>Ga0172379_10008423_pt1 | contig 12980 bp, 9 predicted proteins | sample GrowelOW334metaG_FD_119756 | JGI IMG/M metagenome (GOLD analysis project Ga0172379, IMG submission 119756) | Groundwater microbial communities from an aquifer near a municipal landfill in Southern Ontario, Canada - Groundwater well OW334 metaG | ecosystem: Environmental > Aquatic > Deep... | reverse complement strand
ATGGCGGACATGGACATGCCGGAACCGGAACACCGCATGGCGGCTGCCCGGCGCTTTCAGCGCCCGCACCACAATCGAGAACAGCAGGATAAACGTCTTGCCCGAGCGCGAGCCCCCGAACAAAAGCAGATTCCTGACCATCCCCCCGGTCAGCCCGAGCGCCGTCCGCTGGTCGTCCGTAAATTTAAATTCTGTCATAAATCCGAATCCTTTTTTATCCACAAAAAAACAAAATGGTAACATTAAAAAATTTAACAATCAATTATCTATATATAGTAAAATTGTCAACCGGAACGGTGAAGATAAGTTCAAATAGCGCGATTTTAAGTCATTAAAATTTTGCGAATAAACAACCCCGCCCTTTGGACTGGGTTGTTTATTCACGGAATTAATGCGGACATAACTCCTGCCTGTTGAAAACCATTGAAACAGCCAAACTGTGATAAATTGTTTTTTAAGCAATTTTGTTGACAGGGTATTGACAAAGATATAAGTTTGCTGTAAAATTAATATAGAACGTTCTATTGAGCTATTTCGGAAACTGTTCTTATGATGGATAACGGCAGAAAAATAACTGTTAAAGATGTTGCGCTGAAATGCAGCGTGTCGGTATCACTGGTCGCGGCGGTGCTGAGTAATTCTAAAAACAGCAATTGATTATAACCAGCAAAACTCCCAAAAAAGGAGATCTAAAATGAAAAAGATGTTTAAAGGAAGAACGGGACTGTGTTCGCGGAGCCGGATTTTTACACTCATAGAACTCCTGGTCGTGATCGCCATCATCGCAATTTTGGCCAGCATGCTGCTGCCTGCCCTCGGCAAGGCCCGCGACAAAGCCAAGTCATCAAATTGCCTGGCCAATCTTAAACAGGTTTGGACCGCTTCATTAATGTATTCCAATGATAACCTGGATTGGCTTCCCATTGCAGACGGTAATGGTACATGGCAATGGCATCTGACTAAATATGGTTATATTCCAGGCGGAGAGACTCTCAGCGCCAAATCTCCTGCCGGGATTTTAAAATGTCCATCGGAAAGCCGAACTAACATTGGAGCGACGACTGAATGGAATGTCTGGAAAGGTTCGCATTATGGTCTCGGATACTATTTTAGATATACTCAATCCGACGTTAACAACGGAGCCTATTGGGGTAATCTTAAACGCATCCCATCCAGATTTTATAGTAAAACAGCGTTGTATGCCGACAAGGACGCAAAGTATACGGATAGATTTACTGGAGAAACCGGCAATATCACAATGTTTAAGCATCTGGGCGGAATGAATGTGGCTTTTGTGGATGGTCATGGCGCATGGAAATCCCGGCTTAAAGTTCCAACCTACGATTTGCTGTCCAGCGGCAGTTGGGCAGGCGATCCTTTCTGGCTTACATACTGGACTTTGACATCTATTGGTGGTAACGGCATCTGGACTGAAGTAATTAATAATTAATGGAACTATCAACATCATATAAGAATTACAGCAACGGATTCATCGTGCCCGATTCCTGACTGAAAAAACTGACGCAGAGAATAATCTGCATATTACCAGCCGCAGTCATCACATCCGTCGCAACAGCCGGCGATACATTTTCGCCGCATTCCTGTTCCGCAACACTCGAGGCAGCAGGGTGCTTGGAGTTTTTCGGCAAAGACAAGCTGAACATAAATCTGATTACCGACCGCTGCCGTGGATATGATCCTCTGAAACTTAATCGTCGGTACTGCTATGTGCACCTTCTCCGATATCTCAAAGCAAAAGTTTCCGGACGATCCGGAAGTGACCGCATTCTTCGCGGAGCTTAAACCATTATTGAAAAAAGCGATCGCCATGTATAAATCAAAAATGGAACTACCCGATTATGCACTCGCCGCCACTGCCATTAAAGATGATATTATGACCGTATCTAATAAGGAAGCAAATCATCCGGGCATTCAACAGTTCCAGAACATTTTCAGGGGACATCCGGAACGAATGTTTCAGTGGGTGAAATCACCGTATATCCCTGCTGAAAATAATTTTGCCGGGCGCGGAGTGCGCCCGCCTGTAATCGCCGGAAAATTCAGTTTCGGTTCACAATCAGAGCGCGGGGTGTTAACTCGCGATTGCTGATGACATTTCTTTATACTGCCAGAATTCGCGGACTCGATCCAAAGGCCACTCTTGAAAAAGCGCTTAACATGCTTTGCTGTGATCCTGACGCCGATATTGCCGGCAAAAGAGCAGCCTGCTCGCCGCGCAGCCTAATCACGGAAAAACTTGCTTTCCAGTCCGCCGTAAAGACCGAGCCGTTACGCCTGCGGCAAATAATTTTATCACTTTTTTCCGGTTGGCCATTGACAAAGATATAAGTTTGCTGTAAAATTAATATAGAACGTTCTATTAAACTATTTCGGAAACAGTTCTTATGATGGATAACAGCAGAAAAATAACCGTTAAAGATGTTGCGCTGAAATGCAACGTGTCGGTATCGCTGGCCGCGGCGGTGCTGAGCAATTCTAAAAACAACATTGGCTGCTCAGATGTGAAACGGGCCAGAATCATGAAAGTGGCGGAAGAGCTGGATTACCACTCCAATAAACTGGCCCGTGCCATGAAGACCGGCATCGTGCCGCTGGTGGCCATGTGCATCCATCACACCCAGCCCGAGGATGATTTGAATTTATATCTGCATGACCTGCTCCCTAGCGTTACCACCGCGTTGAAACTTAAAGGGTTCAACACCATTCTTATATCGTATGACACAGCCGAAGACATGATGACGCAGACTCAGGCGCTGGTTGGCGGTAATCTGATCAGCGGTATTATCACTAACTTCCCGCCGGAACACTGCGTTAAAATAGCGGATTACTTAAAAAGGATTAATTTGCCGTATGTTATGTTAGGTTGCGTAAAGGATGAAGCAATACCTTGCGTATGCGATGATAGCACTGCATTGATTGCGAAATTGACGGAATATGCTGAAGTTCATGGGTTCAAGCGGGCCGTCAAGATGCTCGCGGTAAAGAACGTAAAAGGAGAAACCGAGTGGGAGCCGTTGCCGGTCTTGTTCCCGTCTTCTAATGAAAAATATGATGTTTCAGCACTAAACTTGCAGGACCGCGATACGCTGTGGGTCGCATTCGGCGAATTCACCCGGCGGTTGCTGGTACAGCAAGGCATCAATGAAAAAAATATCATTTCCATTGAAAACAAATGGGTGCTGGTTCAATTCAAGCCTACTGTATTTGTAAGAAGTAAAGTGGCAGCCACGGCAAACCAGGCGGCAGAACTTCTGACGTCATGGATTGCAACCGGCAGAATAGAGGAACCGCGTCAGCGGGTGGTAAAGGTATTGCCGGAAGATATTGAGCTGATTATATAACCTTTTAACGATAATTGATTATAATTAACAAAACTTCAAAAGAAGGAGATCGAAATGAAAAAGATGTTTAAAGGAAGAACGGGACTGTGTTCGCGGAGCCGGAGTTTTACGCTCATAGAACTCCTGGTAGTGATTGCCATAATCGCAATTCTGGCCAGCATGCTGCTGCCTGCCCTCGGCAAGGCCCGCGACAAAGCCAAGTCATCAAATTGTCTGGCCAATCTTAAACAGGTTTGGACCGCTTCGTTTCAATATTCCAATGATAACCGGGATTGGCTGCCTATCGCCGACGCCAATGGCTCATGGCATTATCAACTGACTAAATACGGTTATATTCCTGGCGGAGCAGTAACATCCACCAAGCCGCCGTCCGGGATTTTAAAATGTCCATCGGAAACCAGACTCAGCAAAGACGGAGTGACAACCGAATGGAATACCTGGAAAGGTACGCATTATGGCATAGGAATATATTTTCAGTATACCGCAGCCAATGTTACAGCGGGAACATACTGGGGCAATTTTAAACGCATCCCATCCAGATTTTATAGTAAAACAGCACTGTATGCCGACAAGGACACAAAGTATCCGGACAGATTTACTGGAGAAACCGGCAATATCACAATGTTTAAACATCTGGGCGGAATGAATGCGGCTTTTGTGGATGGTCATGGCGCATGGAAATCCCGGCTTAAAGTTCCAACCTACGATTTGCTGTCCAGCGGCAGTTGGGCAGGTGATCCTTTCTGGCTTACATACTGGACCCTGACATCTGTCGGGGGTAACGGCATCTGGACTGAAGTAATTAATAATTAATAGAACTACCAACATCATATAAGAATTACAGCAAAGGATTCATCATGCTCGATTCCGGACTGAAAAAATTGACGCAGAAAATAATCTGCATATTATCTGCCGCGGTCATCACATCCGCCGCAACAGCCGGCGATTCATTTTCGCCGCAGACCTATACCGAACTGATTAAGACGGAACCGTATAAATCAAAAGGTTTGACTCCGGTGGAGTTAAAAATGGTGGAAGGACTGGCACCGCAGATTATCGCGCAAAACGGCGCCGCAAAAATGAAGATCGTGATACCTCCGAATTCCGCTTACTACAAAGAGGTGGCGGCGCTGCTGAAAGAATATCTTGACCAGGCAACCGGGGCGAGTTTCCAGATAGTTACTTCAGTTCCGGCGGAAAACGCGATCTTTGTCGGACCGGTTGATCTGCCGGAATTAAAGCCGATTTCAGCCAGAACTGAAAAATTACCTGCGGAAAATTTCATTGTCGAAAGTTTTGCCAAAGGGATCGCGCTGATTGGTAACGACCGTGACCGCGCCTTCAACATCAAAAAGCCATTATCAGTGGGTAATCTCAATTATATTGACGGCATGCAGTATTGCAGCCGCGGCACGCTATTCGCGGCGATGGATTTTCTTGAACGGTTTGCCGGGGTGCGCTGGTACTTCTGGGGACCGCTGTACACCTGTGTGCCGGACTTAAAAACTTCAACGCTGCAGATGCCGGCGGTGGCCTATCAGGACGGTCCGGTATTTCCGGTTCGTCATGGCGGATATACTTACAGTGAAGACCCGCTTAATTACAAATATCTTCCCGGAAAATATAAAATTAACGTGTACAAACGCGAGTTCTGGGAAATGTGCATGATGAAGAAAGGGGACTGTGTCGGCTCCGTTCCCAATCACACCGATTGCAACTGGGATGAATTTTATAAGGACCGCCCGGAGCTATTTGCATTGCGCGCCGACGGCACCCGCATGAACGGCGGAAAAGGAGCGTATTCTTCGCAGCGCTGCTACGGCAATCCGGAAGGTTTGAAAGAGCACCTCAAAGTCATTGAAGAATATCTGCAGTCCGGCAAAGACCCTGGCAAATTTACGAGAAGGCTGGAAAGCCTGCCTAACGATAAATATATCTACTGGGTGCCGAATGACGGCTTTATCGGCTGCCAGTGTCCATACTGCCTGAAACTCACCGACAGCGATGCGACGCCGGACAGCACCGGGTCCCGGCTGATCTGGGATTACACAGTCCGCCTGTCCGATGCAATCAAAGCCAGGTGGCCGGACAAAAAATTGTGTGTGCTGGCTTACGGCAATTCCACTGCTGTCCCGCCGAATATGAAACTCCCGGACAATGTGCTTGTCACCACCTGCATTGAAGCCGATATTCCGGCGTGTTTCATGAAAGAACCCGCCTACCGCAAGATTAATCAGGAACGGCTGGATGCGCTTTGCGGTAAAACTGCCAATAAACCAACACTATGGCTGTATTATCCGCATTTGCCGTACCAGATCAATAAAATCCCCATCCCGTATTTTGCTCCGCATGTCCAGGTCGAATTTCTGAAAACAAACCGGGATAAAGTCCAGGGCGCGTTTTTAAACATGGGGCTGCTTGCGGATGAACTGAACGGACAATCAGTGTATGTATACTGGAAAGCGCTCTGGAACCCGGATTTCAACGTTGATGAATATCTGGCGGAATATGCCGCGCTGATGTACGGTCCGGCAGCGGTTGAAATGAAAAAATACATGGATCTGGTTATCAGCCGCTGGGAAAAAACCAGATGGTCGCAACTGCCTGCCGTAACTTACAATCTGCCTCAAACAATTCTTGCTAAATTGTACTGGGATGAAACTTATCCCCGCGACATCCGCGATCAGTTGCAGAAAATGCTGCAGGAAGCATTGGCGAAAACTACTCCGGACTCAATATATTACGACCGGGTAAAGATCATGATAGACAGCGCCGCATCGTTTTTTGCTGAAGGCAAGATCGCCGATGAGACAATTAAACCGGTTGCTGACTGCACTGTTTTTGCCAATCCTCCTGTTATTGACGGAGAACTCACAGAGTGGGGTGCGGTCAAGCCGCTGGAATTGAAAACATGGATGGGCAAAACGGCCGCGGAAAAAACCGAAATCTTCACCGCGTTCGACAAAGAGAATTTTTATATTGCCGGAAAAGTAACCGAACCGGATAAGATGATGCTGCCGGACGGAAAAAGCAATAAAGACAACATCTTCAGCAATGACGCAGTGGAAATATTTTTGTGCAGCGAACAGCCGGGCATGGCGGAATCCCTGGCGTCTGTCACTGAACAGTTCTATCAGATTGTCATCAATGCCAAAGGAGGGGTAGTGGTGTACTGCAAGGACCGCGCTAAACTGCATCAGGAGCTATGGACGAAAGATTTCCCGTTGAAATACGCGGTCAAACCGTTCGGCAGCGGATTCAAATTTGAACTGGCGATTCCTTATAAAACGCTGAATGCAGTTATCCCCGTCTCCGGCAGAACGCAATGGTTTGCCAATTTCTACCGTGACCGGCCGAGAGGCGAAGACAAGGGTTATCAGGCGTGGTCGCCAACCATGGGCAAATCGTTCTTTGACACTTCAACTTTCGGCATTATCCGCTTTATCGACCAGCCGCTGTTTGCCGTTGATTTCAGTACCAGCAAACCGGCAATAGCCCGGAACGACGCTGAAGGCGACAAACTGATGACCCGCATGGAAATTAAAGACGGACGGATAATCTTTACCGCGAAAGCCGCGCCGGAACTGAAAAAAGACGCCAACCCGTATGTCTACTTGAATGTTCCGCCGTTTCAACTGACGCAGCCGGTGGCCGTTGAGTGGGCGTTCCGCTACAAAGGCAAAGGCATCAAAAGCATTGGCCTGTGCCTTAAATCATCCAAGGATCCGGCCACCGGCAAACGATACATTGCGGGTGATAATTATTATGTGCCGGCTGATCTCAAGGAGAATTCGGAATCCGGCTGGATCAAAGCTAAATTACAGGTTTCAAAGGCGAAAGATCATATGGAGAACATCACTTTCTGGGACTTCGGCGTCATTGCCGCGCCTGGCGCTGATTTCACGCTGGAAGTTGATTATATTAAAATCTTCCCCCAGAAATGAATGACTTGACAGGCATCGTTCAAATATTGGCTTGAAGAAAAAAATAAACGGCATACGGCACGGTTCAATAAAGGAGGATTCAGGGAAGTAAAAATTCAATAAATGAATAGAAAATGCCAACATTTAAAAATAAAAATAACCTAAACTCAAGGAATGTAAAAAATGAAATATCAAATCGGAAAACTACTTGCCGGAGCATCTGTGGTTGTTTGTTTCGCGGCATTGGCCGCTTGCCGGCTGAACGCGGCGGATCAAGCTGTGACGTCCCCGATGAATCAGGAAACAGAATTATTCAAGATGGACTTCACAACGGCAGGCATTAGTATACAGGACTGGACGGACATTCCCATTCCCAAAGAGGCTTCATTTTGTTTGAAAGATGGAGAACTTGTTGTCAGCGTGAAGGCGCTGCCTGCGCTTGCAGCCGATGCAACTACCTTTATCAGTATTGATAAAATTCCTAAATTGCCGCTGGATAAACCGGTAAAAATAGAATGGAGATTCCGCTATAAAGGCGCGGGACTTAAATCGGTGGATCTGACCGTGAAATCCTCGTACAATCAGGAGAACAAAAGGGACGCGGCATCGAAAACTATCCAAATCGTTCCTTCCGGCAGCAACGGATTTAGCGACTGGCAGCGCGGTTCAATGAAGGTGGACTCAGGGAAGTCAAAATTCAGTGATATCAGTTACTGGGATTTAGGCCTGCAGTTTGCTCCCGGCGCCGACTTTGCCATCGAGATAGATTACATCAAAGTTCTGCCTGACGATAAACCATGACCCGAAGAACCAGGCTGCCGGTATAAAGGGAAATATAACGCAGCAATAATTCAAAGACACGGGGAAGTCAGTCTCCGGGATTTTCGCCTGAATAATTCAGGTTGGCCTGCCCGGCGCTGATTTCCCGCTGAAAATAGATGATATTAGTATTTACTTGCGGCAGTAAATATTATTGGCGAGTAACCGCTTTCATCCGGTTCACAAATCAGATGAAAGGACATCGGCTGGAATTTGCATCAACGAAAACAATAGACGGCAAGCAGGAAATTATTAAAACCGGGACTCAATGGCAATGCATTGAGTATTTAAATATGTTTGATGTTTTGGTATTTTAATCATATACATTTTTAAAATTATAAGACATTGAAGCAAAATATTGTAAACTATAAAATGGAGAGATTATGATGAAAGCTCTATGGCAACTGGTTATGGCGTCATTTATTGCGGTTTGCGCAATAAGCTCATCGGCAATGCCGTCCTATGACGATGTTCTGGTGGTGATTAATGACAACTCGCCTTTGTCGGTGGAAATCGGAACGTATTATAAAAATGCCCGTCAAATTCCTGACATCAATGTTGTGCATGTTTCCATGACAGACTATCAGGGAATGGCGCAAAACGTCGAATACGACTCGGAAACGAATAGGGCAACCCCGAGTGAGAAAAAAGCCCTGCTTGACGCCATAAAGAACCATATGGCAACCCACAAACTGGCAGACAAAATAAACTACATTGTTTTAACGCGCGGGATTACGATGTACGCCGCAAGCCCGGAGTTTTCAAGCGAGACGAATCCGGATTTTTCCGGCGTAAACGCCCCGTACCACTTTACTGACATTTATTTGCTTTTCAATCTGTCCGAGTCCGCGGCGGACTACAGCATTCCCGACATTTTCAGCCGGAATAAATACTTTTACTATTACAATCCCGACATTCTTAACAAGAAATTCTCTTCGAAAAAATTCGGTTATTATATCGTATCGCGGCTGGATGGCCCTGGGGTGAATAATATCAAGAAAATGATCGATGACACCGGGTATCCGGCGTATGCATCATACAAGAAAAACGGCGGTAAAGTAAAATTTCTCACCCTGCATCAACAAATTACTGGAATGGTGCGGAGTGAGTCGAAAAGACGGAATATTGAAGTGGTGCAAATTCCGGCCAATGCGACCACTAAACAGTTGACCGCGACCATGGATACTGTCGCTAAGGATTTGATGTTCGCTTTTTTAAGTAATGCCACTATCGGGTATGGCGCGGACGACAACAATTTTTATGCTGACGATGATATGGTCACCTTCTACCCGTTTATTTACCGCGGAGCCACTTTTCTGCCCGGCTCTTTTATCACCTGTTTCCGTTCGTTCCCGTCGGGAGTGATGAACCGGCCGGACGGCGGCCTGCTGGCAATCAATGCTGATACCGTCGCAATCACTAACTACCAGAAAGCTTATGACGGCAGTGATGCCAAATTCCGGCATCAGACCTGCGTGGCCTATGATCCGGTTAATAATCAGATATGGTGCGGTACCGGCGAGCAGTCACTGAATGTGCTAATGAATTTTGACAAACGCGGGACTGATGAGTTTTACCGCGAACACATGCGCAATGAAGGCGGCGGCATCGCCGTCTATGACGCCGCCGGCAATATCCTCAACTGGATCAACGCCAATGACGTGAACAGCCCGTTGAAAAATAACCGGGTCGTCAAGCTGGCATATGATAAAGCATCAAAACTGATGTGGGTGATACATTACAAAGGGGTTCAATATTACGATCTGGTCAATAAAACATGGCACGATATTCCCGCGCTGCAAAATGATTTTGCCGCCGGCTGTTCTGTCTATCCTGATCCCTGCGACAGTGACAAAGTGTATTTTTCTTTTTATTACAACGATGGCGGACGATACGGCGAAGACGGCAATAATAAGAAAGTTTCTTCTCAGCTTTTTGGCGCCTCAACCAGCATTTATGAATACAGCAAGAGCGCTCAAACGGTAAAAGCTTATACTGTTGACACTGACCCCGCGGTTACCGGCACCGCCCCGCAGATGGTAAAAACCTCCGCTGACACGCTGTGGGTCACCAAGGGACGTTATAGCGGTTCAATCAGGAAAATCGCACTCATCAGGTATGACCTGACTAAAAAAACGATAGTGGAGAAGATCATCATCAGTGATCTGATTCCGGAAGTAAAAAATCCCCCGGCGGATCTTGGCACCATCCAGCTTAAGTCGCCGTATGTTCTGGCAGCCGGACCGAATAATACTGTTTTGACTGCCATCGGCTGCGGAATGACTTATCCTGCGGGAAGAACCAGTTCCGACGGCAAAACGACCTATACCGGGGAATCCAAAAATTATCTTATCCGGGTCACCGAAAAATCCGGAACCGCCAGTACCGTCGAAGTTATCAATGATCCGGTAATGAACCCTGGCTACTACTATAGCATAAATGCAGATTACTATGTCCGTTCACTGGTTGTCGATCCGCAGGACAGCAATAAAATATATATGGCGCTGTCCTGGCCGTCTTCATACGAGAGGATGCTGGCAAAATCAACTGACGGCGGTAAGACATGGACCAAATTTTCAAGCTCATTAAGAATTAGAAATATTTACGATCTGGCTGTAAACAATAAAACCATTTATGCCGTGCGCGGTTATCAGTCCGGGCAGAATCAGTTATCCGATTTCGTGGCATTCGGAGTTAATGCCTTCGGCGGCGGCATAACCCATGACATGCTGCTGTATAATCCGTCACGCCAGACGCCTAGAGATCCAAGAACGTCTGAGTATATGAGGACGCCTGGCGATATATATGCGGCCAGTCCGCGTTCTACTGACATGGTTTCCGGCTATTCTGATGCGGATGGAAACTACCTTGAAATATGGGACTACCGCAATACCTATAAATTTGGCGACTCCGTGACGGACGGGGTTGCGGTGTATGTCAGCTTAAAAGACAATAATAAAGGAGTTCCGCCTACATCAGCCTGGAAGATGATGGATTTGGGCAATATCTACGAATACTTAAATACAGTCAAATACGCATACTATGATTTTGTCAAGTATAAAGGAAAGGTATTTTTTAGTAAAATGGATAATAATACTTATGTGCCGGAAAGCATCCCATGGGGACAATATGTGTGGCAGGAGGTGAATATCAGCAGTATCGGCGCTTACTCAAGCACTACGGAATATAATGGAGAAGATTATGTGCAATATAATGGTATGTATTATATGGCGTTGCAGAATAATATAACCGGGGTTACTCCGGGCGTTGATTACTGGCAGAAAACGGCTGCGGCGGTGATTGCCAATAGAGCGCCGATCTCCCAGGCCGAACCGATGATGTTTCTGTATACGGACGGATTCAATATGGGTGAAGTGCGTTTTGCCACCCAGTCGCAGTATCCCGAGGAAGGCGGCGCCGGTTTTGTCGGCCACTTCCTGATGTTTGAACCGAAATGCGCGCCATTCGCTCCGCGGGTGGATGAGGAGAACCTTAAGTCCCAGGTTATTAATAAAACGACCATTGAGATTCCGCTGTTCAGTCCCGGTCTGACGCCGGGAATAGATGGTTTCATTCCGGAGACGATCAATGCGAATACGGTGAAAATCACGGATGAAACGGGCAAGCCGGTCACGCTGTCGAAGATGGAGTACAATGCGGTCGGCCGTAAAATCGTGCTTGCCGGGGATCTGTCCGGAATGGTTTACCAGGTGACGCTGAAATGCGGGATCGACGGCATTAAAAACATCAAAGGCGCCAGCCTGACCAATACCCGCGCGGATGAGTGCAAAGACGAAATCTCCTACGCTTTCGGCGACGGCATTCTCATCAATCCGGAAATCTATACGCCGACGTCGACCGTCGGCCCGGTGCAGATGCCGCAGAATAATTCAAAATGCGATTTAAGCGTGGACAAGGTCTGGTGGGACAAAGCACCGGTGGCCGGGCAACCGCTGACGGTTAAATACCAGATCAGCAATGTCGGAACCGCTAAAACTAATATCGCGGCGGGAGGCCTGGTGGCGAAGGTTTATTTGAACAACATCAAAATGGACATGGTGACACTCGGCAACCTGGCGCCCAAAGCGTCGGTCACGCTGAGCTCCACCATCAATGGCGGCTTCATCACCGCCGGGAAGCAGACCACCATCATGGTCTGGGCGGACGCCAAAAGCAAGCTGCTCGAACCCCGCGAAGGCAACAATATAAATTCAGCGACGTTTTTCCTGGACAACCGCCCGGACCTGAAAGTGACTGCAATCACGCTGTCTTCAACCAAAGCGGGCAAAGTGACGGTGAACTTCACCATCGCCAATGCCGGGGTCGGGCCGACCGCGGCCGGAGCAGGCGCGCAGACTGCGGCGGTTTATGTCAACGGCAGTCCGGCCGGAACCGTAAACTACGATGATCTGGCGAAAGGCGCGACCGTTGCATTAAAATTGAACAACGTCACCATCACTGCCGGGACCTGCAAGGTAAGGGTGGTGGCCGACAGCACGTGCAAGGTCACGGAAGCAAACGAAAACAACAACATCCTGGAAAAGATTTCCGCCATTGTAAAATAAACAAGAACTTATCTGCCGCCGGTAGCGACGGCGGATAACAAGGAACTGCATACACATGGGATATAAAGTAAAAATTCAAAAAGGCCAGCGGCCGACCAACCGCGCGTTCAAGGTGGTGATGCCCATCGCCATTGCGGAGGCCATCAAAATGGAGAAGGGCGAGGATTTCGAGTGGCTGATTGAAGACAAAAACACGCTGGTATTATCCAGGTGCAATAAATTGACGCTGCGGGAAGCAAAGTTATGAAACGGATAATGCATTAAACACGAAAGGAGGACCAGTATCAATTGCATCAAATGTCTAATATGAT
>Ga0172379_10008422_pt1 | contig 12983 bp, 10 predicted proteins | sample GrowelOW334metaG_FD_119756 | JGI IMG/M metagenome (GOLD analysis project Ga0172379, IMG submission 119756) | Groundwater microbial communities from an aquifer near a municipal landfill in Southern Ontario, Canada - Groundwater well OW334 metaG | ecosystem: Environmental > Aquatic > Deep... | reverse complement strand
GACTCTTTAGGCGATTCTGGTAGTTGGAATGGCCAAAAGACGAAAATATCCTTATCTTATAAACCTTTTACTGCAAAGGCCATTTCTCTTTTGATAGCGCTATCTTTCATAGTCAGCACCCCATTACAGGCAAATGCTGGCTTTTTTTCTGATTTTACTTCAATGATTATGGGTACTACAGAGGCCACAGCTGACGAGGTGGTTCCTCCTCCAAGCAATGGAGCGGCCCAGAATTCTCAAACCATTCCCTTGCTAGAATCATCTGTAAATCCTGACCTCAAAAATACTAATGAGCCGGAGGACATCATAATTGTCCAAGATGACTCATTTATATATAGTAATGGTGCGTTTGATCCAGGGGTAAAAGTGGAGAAAAGTCCATTATCTGACAAAATCAGTGTCTATACCGTTGAAAAAGGTGATACCCTCTCTGAAATTGCTGAATTATTCGATGTCTCTCCAAACACTATCCGTTGGGAGAACAATATTTCTGGACAAACAATATCGGTAGACCAAAAATTGAACATTTTGCCTGTTACTGGAGTTAAACATATTATTAAAAGTGGGGATACGATAAGTAAAATTGCCGATAAGTATGAAGCAGAAACTGAAGATATTTTTATATTCAATGATTTAACCAAAGACACAAAATTAAAGCAGGGCGATATTATATTCGTGCCAAACGGTATCATTAAAGTAGTTGCTCCTAAAGCGACATCCTCAAGTTCAGGTAAATCAACATCTTCAAACACAAAGGTTCAATCTGGCTATTATTTGAGACCGGTCGCTGGGATAATAACTTCAAAATATGGCTCACGAAGAGGCGGATTCCATTATGGAGTGGATATTGGGAACAAGAGAGGAACATCTGTCATGGCGGCAGCTGATGGCACCGTTGTAAAAGTTATTAATGGTTGTAAAGAAGGCAAAACAAGTTGCGGAGGTCGTTATGGAAACTATGTTGTCATTCAACACCCAAATGGAACTAAAACTGTCTATGCTCACTTAACGAAAGCTACCGTCAGTAATGGAGATAGTGTTTCTCAGGGTGAGACGATAGGAACTCTCGGAAATACAGGACGTTCCACTGGTCCACACCTCCACTTCGAAATAGAAAACGCCAACGGTTCCAAGATGAGACCACCGTTTTAGGATGCAGGTAGTAAGTAGAATGTAGTAAGTAGTAAGCGAAAAAAATAATAAATTCAAAACCCCCTGCTCCGACTTTGTCGGAGCAGGGGGTTTATCCTAATTCATCTTTCTACATACTACCTACTACTTTCTACTCATTACTCCACTTCCTGTTGGTAACAACTCTCACAATATATAATTTCTTTTCTATCTGGGGAATAGGTTGTCTCGAATTTTTCTTTGCAAATACCCCCATCATGATTGTGATGATTTTCATTTTTACACATACATGAACGTGGCCATAGTTGTCGAGGATTTCTTTTTTTCATTCTGTCTTGGTGACGACACTCGAAATCTTTATGAGGTAATGGTAATCCCATTCTTTTATAAAAAGATAATTCCGCTTCTGTTATTTTGAAATTCTTTTTACAATCTTTACAAACAAGGATTTCAGAAGTTATTGAATCAGAAATTTCTTCTACTCCACTCGGCATCTCACTTTCTTTTATTGTTTCCTTTCCATATGTGCCGGTTGTTTGTTCTTGCCAGTTAAACCCTTTCTTAACGGCTTCTTCTTGATTCATTGGATAATAACTAAATCCCAGTGTTTCATTGTATCCAAATGGGCTCAATGATGGTGGTAGGAAATCTCCGTAAGTTCCTTCTTTTTTCATATTTTCAATAATTATCTTTTTCAATTTCTCATACTCTTCTTTCCCGTATTGTTTATTTAAAATGCAGTATTTTTTTTTCTTTAAACCGATGCAACCAAAACAATTTTCGCAATTATGTAAACTATCTGAATATTCAGCATGGCTAGTGTACATTGTATAGATGCAATGTTTAACATTGAATGTCTGGAGTGCTCCCATTACATCCAGATTTAATTCTGGTTTGTAATATGTATTATTCATATCCCAACAATCAATGGTTCCTTCAGCATCAGCAGTATATTTACAGTTTTTGGAATTTTCTGTATCAAAACCGCTGTAAACCTCATGACAGTTATACATATAGTCACCCGTAGAACTATAGCATCTAACTTGATGAGAGAATTTTACAATTGCCTTCTGTCTGATTGTCTCGTATTCTTCTTTGGCTTTTTGTAAGTTTGAATATGATGATAATATTTCTTTTTTCTTTGTTTCAAATTCTTCTTTTGAAACTGGTTTGTTTAAAATATGAAATTTCTTATGTCTTAAATTAGTACAAAGAATACAATTTTGGCAGTCCTTCAAATCATAACTGAGCATTGAGTCAGTGGTCGCCTCGCTGTTGTCTATAAATAAACAGTTGTAGCATTTTCGACAGTCGATACATTCATAACAAAGTTCTGAATCCATAATAAAATCAGAATCAACAGAAAAACGATTCCGGTAAACAAGGCGCCCATACATGGAGTCCTCATTTTTTTGGGCAGCAAAAATTAGATAACAACTTTTATTGTCTTCAGAATTATTTACATAATCACTATCAACCCCATTTATATTTAAAAGAGAAATACGTGGAACTTTGTTTCTAAGTTCTAAATATTGATCAAAGAATTTACGATTTGGATCGTAGTCTTGTCCGAATGATGATGCATCCCAATCATCTCCCCACCAAATATGTTGATCATAAACTGGGAATGGCGTGTTCTCTGGATAAATAGAAATCATTGATTTACCACTCATACTGCAATTTCTTCTATATAGAGTTCTTTCATTTCGAAAAGCTAATCGTCTTTTTACTCGACATTCTGGGCAATAATTTGGATTAGGAGCTTTTATCTTCTCATAAAATGACAAGTCATCATCCCCCATCTCAAAATCTTTTTCGCACATTTTACAGGTTTGTTTGGTCATATCTTACGCTACCTCTTGCTGGTAGCACTTTTCACAGTATATAACTTCTGGTCTGTCTGGGGAATAGGTTGTTTCGAACGTGTCTGAGCAATGGATACCGCTATGGTTGTGGTGTTTTTCGTTTTTACACATACAATTTCTTTGCCAAAACTTTTTAGGATTTCTTTTTCTAATTCTTTCCCCATGACGACAATTGAAACATAAAATAGGAATGGGGACGTTTATTCGGCGGTATAAATCAATTTCTGCTTGTGTTAATTTGAATGCTGTAGTACATCCATCCTTGCAGTTTCCCTTGTGAGTACATTCAATTACATCTTCCATTATTTTGTTATCTACTTTTTGGATGTTATTTGGAATATTCTCTGACGATATTGTCGGTGTGTATTTTCTTCTTTCTTCTTTTTTCCACTTGAATCCCCTATTTAGTGCTTCTTCTTCGTTTAATGGAAAATATTCTTGAGCTACTGTCTCATTATAAGCAAAGGGAGAAAGTTCTTGAGCAAAAAAATCTCCATAGACAAAAAGAACCCCCTTTGAATTCCTAAATGGCATTTTTTTCATGTGTTCGATGATTTTGGGGACGATTTTTTCATATTCTTCTTTTGTATATTGTTTGTTTAAAATGCAGTATTCTTTTTTACGAAGGCCGACACACCCAAAAAGATGATGTGAGTTTTCACATGTGTCTGAATATAAAATATCGTATCCACTCCAGATACTGCTACTGTTTATAACATTATTCAAGGTGATTCCACTTAATACACCATAAACATGTTCTGATCTCTCCACAATTACATATGAATCATAAGAAGTTTTTGATTTATTTCCATAATTAACAAATTTACAATCTTCTAATTCTTCCGAATCAAAAACATACGAAGAATTTTTTGAATTTATAGTATCATCTCCCGCAACATCAATGTTTCTTATCCCGTGCATATATTTTACTGGGAATTGAACGATGAACTCTCTGAATTTTTTATTAAAATCAATTATTCCTTCCCGGGTATTCAAATTATAACTTTTAGCTCGTTCGAAATATTCTTCCTTTCCGTAGACTTTGTTAAAAATTCCATATCTAATATTTCTTTGATTTACACAACCAATACAGTCTTGGCAGTTTACGCAATTTCGACAAAAAATTAAATTTTGAGAGGTTGAACAATCTTCTGAGAAAGATGTCTGGTAACATTTTGAACAAGAAATATCCTCATAGCATAACTCACACTCAAAACAATTCAAAAGATCAGATGATGTTCTTGTAAAGTAAGTGTTATAGACATACATGCTATCCTCATTATGATCACTAACAAATATCATATAACAATTTTTATTGAATGCTGCCCCATTTAGATATTCACTCGAAACATTTTGGAAAATAAAAGATAAAATTCTTGGAACTTTTAACATCAACTCATGATGCTGTTCTAAAAATGGTTTGGTAAAGTCTAAATCCAATCCAAATGATAATGGATCCCATTTATCCCCATGATAACATTCACGACAGTAAACCTTGTGTGGTTTGTCGGTTGAATATATTGAAATTATCTGTTTCTGACATAAATCACAATTCCTACGATATAAAGATTTTTCATTGCGCCAAGATGTACGTTGTTGTAATCGACAGTCAGGACAAAATTCTGGAGCTGGGACCTTCATCTGCTCATAAAAAACGAGATCCTCATCTCTTATTACAAACTCTTTCTCGCACGTTTTACAATTTTGTTTAGTCATACTTCTATATTTAATTACACTTATAATAATACATCATTTATTAACTTTATAAAGCAGGGGAAGTTATTCCTCCCCTGTTCTAAAAATTAACCCTTAAATTATTTTATTAACCAACAGTTACCATGATGGTGTGAGCTTCACCGGCGAGGCGACCATACTTGTTTGTTTCACATTCTTGTAAAGATGCCCAAGTCTTCCCACTGTCCCAATCCCATGCGATAACAAATCTTTTAGCCCTAGCTTCTCCCTTTTTTATAGGGAAGAAGAAACTAAAATAATTAGTCTCATAAAAAGTAGGTAATTCTTTTATCCCCTCGAATAGATTTGGGTTTTCAAGATAAATGTACAAGAATGAAAACAAATCTAGGTGTCTATATTCTGGGCTAGGGTAATCGAAATACATAACACTTGGTTGGTGAGAGCGCCACGCCACCATTTTTACCTCTTTGAATATTATCAGGTTATCCTTTTCGGAGTTTAAATATTCATCAAAGTATTCGTCATCGTCGTCATCTCCAAAAAAGAAACTTTCAAGATTTTTATCCTTAATTAACCCTTTTTCTATTAAGGAGGTCAAAATCTTTCTAGTCGCTTCGTGATACGTAGAGGCGATTGTTTTCCATCCTATGACTGGTACCGTACCAATCTTAGTTTCGAAAAAGTTATTTAAAGCTTTTTCTGTTTTTCTTACTTCATCCATTTTTCTGTTTTTTAATTTATAAATAACTTAACTTGCTCATAGTATAGCATAATGGGATATAAATGTCAAGCAGGATAAACAAAAAAGTTCCAAAATAATGCTATTTAGTAAGGTTAAAAGTTATTAACACAGATTTTGTTCGCAGGCATTGACAAAATATAGTGCTTTCTGATACAATATGGGAATGGAAAATGAAAATTTGGATTTAAAGAAATCACTCGAATATATAGGTTTTAGCCAAAAGGAAATTGTGGTCTATTTGGCCCTACTTGAGCTTGGGAAAGGGACAGTTACAGAGATATCTCGTAAAGCGGGGATTAACCGCCCTACTGGTTACCATGTGCTCGCTTCCCTCTCGGTGAAAGAGCTTGTAAAAGTTTCTGGGAAAGAACCAAAACAAGAATATGTGGCTGAATCGCCAGATCAAATAGAAAAATTGCTTCTCAATAAAATTGAAGAAGATCAAAAGTTTATAAACGAAGCACGTAAAATTATCCCTGAATTGAAATCAATTCATAATGTAACAGATAGACCAAAAGTATTTTTCTACGAAGGAGTTGATGGACTAAAAAAAGTTTATGAAGATACTCTCACCTCTCATGAACCAATACGAGCTTATGCGACGGTTGATGACATGCATCAAGGGATCCCAAATTATTTTCCAGAATATTACAAAAGAAGATCAGAAGCAGGAATTTTTATTCGAGCTATAACTCCTAAAACAGAAATTGGCATGGAGAGAAGGAGCCATGACGAGGAAGAGAAAAGAGAGATGGCTCTCGTTCCAAAAGATAAATATTATTTTTCACCAGAGATAAATATATACGACAACAAAGTCATGATCGCTTCTTGGCGAGAAAAGCTCGGAATAATTATTGAAAGTGCCGAAATTGCCGACGCAATGAAAAAAATCTACGAACTTTCTTGGGCCGAGGCTAAACGTCTTGATAAAGAAATTTAATTCTCTCTTGGGCGGTATTGGAGGGCTTCGAGAATATGAGAGGCGGAGATGTCGGCACTTCCGTCGAGATCAGCGATGGTGCGCGCGAGTTTAATGGTGCGGTGGTAGGCACGAGCGGAGAGTTGCAAGCGCTCAGCACTTTGATTTAATAATTTTTTTATTTCATCTGTTAATGGAGCATAGATACTCAACTCTTTGACGTTGATTTCACTATTTGTATTAATTTTCCGTGGAGAATTTTTAAATCTTTTCATCTGAATTTCTCGGGCTTTTTGAACTCGCTCTCTTATTGTATTTGTCTTGTCTCCTTCCTGAGTAGCATCAGAAAGTTTTTCATAATCAACATTGCCGACTGTTACCCAGATGTCTATGCGGTCCATTATCGGCCCTGATAATTTTCTTTTATATCTATCGAGGTCGCCTTGTTTGCAAATACATTCTTTTTGTTTATTTCCTTTATTGCCACAGGGGCAAGGATTCATGGCGGCAACTAAAATAAAATTCGATGGGAAAATTGCCGAACCCCGAGCTCGAGAAATAGAGACGATATTGTCTTCGAGCGGTTGGCGAAGTGATTCCAAAACTTTCTTCTCAAATTCTGGAAATTCATCAAGGAACAATACACCCTTATGAGCCAAGGTTACTTCGCCAGGCTTTGGGTTGGTTCCTCCCCCTATCATTGAGACGTAGCTAGCCGTATGATGCGGAGCGCGGAATGGTGGCTCGGTGACGAGGGCATCTTCTAAGAGGCCGACAATAGAATGGATACCGGTAATCTCGAGACAATCATCTTTATCAAGAGTGGGAAGTATTTGTGAAAAGACTCTGGCCAGCATTGTTTTCCCTGTACCCGGAGGTCCTGACATGGCGATATTGTGACCGCCGGCAGCTGCGATCTCAAGTCCTCTTTTGGCCCCCTCTTGGCCTTTGATATCAGAAAAATCTATTCCTCCTGTTTTTTCTTTATGAATAATTTCTGTTTTTGGAAATGGAGTTATTTTAGATCTTTCTTTTTCTAATAAATTCCCTTTTCTATCTTTTTTCGGAATATAAATATGGTCTATCACTGCCTGCAAATTCTTGGCCCCATAAATTATTATTCCATCGACAAGGGCGGCCTCCTCGGCGTTATCAATCGGCAAAAATATTTCTTTGTACCCGAGTTTCTTGGCTTCTTGAGCAAGTGGTAGGGCGCCTTTGATCGGGCGAAGTTCCCCATTGAGGGATAATTCACCCAAGAAGATTCTTCCTTCTGGGTCGAAATCAATTTCTTCGGCTGAAAGCAAATAAGAAAGAGCGATAGCAAGATCGAAGTATGGCCCCTCTTTCTTGAGGTCAGCTGGTGAAAGTGAAATAACTACTTTTTGATTTTGATTTTTTGGAGATTCGTATCCAGAATTTTTGAGAGCCGAGCTCATGCGGTCCTTCGATTCATCGACAGCTTTATCTGGGAGTCCGACTAAGGTAAAAGAATGCAAAGTTTTCTTTGTGATATCTACTTCGATAGTGACAATTTTTCCTTTTAACAAATGTGTTTGAGCTGAATATATTCTTGAAAATGACATTTGTTAATTATATATTATAAATAAGAAAATTAAAATGATTATTTTTCCATGCACTCCATGCATTTTTTTGCTGCTGGGTTTACTTCAAGTCGAGCTTCTTCAATTTCTTTTCCACAAACTTCGCAGATTCCGAAACTCTTGCCACCGATTTTCTCTAAGGCCTTATTTATATCTGCTAGTCGAAATTCAAGAGTATTTAACTTAATTGATCTTTCTTCATAATCAGCTGTTCTTTCTGCCATATCCCCTTCATCTGGGACTTCTTGGGCATTCATTTCAGTTTCTGGAGTTGCTTTCCAGTCACCTGTTTTGTCGACTTGGCCAAGAGCACTTAGTTCTTCCTCTAGTAATTTCTTTTCTTCTTCTAATTTTGTTTTGTATTTTTCCATACGATTATATTAACATTTATCTAATAAATAACAAGCTTATAATGGGGTAGAATTTTTTACCATTAACCTTGTCATGACTTCCCTTAGGGCATCTATATTGTTGGTGATGATAAAATTATTCTTATTTAAGAATACATAATAAAGTAATCCTTCGCCTGCATCACCATATAGAACTCGAGCGTCCCTATTATTGATGATAATGTCTTTCCAAGGTCTCTCAAAAAAAGTTTTGTCTCCACCCGGAATATTTATACTAAACAATGGGAATAGGTCCTCGAGCATTCCTTTCTCCCACTCAAGCATTGAAGCGTAGGCCTGACTATAATCTGATACTTGAAAAATTAAAAAAATTGCATTTTTATCTTTTTCATTGGCTCGGTTAGGATCCGAATATTTTCCCATCAAATATTTATCAGCGAGAGATCTTGTTAACGCTCCCGGAGCACTTGTTTTAATTATTGATAAGAAATTTTTGGAAGTAATTAACTCAAAGTTTTCTCCAACTTTTTTTGTTAAAAATAATGCTTTTATTAATCCTGTTTCACTCCCCTCCCTTTCTTTTATCTTAGCAAGTAAATCACTTATGTTGAGAGTATCGGTTACATCTATATAAGAGTGAGCGTCATACATTATGAATGTATCGATTTTGTTTGCGATAGGAGCTGGAGTTTCATTTTGTTTTTTCTTTTGGACCAAAATATATGAACCAACTATTGCCATGATGATCAAGACAACCCCCCCAACAATCCAAAATATTTTTGATGATTTGGTTCCTTCCGCTTTTTGATACATCATTTCTTGTTCACGTTTTTCTTTTTCGGCCAGAGCAATTTTGATAACAGAAGTTTCATTTGTGCGAATAGCATCTGCCATATCGGAGGTGTAAGTTCTGAGAGTCTTCACATCTTTCCCACTATTGTATTGTTTTTTATTTTCTTCTATCATCTCTTGCGAAATCAAAATGTTCTTTTCTGAGCTGGTCTGGCCCCTCGTCCTCCCTCGTCCGAGGACCCGAAAAAAAGAATATTTTGATGTAGCTACTTATTAATTTATGCTTTTGGTTTGAAGAAATCTTTGTTAGCTTCTTTGATCGATAGATTTAATCTTCCCTTCTCGTCCACTTTAATTATTTTTATTGGCACCCTATCTCCTTCCTTAAGGATATCAGAAACTCTATCAACACGGAATGGGGCAATTTCAGAAATGTGGACAAGTCCTTCGGTGTCGTGACCGAACCGAACGAATGCTCCGAAATCCATAAGTTTTACAACCTCGGCTTCCACAGTATCTCCGACTTTATATTCGTGAGTCATACCTTCAATGATAGCGACGGCACGGTCAGCCCCATCTCCTTTTCCTGTTACAAAGACTGTTCCATCTTCTTCAATTGTAATCTCTGTCCCTGTCTCTTCTCGGATAGCATTGATACTCTTGCCTCCAGGGCCAATGACCATTCCGATCTGATCTTTTTTAATTTTAACCACAAGAATTTTTGGTGCGTTAGGAGAAATATTTTCTCTTGGCTTTGCAATCTCAGCGGTGATTGTTTCTAAAATTTTCAATCGGGCGGTTTGAGCACGAGTGAGTGCTTCTTTTAAAATATTTACAGGTACACCATCAACCTTTACATCAAGTTGTATGGCAGTGATTCCATTTTTTGTTCCAGCAACTTTGAAGTCCATATCACCATAGTGATCTTCTGGTCCTTGGATATCAGTGAGAAGGACAAATTTATTTTTATCTTTCTCATCAATCATTAACCCGACAGAAATTCCAGCGACTGGATTTGTGATAGGCACTCCTCCATCCATCAGTGCGATAGTTGAGGCACATATCGAAGCTTGTGAAGTGGAACCATTCGAAGCTGTTGATTCTGAAACGACTCGAATTGTGTAAGGGAAATTTATTTTCTCTGGGATGACAGGAGTGAGAGCTTTCTCGGCTAAAAATCCGTGACCCATCTCGCGGCGATTGATTCCACCAACTCTTCCCGTTTCACCGCTTGAGTATGGAGGGAAATTATAATGATGCATAAAGCGTTTTTTGTACTGAGCTTCAACCCCATCGATAGCGTACATCGCTTCTGGTCCATCGAGAGTGAGTACTGACATGACGTGAGTCTCGCCTCGATAGAATATTCCTGAACCGTGTAACACTAGGGAGATCCCTCCTGCTTTGGCAAAGAGTTCGCGAACTTCATCGAGTTTGCGTCCGTCGGCTCGTTTATTTTCTTTTAATGCTTTCTCATGAAACTGTGCATCGAGGTAATGATGCATATAATCATAACCAACATTTTTCTTTGCCTCAGCTTCATCTCCGGCTTCTCTAGTTAGGTCTTTATATTTCTCATCAACAATTTCTTTCCAGAGTGCTTCGGCATCATTGATAACTTTTTTGCTTTCACTACTAAATACTCCTTTTTCGAGAGTTGGTTTTATTTTTTCTTCGAAAAGTGAAATTATGTCGCTTGGAGTTTCAGGTTTATCAAAAGACATTTTTTCTTTACCAAATTCACTTCTTAATTTATTTTGGAATTCTTCCCACTTTGTTATCTCAACAACAGCGAGGTCGAAACACTTCCCCATCTCCTCATCAGAAAGTTCGAAAGCCATCGATTCGATCATGTTGATTGTCTTCTCTCTTCCACAAACAAGTAGATCGAGAGCATAAACTGCTTCGTCAGAATTTGGGAGATAATCATTAATTAAAATATTTGGGTTCTCTTTCGTCTTACTTACGTGTACTGCGCCAACTGGACCCTTCCAAGGAATATCGGACATGTGGATGGCGATCGAGGCAGCATTGATGCCGAGCGTCTTTGGGTCAGCTTTGCCGATAGCGATGACCGTGATGATGACTTGAACAGCATTTTTTATGTGTTGTTCAAAAAGTGGGCGAATGGTACGGTCGGTCATGCGAGCAGCGAGTATCGCCTGGTCACTTGGGCGCCCTTCCCTTTTATTAAATTGACCACCGAGAATTTTTCCTGCAGCGTAAAACTTTTCTAAATACTCAACCGTTAGATTAAAGTACCCAGGATTATTTTTTGCGCTGTTCGAGATGACGGCTGTGGCCATGACGACAGTGCCCTCACTTTTTAATATTACAGAACCATTAGCTTGGTCGGCCAAGTCACTGAAAACTGCGGTGATCTTCTTGCCACCAATTTCTACTTCGTATTCTTTACTATGCATATATGTGAGCTAGTCCCCAGACCCTAGTTTTGAAACCGATTTGTGGCTTCAACTCTAACCGTCCGGAGATTAACAAATTATCTTTTAATACTGTGCATTGTATCAAAAATCCCCATAATTGACAATGGTGGTTATTTGTTATAAGGTAGATATTAAACCAATATCAAAAAAAATGAATAGATCTACAATTAAAATTCTGTCTCTCGTCGGAGAGGTAAAGTCCTCAGACGTACTGAATGCCATTTTTAACAAGGCGCAAGGAGTTCTGTCGATGGACGAAACACCTGAGCTTACTCAAGCTTTGAATTCGATCACAAAAGCCGTAATTGACCTTGATTGTGTTGTAAGAATTGGAGAAGAAGTTGATATTCTCAAAGTTACAAAAGGTCAGGTGAGCTGCATTCACGGGAAAGTGCTTGGTGTATATCCGGCATATATGGAAGTGGAAGTCTTTTATGAAAAAACAGAAAATTCAATCAACGAGTTTCACCACACGGCAAAGATCTTTTACGTTGAAGCTGATAGTTACCTTTTATCGGTTTCATATAGTTAATTACAATGTTAAGTTACAAAAAAATCCCCGAACTTTCGGGGATTTCTTTTTAATGCATCAGATATTTTCTTGGATTGGCGGAGAGGTCGGTGAAATCATCAGCGGCTTCTTTTAATTTCATCGAAGTTGATTTGCCAAATGAAACGACCTCAACTTGGACGAGCATTCCTTGTAAATATTCTACAAGTGGAATAAAGTCACCGTCGCCAGCGACGAGTATGACTGCATCGAGGCGCGGAGCCATCTTCATCGCATCAACAGCGATGCCGACATCCCAGTCGCCCTTCTTAGCGCCACCTGAAAAGATTTGTAATTCTTTTGTTTTGGTTTCAATCCCAAGTTTTGTCAAAGCATCGAAAAATCCTTTCTCTCCTTCTCCTTCACTTGTAATAACGTAAGCAGTTGCTCGGACGAGCTTGCGCCCAGCCACAGCATCTTTCAAAACGGCACCGAAGTTTACTTTTCGCTTATATAAATTTTTTGCACTGTGATATAAATTCGCAGTATCTATAAAAACCCCAACTCTTTGCTCCTTATGTTTTATAATCATAATATTATTATTGAAATGATAATTGGTTCTTTATGCCTGCCCCGTACGAAGTAATCTTTCGTTTGGGGTTTTATTATCATATATAAAATTTTCTTATTTTTAAATTATCGACCTGTTATTAATATTAACAGCAATCAAGCTAAATAACAAAATCCTCCGACTAAAGTCGGAGGAAGTTGTTATGCTTTCATTTTTTTAGTCTCAGACATAAATCTTTCTTTGTCTGTTTTCTCAAGATGTTTAAGGTGATTTCTTCGATCAGCTACCATTTTGATCAAACCACGTCGGGAACTGTTGTCTTTCTTGTGTTCCTTTAGGTGTCCGGCTAGTTCATCGATTCTTTTGCTCAAAATTGCAAT
>Ga0172379_10008421_pt1 | contig 12983 bp, 13 predicted proteins | sample GrowelOW334metaG_FD_119756 | JGI IMG/M metagenome (GOLD analysis project Ga0172379, IMG submission 119756) | Groundwater microbial communities from an aquifer near a municipal landfill in Southern Ontario, Canada - Groundwater well OW334 metaG | ecosystem: Environmental > Aquatic > Deep... | reverse complement strand
CACGCCACAGAGAAAGGAGAAATCAATACCTTGGTTGACTGGCTAATCAAAAAATATCCAGCCATCAAAGAAGTGGGCGAAGAAAAATACCGCCAAGGCATCATTCACCGCCTGGATAGAGATGTTTCCGGCATAATGGTAGTGGCAAAAACCAAAAGAGCTTATTCCCATCTTAAGGAACAATTTAAAAATCGCTTGGTTAAAAAAGAATATTTAGCATTAGCTTATGGTCACCTGACACAAGAAGAAGGCGAAATTGATTTGCCGATTGGCCGCAACAAAGAAGGCCAATTTGTCGCCCATCCACGCCGGGGAAAAGATAAATTTCAAAATCAGGATAGAGTTGCCAAAACTAAATACAAAGTATTAGAATATATAAAAGATTATACCTTGCTTTCAATCCAAATTTTAACCGGCCGCACCCATCAGATCCGGGCCCACCTGTATGCCATTGGCCACCCAATTTTGGGCGACCTTATTTATAAGCCGAAGAAACAGTTTTTCCATTTTTTACGCCGTAAAATTAAAGTGGTTGACCCCGGCCGAATCTTCTTACATTCAACCAAAATTGGTTTCAACAATTTAAAAAATGAATGGGTAGAATTTAATTCTCCTTTGCCCCAACAGTTAACTAACTACCTCAATGAGCAAAAAACAAAATAAAATTTTTATTATTTCTGGTCCTTCAGGAGTTGGTGAAGATGTTATTATTGACGGCTTAAAAAAGAAAATCAAATTTAATCAGCTGACAACAACTGTCACGCGAAAAATGAGGGTCGGCGAAAGGCAAGGCAAGCCTTATTATTTTATTACAGCCAAAAAATTCAAGACAATGATTAAAAATAAGGAATTTGTTGAATGGGCAATTGTTTACGGCGATTACCGCGGCTGTCCCAAAAAAGAAATAAAAAGGCTATTGAAATTAAATAAACCGATTTTATGGAAAGTGGACTGGCAGGGGGTTAAAACGGCAAAAAAAACCTTCCCTGGCCAAGTTGTCGCCATTTTCATCATCCCTGATTCTTATCAAATTTTGGAGAAACGCTTGGTTAAACGGGGCTGGGATTCAATCCAAACGATCAAAAACCGCAAAAAATTTACTTTAGAGTGGTTTAAACATAAAAGTATCTATGATTATATTGTGGTCAATCATCAAGGCAAATTAAGGCAAGCAATCAATGAAACCGTGACAATAATCAGGGAAGAATTAGAGGGTTGACTTTTTTTCAATTTTAGTTTATAGTTGATAAGTATTAATTTTTAATCCAGACAAAATAAACTTATGGCTGAACAAAAAAATCGGCAAAAAACTGAAAAGGATGCCGGCGAAAAAGAAAAAAAGATAATTGAAAGACAACCTCTCCCTCAAATTAAACCGGGTATGACCATCCGGGTTCATCAAAAAATTAAAGAAAAAGGCGCTAAAGGCGAAAAAGAAAGGGTTCAGATTTTTGAGGGTATTGTTATTGCCATTAAACATGGCCAACAAAACGGCGGGACAATTACTGTCCGGAAAATCTCCGAAGGGATTGGCGTGGAAAAAATATATCCTATTCATTCTCCTAATATTGTTAAAATTGAGCCGGTCAAACAGGCTAAGGTAAGCCGAGCAAAGCTTTATTATCTACGGGGCTATAAGAAAAGAGTCCGGGAAAAAAAGATTGAAAATAAATAAACCCTCCCTGCCCCGCCCTTCCCTAAGAGCGGGGTAAATATTGCGCGGACGTGGCGGAACTGGTATACGCGCATGCTTGAGGTGCATGTGCCGCAAGGCTTGAGGGTTCGAGTCCCTCCGTCCGCACCAAGGGCAACTAGCTCAGTTGGTTAGAGCGCCTCGTTTACACCGAGGAGGTCATAGGTTCGACTCCTATGTTGCCCACCAGGAAAATTACTTATTACTTACTTCTTAATCCTTAATCCTGACCTTATGCTTGGCAGAATCATCCTTGGTTTAGTTATCGTCGTTGCCGGTGCTGTAATCACAATCAAAGCCGAATGGATTTACCAAAACCTCGGTAGTATTCCCACGGCCGAAAAGTATTTGGGCACTGAAGGCGGCAGCCGCTTAGCCTATAAACTAATTGGCATCCTGGCTGCCATTGTTGGTTTTCTGGTAATGACTAATATGTTGGGTAAAATTCTTTGGGCAATTTTTGGCAGCTTATTCGGTGGCTTGGCTAAATAATAAATGATCCTGGCAGTCTGAGGTGGGCCCGTAGTTCAGTTGGTTAGAATGCCACATTTGCAATGTGGAGGTCGAGAGTTCGAATCTCTCCGGGTCCACCCCAAACTGTCGGGACAATAATATGCTAAGCAAAACCCTAAAAAAATTTGGCTACCCTAAAACTCTAGTTAAAGAATATAAAAACTGGTTAATTCTTTGCCGGGGCGGACAAATTACCCTCGGCTGCCTGATTCTAATCTGCAAAGACCAAACTAATGCTTTCTCCAAAATTTCCTCGAAAAGCTTCAAAGAACTGGAAAAAATCATCCAGGAAACCGAACTGAAACTGAAAAATTTATTTGCTTACGACAAAATAAACTATTTAATGTTCATGATGCATGACCCAGAAGTTCATTTCCATATTATTCCTCGCTATGCCTCAAACAAAAAATTTGCCGGGGAAATTTTTAAAGATATTGGCTGGCCGAAAACACCTGATTGGCCAAAAGCTAACGACATCAAAAAAGAAACATTTGAAAAGTTAATTAAAAAATTGAAATCAGAGTTTAAAAAATAAAAAATTTTCAAAAAAATACTTTTTAACCATTTTAAAAAGTATTTTTTGTTTAATTCGACTTTTTAATTTCGCTAAGTTATCCACAGTTTTCTGAAAAAAATGTTGTTAATAACAAAAAAGAGAGCTATAATTAATATAGAGTTAGTTTTCAAAAATTTTTTTAAACTCCAAGCGAGTGAAAGGGGGTGACCTAAGATGGCAAAGAAAAAAGCAAAAAAGAAAGTGGCTAAAAAAAGACCAGCCAAAAAAAGAAAAGCGACCAAAAAGAAAAAAGCAAAAAGAAGAAGATAAAAATAGATTTCATAGCAAAAATTCCTGCCAGGAGCAGGAGTTTTTGTTTAGTCAGTTTTAAACTAAAATAAACTCTTTTGTTTTGACTTAATTTTTTGATCTTCGGCAAAAATTTCAATGATACCGTACTTGCCATCACAGCCTGGGATAATTTTAACCTTTCCTTCCCGGACATTTTTAATCCCTAAAGCAATTTCAGGCAAAGTGATTTTCTTCAGTTCGGCATCTGGTAAATCTAATAAAATTTTAAATTCGTTGCCGCCTTTGTTAATCATATCCTGATAAATGGCATCAACTTTTTTGGTTAGTTTCCCCTGCCCCAAGGCATCGGCAATAATTTCGGGCAAGGGAATTAAACTTTTATAGCCAATAGCATCGGGTTTAAAACCTTGCGGCCGATCAGCCAATTGCTCTACTCGGCTTAAAACGCCAATAGTTAAATCTTTTTTGCAGACCGGACAAATCCCCTTTTTAATTTTAGTCTGAGCCGGCGGCAGATTAACATCGCAGGCCCGGTGGCCATCCCAGTGATACTTGCCTTCTTCGGGGAAAAATTCAATGGTATACAAAAACTTTTTCTTGTCTTTTTCTTTGATAATGCGATAAATTTCATCATAGCTTAAATCATTTTGGGCAATTTCGAAAACATTGGCTTCCCGCCCAAGGTTAGCCGGACTATGAGCATCAGAATTGGAAATCAAAGTAATTTTGTCTAAAGCTGAAACTCGCCAGTTCATCGGCGGGTCAGAAGAAAGCCCGGTTTCAATCGAATAAATATATTTTTTCATCTCGTTAAAACAATCCCCTAAAGAATCAAAACCAGAATAAGAACCAAAAACTGAAAACCAGGGCGTCCAGGCGTGGGCGGGAATAACTAGGGCCTTGGCATTGACGTCCAAAACAATTTTAGCTAATTCATCGGCATGCAGCCCCATGATTGGCCGGCCGTCAGAACTTAGGTTCACTCCCCTTTTTAATAAAGTGCTATTAATCCGATCAACGGTATCAAAGTTAGGGACAAAAATACAAATATGTAACCGTCTGACTTTATCCCCTTGAGAATAAATGCAACTGAGCTCGGTGGTTAACATAAACCAAACCGAACTGCCATCATTTTTCAATTTAAAAAGCCCAGGCCTATCCTGGACTAAATTATCTTTAAGATGTTTTAACCAATAGGGATGAGTAAAATCACCCGTACCAACAATATCGATACCTTTAATTTTTGCCCACTGGTTAATATGGGGCAAATCCAAATCCTTCGAACAGGCCCGCGAATACTTAGAATGAATGTGTAAATCCGCAATGTAACGCATATTAAATAAGTTTTTCTATTGCCTCTAGCTGCCCTTCCGTATTTATTCCCAAAGCTTCCTTAGGCTCAATTTCTACGGTGGTAATTTCTTTCCCCTGCTGACAAGCTAACCCTAGAAGATCAGTCAAATAAAGCTCACCAGCCGCATTATTATCTTTCAAATTAGTCAAATTCTGCCAAAGCCAATCGGCTTTAAAGCAATAATAACCCGGATTAATTTCTTTGATATTTAATTGCTCAGCTGTGGCATCTTTCTTTTCAATAATGCCACAAACTTTGCCCGCTGAGTCGCGGTTAATCCGACCAAAATCAGAAAAACCCACCCGCCAGTCTTCAAAGTTCGGCACTTGCACTGTACCCATGGTCAGCACTTGCTCGCCAGCCAAATGAATACCAGCTAACTTTCTAATAGTTTCGGCCGTAATGAGCGGCTGGTCACCATATAAAACTAAAATATTTTCTGCTTTACCTACCAGCTCACCTTTAGCACACATCACTGCATGGCCAGTGCCTAATTGCTCGGCTTGAAAGACATAAATGTAATTCGGACCTAAAGTTTCTTTGACTTTTTCCGCCATTTTCCCCACCACAATCACTGGTTTATCGCAAATCCCTGAACTTTTTATTAATGCTAATAGATATTTAATCAGCGGCTGGCCTTTAAAAAGAACCAGAGCTTTAGGTAACTCCTTATTTTTCATCCGCTTACCTAGACCGGCAGCTAAAATAATTATTTGAATTTGGTTTGACATAATATCAGCGAGTTAAGCGAGTTTAGTTAATTCAGCAAGTTAAGTAAAGCTGTCCGATCTTGCTGACCTCGCTTATCTTGCTGACCTCGCTAAATTTACTTCAAATAAATCTTCATTTCCACCTCAGCTTCCTTAAAACCGAACCGGCCATAAAAACCGGTTAGCTCTGAACGGCAATCAAGAATCACTTTATAGCAACCTAATACTTTGGCTTTTTGCAATGCCGCCTTAACTAATTGGCTGGCAATGCCTTGGCCTTCATAGCCTTTCCGGGTAGCCACGTCTTCAATGTGACCGGCCAAACCCAAATTGCGAATAAATTTTTGTTCAACCAATAACTTGATGGTACCAACAATTTGGCCATCAGCGGAATCAACTGCGACATAGGTGTAACCATCTTGTTTTTCGGCCCGGCGGTAGGCTTTGACTGCCTGGGAATAACTAACTTTCTGAGCTGGAGTAAGATTAGCTAAAGTTTCCCAAAAACCACTTTTTGGTTTTAAGTCGGCGAGCCGAAGTAGACGAATTTTTATTGCCATATTGTTTTTATAGTTATTGTGCCATCGCCGGCAATAAACTCTTCACAATTTTTTAAGTCTTTAATAAGCATAATAAATGATTTTCGTAGATTTTATTTTTTATTGTCATGCCGAACTTGTTTCGGCATCTCATAAACCAGTTAGTTTACGAGACCCTGAAATAAATTCAGGGTGACAATAAAAGATTATTCTACCGTCACGCTCTTAGCTAGATTCCTCGGCTTATCAACATCCCGCCCGCGCAACACCGCCACATGATAAGCAAAAAGCTGCAACGGCACCACTGCCAAAATTGGCGTGAGCATTTCCAAAGTTTTAGGAATATAAATTATATCGTCAGCGTCTTTGCCGATTTCTTCGTCCCCTACTGTGGCTAAAGCAATTACCTTGCCGTGCCGGGCTTTCACTTCTTCGAGATTACTGATATTTTTTTCGTAAACACTATCTTTGGGGCAAATAAAAACGGTGGGGAAATCCGGATCAATCATTGCAATTGGGCCATGCTTAAGTTCGCCCGAAGAACCGCCTTCGGCATGAATATAAGAAATTTCTTTCAGCTTCAAAGCGCCTTCCAAAGCAGTCGGGTAATTATATTTCCGTCCTAAAAAGAAAAAATCATTATACTTTGAATATTTTTTGGCAATTTTGGCAATCTCCTCATTTTGCTTTAGGATCTCTTCAATTTGCGAAGGAATCTTTAATAGTTCTTCGGCAATTCTTTTGCCCATAACTAGTGACATCTGGCGTTGGCGGCCCAAAAACAAAGTCAAAAGCGACAAAATTGTCAGCTGGGAAACAAAAACTTTGGTGGAAGCCACCCCAATTTCTGGGCCGGCATGATTATAAATCCCGGCATCAGTTTCCTGGGCAATGGTGCTGCCAATCACATTGACAATGCCCAAAGCCAACACGCCTTTTTCCTGGGCTTCACGCACCGCGGCCAAGGTATCGGCGGTTTCACCGGATTGACTTAAAACCAAAACCGCATCTTTTTTGGCATCCAAAATCGGTTTACGATAGCGAAATTCTGAAGCAATACAAACTTCCGTTGGGATGCCGGCGTATTCTTCAATCATATATTCGCCGATCAAACTGGCATAATAGGCCGTGCCGCAAGCCACGATTGTCAGTCGCTCAATTTGGCGCAGCCGGTCCTGGACCGCCGAAAGACCGCCTAAAACTGCCTTGCCATCTTCGGGAATAATTCGGCCGCGTAAACTATTTTGAACGGTCTCGGGCTGCTCAAAAATTTCTTTCAGCATAAAATGAGCAAAGCCGCCCTTTTCTGCCTGTTCCAAATCCCATTCAATCTTTTCAATTTCCTTATCAATCTTACCGTTGCCGTTTAGACCGGAAATAGTATAATCAACGCCTTTAAAAACCGCAACTTCTTTATCGCTTAAAGTCACAATTTTTTGGGTATAACTTAAAATCGCTGAAGGATCAGAAGCAATAATCAGTTCGTCAATCCCAACCCCGATCCGCAAAGGGCTGCTTAAGCGAGCGGCCACTAATGTACCAGGTTCTGATTGAGCAATCACTAGTAAGGCATAAGTCCCTTTAATCAACCGCAAAGATTTTTTCACCGCCTGCTCTAAGTCACCACCGGTTTTCAAAAACTTGGCTATTAAATGAGCAATCACTTCGGTATCAGTTTCTGAAACAAATTTATGCCCTTCTTTCTCCAGGCTCTGCTTTAATGATTTATAATTTTCGACAATTCCATTATGAACTACGTAGACATTATTTTGGTCATCACAATGAGGATGGGCATTAATTTCTGAAGGCTCACCATGAGTGGCCCACCGCGTATGAGCAATACCAATACTACCGGGCAATGGCTTATCTTTAAGTAACGCCGCCAGTTGAGCTACCCGGCCTTTAACTTTCAACGCGGAAATATTTTTTCCGTCCCAAACCGCCATCCCGGCTGAATCATAGCCGCGATATTCTAAACGTTTGAGCCCATCCAAAAGAATGGGACTCGCTTCTCTTTTACCAATGTAACCAACAATTCCACACATATATTTTAATAAATTCGAATTTTGAATTTTGAATCAATTTCTAATAATTCAATATTTAAATATTCAAAATTGAATCAAAATTCTGATTTAAAAATTAAAAATTAACTTAAAGTTTTCCCCAGATAAACTCAAACATCATTTTTTGAGTTTGATAAATATTATTATCTTCAATAATAAATCCAATTGGCTTATGGTTGGAATCAACCGAAATCATTGCTACCCGCCCGGCATAAATTATGGTGTAAGTCGGAGTGCTTTCTTTGTCAGTTAACCATTTCCTTTCATCAAGGCCGCGGGTTTCCCCGCCGGGTCCAATGGAAATTACTTGAACTTTGATGCCTGCCCTGATCCGGTCTTGGGAAAATTCCGGATAGACATTATAAAGATATTCTTTGATGGTTGCGGCCGAATAAACATAATACTGCCGGTCAGAAACATTTTTAGCAGTATTAATGACATCTTGCAAAATCAATTTCAAACCAGAATAACCCTCATAAAACTTAACCACTGGCTTATGGCCAGCGTTATTATAAACCGATCTTAATTCTGGAATTATTTTCTCGATTTCTTCTTGCGTTTTAACTAACTCCCGTTGTTTTTTTTCCAAAACATCCTTGATTTTATTGGGGTCTTCGGCAATGAAATACTGCTTCTTATCTTTATGATAGTAGCTTATCAAACCTAAATCAATAAGGGAACGCAAAATATCATAAGCCGTACCCCGGTTAATTTCAGCTTCTTGGGCAATTCGGCGCACTGGGGAAGGCCCGGCTTTCAGACAAGTCAGATAGATTCTGACTTCTTTTTCATTTAAACCTAGGTTTTGGAGGATTTTTTCAAACATATTTTGATTATATGCTTTTTGTAATCTTTGTCAATTTTTTTCTGACAAAAACTGTGGATAAACTAAAAAAATAGCTAACTTCAGCTATTTATTCACAAGCATTTTGTAAACTTTTATCTGACAATAGCAACCTAGCTAAGCGCCATACATCTCAGCTAAGCCCATCAGGTCAATAATAATCGGCATTAAGTTTTCACCCCGGATCTGGCCCATCCGGCCCTTAGCACATTCTCTTTCCGAATAAGCATTAATATCATCAGTCCTGACTCCCTCACCTTTGATGGTGACTGGCACCGGATCAGCCGTATGAATCTTAAGCTGGGAGGAAGTAGTATGATCAGCGGTCACAACTACCAAAAAATCATTTGGGTCAGCTAGTGGTTTCATGGCTTTATCTATTTTTTCAATAAATTCAACCTTGCCTTGATAATTACCATCTTCGGCCAAAGTGTCAGCACCTTTAATATGGATGAAAATGAAATCATAATCAGGAGCAATTGCCAAAGCTTTTTTAATTTTAGCTTCAACGTTGGTATTAGGTAAACCGGTTACTCCGCTATTTTGATCAAATTCAATAACATCCATACCTAAAACTTTAGCCACACCTCGATACATTGGCGCCCCGCCAACAAAAGCCGCTTTGAGCCGGTATTTTTCCTCAAAACTCAAAATATTTTCTGGCAACCAGCTGGCCCCCCGAAAAAGAATGATATTGGCCGGCAATTTTCCCGCTTTAATCCGTTCTTCATTGATTGGCAGCGATTTTAATTTATCAATGGTCAGTTGGGTAAATTTATTTAAAACTTCTGCGGTAAATTTGGCCTGAGATGAATCATCCAGGGGTTTTACCACCAGCGGTAAGACATCGATTTGCTTTGGATCTTGCTTGGAAACCTGGGGACTTAAATTTTTGCCTCGGGCAATTAAACCAATGCGGTGGCTTAAACTTTCTTTCAGTAAAAATTTAACACCATCAATTTCCGTACCATTCAAAAGATCAGCCACTGGTTTGGTTGATTCGATCCGACCGGCACGACGGTTGATCACTAAACCCTGATCATTAATTGTGCCGGCGTTGGCCCGAAAAGCAATATCACCGGGCAAGACTTCCATGCCAATCCCGGCACACTCAAAAATACCTCGGCCGGAATAATATGCATAAGGGTCATAACCAAAAAGCGAAAGATGGGCCGTATCGCTGCCGGGCCGGACTCCCACGTCAATAACGTGCATCATACCGGAAATCCCATCAACAGCAATCTTGTCCAAATTAGGAGTTTTGGCCGCTTCCAAAGGTGTTTTATAACCCAACTCAGCAATTGGCCGATCAGGCAAGCCATCACAAATAATAAAAAATATTTTTTGCATACTGATAATTATTTTTTGTCGACGTATTTAAGCACTCGCACCAACTGATTGATATAGCCCCATTCATTATCATACCAAGAAACCACATTAACCAGCGTATTATCAACCACTTCCGTTGAAAGACCATCAATAATTGAAGCATAAGGATTGCCCCGATAATCCACAGAAACCAAAGGCAACTCAGAAAAATCCATAATACCCTTTAATTCGTTCTGGCTAGCAGTTTTCAATAAATTATTAACTTCTTCAATCGTGGTTGGCTTTTCCACTTCCAAAGCTAAAGTAATAACTGAAGGCAAAACAACAGGTACCCGCATCGCGATTCCTTTGAGTTTCCCAGCCAATTCCGGCATTAGTTTGCCAATAGTTTTGGTCGCACCGGTATCAGTTGGGATAATTGATTCAGTTGCCGCCCGGGCCCGGCGAAAATCTTCTTTTTTATGGGGCGCATCAACCAAATGCTGATCATTAGTATAGGCATGAACCGTGACCATATAGCCATGCCTAATTTTCAAGGCTGGCTGCAAAACTTTAACAATCGGGGCCAAACAATTGGAAGTACAGGAGGCCGCCGAAATTATCGTATGGGACTTGGGCTCAAAAGTTTCCAGATTAACGCCAGGAACCAAAGTCACGTCTTCATCTTTGCCTGGCGCCGTAATAACTACCCGCTTGGCACCAGCCTGGAGATGCTTTTCTGAATCCGCTCGACTCCGGAAGACACCGGTTGATTCAACAACAATATCAACTTTCAGCTCTTTCCAGGGGCATTCAACCGGATCCATACAGCAATACAAGGGGATTTTTTTACCATCAACTATTAAATGTTTGTCGTCCGAACTTATCTCTTTGTTCCAGATGCCGTAACAAGAATCATACTTGAGCAAATGAGCATAGAAAGGAGCACTCGACGGACTATTAACGGCAACAATTTCAAATTCCGGATCGTCAAAAATTTTACGAAAGGTTAGCCGGCCCATCCGGCCAAACCCATTGATAGCAATTTTGATTGACATAGGTAGAAAGAATAAATCCCACGCTTTTGGCGAAAGGATATATTAATTATTAAATTATTTCCAATTTTTAACGGCTTGTTTATAAATCTCCGGGTTACCAACATCAAACCATTGACCGGCAAATAAATAACCAAAAAGTTTTCGCTTTTCGACTAACCTGGAAAAAACATCATGCTCTAGCCTTTTGGCTTCTTTCAAATATTCAAAAATTTCTGGCTCAAAAATATAAATACCGGCATTAATGACTTTGGATAAATCCTTACGCTGATCCGGCTTTTCTAAAAATGAATAAACCCGGCTGCCTTGCAGGCGAACTACTCCCCAATCGGCCGGTTTATTAACCGAAGTCAAAGCAATAGTGGCCAGTCCACTATTAGAAAGATGAAAGTCAATCATGTCAGATAGGTCTAGGGTGGCCAAAACATCACCATAATAAACGATAAAAGGATTAGCCCCAACTAATTTCTTGGCTTGAAGAATCGGAGCGGCACTGCCAGTCTCAGCTTTCCCTTGATCAATATAACTGATTTTTACGCCAAACCGCGACCCATCACCAAAATGTTGTTTGATCTTAGCGCCTTGGTGGCCAAGGGAAACAATTAAATCACGGATATCATAGCGCCTTAAATTTTCAATGATATATTCCAAAACCGGCCGACCATTGACCGGAATCATTGTTTTGGGCATTTCATAAGTAAAAGGCAACATTTTTAGGCCTTTACCCCCGGCCAAAATAACGGCTTTTTTGATTTTGGGAGCAAAATACTTGCTTAAGACATATTCGATCGCATGCGACCGGTTGCGTATCCGGGCACCGTCGATATATTCATCCAACTGCTTTAAAACGTCTTTTTTTAGCGTAATTGTCAGGCGATTTCTTTCCATAAAGTTAGATTGGTAGAAAGTAGATTGGTAGAGCGGTAGGGCATAAAAAATTTTTACCTACCAACCTACCAACCTACCAACCTACTTCCTACTATATCATACTACATCATACAAAATTTGAAGTCAATAATATTTTTGGGATAAAAAAAGACCACCTACAACAGCAGTCTTGCTAGCAAAGAACAGTGTCGGGGAAAGCCGGATTAAAGTGGGTCCGGCGCGGCTCAACGATTATGACATCAGTCAGAGCCTCCATTGAGTGCTTCACCCCGGGGTAGATGGTTAGATAGTCTCCCTCGCCTAATTCGACGACTTCTTCTTTGCCATCTAAACCAACAAGTGTCACCTTCATCCGCCCACTGACAATCAGCAGCATCTCGGGATTCTTCGATGGGTCTTTCCCGGGATGAACGTGCTGGCCAAACTTCTGTCCGGCATGCCGATGGTAGATCGTAATCTGGATCATTGGCCAGTCAGGCGGAAACTGCCACTGCCGAGTCGCCCCGCGTGGATCATCCGGATTGACCGGTTTGAGTTTGCCGACGGTGAATCCTTCGTCCATTTGCCATACCCTTTCGGTAAGAACCACTCATCTTATCTACAGTAGTATATCTTAACTAATAATTCAAAAAAATACAAACAAAAAACTCCGGATTAAACCGGAGCCTTTTGTTAAACTGGCAGTGGCCTACTTTCCCCTTGCGAGTATCATCGGCGCTGAGGAGCTTAACTGCTGTGTTCGGGATGGGAACAGGTGTTACCTCCTCGCTAAAACCACCAGAAGCACTTTGCCCAAACTTTGAGCAAAGCTTCTTCCAATGACTTTGTCATCCTGAACTTGTTTCAGGATCTCGAGATGCCGAAACGAGTTCGGCATGACAATGGTAATCTCAATTCTTGTGGTTAAATAGATTGGTAATTAGTACGGCTCGGCTCAATCCCTTACGGGACTTACACCTACCGCCTATCAAGGCCGTAATCTCCGGCCAACCTTAATGAAATCTAATCTTAGGGACGGCTTCGCACTTAGATGCTTTCAGCGCTTATCCAAACCAAACGTAGCTACCCAGCGATGCCCTTGGTAGAACAGCTGGTACACTAGAGGTTTGTCCATCTCGGTCCTCTCGTACTAGAGATGGGCCCCTTCAAATTTCAACGCCCACAGTGGATAGGAGACCGAACTGTCTCACGACGTTCTGAACCCAGCT
>Ga0172379_10008420_pt1 | contig 12984 bp, 15 predicted proteins | sample GrowelOW334metaG_FD_119756 | JGI IMG/M metagenome (GOLD analysis project Ga0172379, IMG submission 119756) | Groundwater microbial communities from an aquifer near a municipal landfill in Southern Ontario, Canada - Groundwater well OW334 metaG | ecosystem: Environmental > Aquatic > Deep... | reverse complement strand
GACGGACAAATATGAAATATCTGCGACAGAAGCTAACATATCAAAATTAATAAATTATTGTCAAAGAATAATTTCAAAAAAAGGTCATAGTGATTATCAAAAGACGCCTTATTATTATCTTCTTTTAGATAGACTAGAAAAGTTAAAAGATGAATTTGTTTGGTTATCAGAAACGAATTTTGAAAAGAATAAAGCGGTGGCTAAAGATGTTTTGGAGTTGCAAAAAATGTTAAGAACATCTTATGAATTAATTTATTCATTTAACAACAAGAAGTTTGCTGATTTGCAAGAAAGAACATACGTATTTAAACAAAAATATAAATTAAAAGAGAGCCTATTGCGAGAAGATGTATATGTGCATAATATTGCAAGAATTCTTAATTCTTTAACAGGAGATATTCTTGGTATAGTTCAGTCTAATTTACTTTAGATTTTAATATGTGTGAATGGGAACGATTATTAATTCGCATATGATGTGAGTTTTTTTATTTTTTGATTTTTGGTTCGAGTTCGTTATCGGTGTTTCGCGATTTTCCAGAGTGGTTCGAAGTAAGATCGAAATGTTGTGGCGGTGTGTTCATCGTAGATGACTGTACACGAAATTGGTTCTTGATAGTGAAGTATTAGTGTTATGTTTTTTCCATATATGTCTATTCCGACAGGCGTATTTAGTTTTAGTATTTTAAGTTCTATAGTTTTTATATTTTTCATATCGTCGTATATTTTACCTTTTTCTGAAAGAATGTATTTTGCAGTAATTTTTTTTTGTTCTCGCATTTTTTCCCATTTAAGCCAGTATTTTTGCGACCATGAATTTATGTCGCTAATTCCTAAAGAAATTATTTCTTCTTTTTCCGGCGTGTTTTTTAAAGCTTCTTCAGCAGCGGTAATTATGCCTCGAAATCCAGTATATGTGACAATTCGTTTATTTTGAATTGTTTGTTTTCTAAGTTCAGATAATTGAGGAATTAATTTGGATAACTAAGTGTTTTATGGACAATAGAGAAGTTTGCCTTGTCTCTCTGTTTTTTTCGTTTTATCATTTAATTTAGTTTCATATGTGCAACCAAGAAAGTATCTTTCTTGTTGTTCATTTAGCACATTAATAACTTCTGTAATAAGGTTCATGCTTTTATTTAGTAACTCAGGATTGTCATCATATTCTACATTGAAATTGTCTAATCTATACTGAAATTCCATTTTTTTAATTCCATCAGAATGTTCATCTTTATTCATGAATAGAGTTATTATATCATCTTTATCCGCGAAATCAAACTCTCGTTTAGAGTGATTAAATAACGAGGGTTTATTAGAAATTAAATCTATTATCTGTTGTTCTGCATATCTAAACATGCTCTGGCAGTTCTGTTTAGTTTCTTCATCTAAATCATGCAAATATTTGATTGCTCTTATTGGTTTTCCGTCATGTACAATCACAGGATCTATTTGAGTTAGGCATCCATTCTTTAATATCTTCAGATTGTCAGATTTAAGAACAGTTAAACACAATGCGGAGGCACAAATCGATGGCACTAGAGTATTAAAATGGCTAAATTTTTTTCTTATGGTATGGGCCAGCATTAATCCTTCAGTAAAACATCCTCCGAGGCCATATAAAAGTACAGTTGCGTTGTTGTTTTTTAAACCATCTAAAAATGCAGCGATATTTTTTTGCATATCGCCTTCTATTAATGCACCTTGCGAAATATGTGGGTTAAATATAAGCACTATGAGACCATTACATTGTAGTTCCGATTCCAAGTCTAACATTAAAGAATTTATTTTCTCGTCAGATTCCGGAGTTATATCTTCATCACAACACTCAGTTTCACCTACCATTTTACGGTTTAATGTTGCATAAGATATATAAATGTTGTCGTATTTCTATGTATAATTGGGGGCAAAATTACACATAAAATACACACATTTGTGGCAAAATAGAAATATTTATAAAAGTGTAACTCTCTTATAAACACGAAGCAGGAGGTGCAGGTTTATGTCAAAAAGGATTCACATCGAATTAGGAGAAAAGGCAGCTGCAGATTTAGAAATACTTAGAAAGCAATTAGGGGTTAACACAAAGACGGAAGCAATTAAAGCGAGTATTTCGTTAACAAAATTTCTTGAATTACAAAAAGAAAATAATCAAGAGATAATAATTCGTGACCCGAAAACTAAACGAGAGTCAAGATTAGTAACACTTAGATAATTTTTTTATTTAATATGGCAATTTCAATTAAAACTGAAAAAATTGAAGAAGGAAAAATTGATGATTTTTCTGGAACTCCTACCATGGAGAGTAAAATTACTCCTTTGAGAACTCATTTTACAGTTGCTAATATTATAAGTGTTCTTGTGATTCTTGTGTTTTTATATTTGCTTGTTTTTGAAAAAAATACTCCTGATTATTTGATTGGTTTTGTGGGTTCTATTTTTGGGTATTATTTAGCAAGAGCACCTTATGATTTTTTTAAAAGATAAATAATTTGTTCTTCTTATTTTTGCGTTTTCGAAATATTCTTAAACTTAAGATTTAAGTTAACGAAATATGAACCCTGTTGATTTGAAAAAAGAATGTTTTACAGTAGCAATGGATATAATTTGTTGGATGAGACGAGAACAAAAAGAAAATTTGAAGTTAAAAGAATTTGAGCATATAATATCAGGACGTATGTGTGCCAAAAGAATCATTAAACGACGAGACGATTTGCCTGACAAAATTATGACTTGGGTCATTGAAGAATTAGAAGGACAAGCAATAATAAATAGAGAATGCTATCCTGGGGGGAGTGATATAATTTCATTACAACCATGTTAGAGTTTTAATTTTGGTGATTATTTTCTCTTACTTTGATGTAAACTAGTTTATATTAAAAAAGTTGATGAATCATTCGCATTAGAATTTTCTTAGAACCGAATCTAAGAGTAATGGTAAGCTCACCCGGAGTAATGCATAAAAAGAAACAAGTTCTAGTCATAGATATATAAAATTAATATTGGATATGTTTATCTTTTCTTTGACATTACTTCTTCAAAGAACTTTTCTACATCTTCTAGACTTTCATAATCTTTTTTTGAAGAATATAAGATTTTTAAAGGTTTTATTAACAAATATATAAATAATATAAATGTGCCTACGCATATGAATAAAATAATTAATTTTGTACATCTGTTTATCGAACCAAAAAACAAGTCTTGTGTTAATGATATAATTGCTGAACCTAATAGCCCTAGAAGAAGACCTACAATTATGCCTATTTGAAAATTAATGCGTTCATTTATTTTATTTATTAATTCTTTCGCAGTATATTTGCTAGGCATATGAGATAAGTTTGTTGTGGAATTTATAAAATTTGTTAGATTTTTATTATATGCAATATTAAAGTAACTATAATATGACTGTGCATGAATCTTTTTCAGGAATAATGCAAGATACAATTGCTTTTTCTTGTTCTGTTTGACATCCTTTTTCTAGAATTAATATTAAATCTTCATCATTAATGACTTCGCTCGGCTCTATTCTTTTTGATTTAAATCTTGTAGTAATGTCTTGACTAACATATTTGTATATCTTTTTCGCGCCTTCACGAACATTAACATCTGAAGATAATAATCTTTCATCTTCAGATTCTAACCATTTGTAAAATTGTTTTATTGCTTTTCTGTAATCTGCATTTGTAGCAGAACTTTTGTTGAACAAGTTTATCTCAACAACTAACGCTTGTAATTCGCTTAAATTCAAAGTTCTAAAATCAACAAGTCTATTTTTAGCGAGGAATCTGAGGTGACCTAAGAGCTTACCTGCACGATATTGCTGAACCTTACCAGTACTTAGTAAAGAAACACAAAACGCTCTTAAATCATATTTATTTCTTTCAGAAATATTTTTATCTTCGGCCATAAACCTGAGTTGCGTTTGATAATATTTTGCTCTTCCTGGATATAAGTCATTTATGTTCATTTTTCTATTTTAGTCAGGAACAGTAGTTTATATTGCCTTCAATCTGTAAATCGCTTTTACAGATTATTTTTAGGGTGAGAGTTTAAGAAGTTTATAAAATTAAATAAGCGCTCGGGGTGAGATTTGAACTCACGATCCCAAAGGGACAGGATATCTGCGGTATTGTAAGTTTCATACACATAGGATATTCGGCTTTAAATAAAGTCAAATCCAATATATAGCAATCCTGCGCAATACCAGGCTATGCGACCCGAGCATAAGTCTTAAGAAAGTTCTTTCTTTTTTAAAGCTTTTGACATTCAGGATGTTTTTTTGATTCTCGACGTAATTATGCATAAGAGTTATAAATAAGTAAATAAGATTAAAGTTATGAGGGGAAATGTAAGATTAAATATTCTTAATATATTTATAGTTTTATTTATAATAGTTTTAAGTTTAAATGTTGAAGCTGAAGATTTTAATACTAGACGCGAACTTTGGCTAGAAACAGAAGTTACAATTCCGATTCATTTTGTAAAAGAATCTTCGAATGCAAAATTGCAAAGTCTTGATATAAATTATTCTTGGATTCCAACGACGGATTATAGACAAAAATTATTAGACATAGAATCATCTCCTTTTGGAATAGTTTCAGATTCTGTGCTGGAAATTAGACGAGATATTTTGGCTGATTTTGATATGAAAGTACGTTTTGAATCATATGGTTCATCGAATGCGCTTCAGGTTAAAACTAAAGTTGATTTTCCTTTAAAAAATTTAGATTCGTCATTAAATGAGTATGTTTTGCCTTATGATAAAATTGATATAAATGAAGATATACGAAATAAAGCAATAGAGCTTGCAGCGGGTGAAGATGATTTGTATGTTGTTGTTTTCAAACTTGCTGATTGGACTAATACAAATATAAATTATACTTTAAGTTCAACAACTCTTGATGCATCGCTTCCATCTTCTTGGGTTTTTGAAAATAAACAAGGAGTTTGTGATGAGATATCTAATTTATTTATTTCAATGTGTAGAAGTCTTGGAATTCCTGCAAGATTTGTTTCAGGAATATCATATACTAATGATCCTCAATTTCAAAATTCTTGGGGGCCACATGGTTGGGCAGAAGTTTATTTTCCTGGATATGGATGGGTTCCATTCGATCCGACATATAATCAATTAGGTTATGTTGATGCGACGCATATAAAATTTATAGATGGGGGTCAAAATGATAAAAGTGCTTTAAATTATGCATGGATTGGAAATGATGTGGGTGTATCTTCAGGTAAAATTAAAATTGCAGGACTTGTTACTAAATCAGGCGAGCTTTCAAATGCAGATATTGTAATAGATGTTGATTTTATGAAAGAGTTTGCAAGTTTTAATTCATATAATGTTGTGCGTGCAAAAATAAAAAATGAAAAAGATTATTATGTTGCAAAAGAAATATCTATTTCAAGAGTGGAGGGTATAGATGTATTAAGTCCTGAACGACAAGAAATTCTTCTTTTTCCAAATGAAGAAAAAACTATTTATTGGATTATAAAAATTAATAATTTAAATCCTGATTATATTTATACATTTCCTGTAACTATTTATTCAGCTAATTATAAAAGTACGGCTAATATTCAAGCAGAGAAATTAGGTCAAAAGATATCTTTGTTAGCGGCACAAAATTATGCGCTTTCACAACAAGTAGACGTTCAAACTTTGAAATTTAATTGTAATGTTTCTTCAAATGTAATTTATGTAAACCAAAGAGTTAACATAGAATGCTTTAATGATGTTAAAAAATATTTAAAAATATGTGTTGAAGATGTTTGCTCTTCAGAATCTTTTTTATCGACAAAAAGATCATTTATTTTAAATACTTCAGGATTTACAACAATAAGAATTATGGCCATTGATACAACAACAAACGATGTAGCATATTCTTTTTTAAGTTTTAATGTTTTAGATGAAGCAAAAATAGATTTAGATGTTAAAGCGCCTTCAAGTTTAGAATTTAATGATGTTGGAGAAATAAGTTTAATTCTTAACAAACAATCATCAAGTCTTCCAAAGAATGTAGAAATAAATATTGTAAGTAAGTCTTTAAGTCAAGAGTGGAATTTAACTAAACTTGATTCAAAACAAGAATTAGTTTTAGAATTTGTCGGAAAAAATTTAAAAAATGGAGAAAATGAAATTTTAATAGAGATTAATTATGTTGATGAATTAGGCAAAAAATATTCTGAATCAAAAAATATAGTTATAGAATTAAAAAATTTAACGTTTATTCAAAAAATTTATGTTTGGATGAATGGGTTTATGAGTTAAGGATAAAATTTAATAAGAAGAATGAATTCTATAACAAAATGGTAATTGATAAATGTGAGTTCTTTGAAAAAGTCGTTCCAGACACGAGTATAATAATAGAAGGACTTCTTTCAAATATGATTGATTCTTCAAAAATAGAAGTTAAAACCATAATTATTCATGAAGCCGTTCTAGCAGAACTTGAAAGTCAAGCAAACAAAAATAAAGAAACAGGATATTTAGGTCTTGAAGAAATTCAAAAATTAAGAGTTCTTTCAGATAAAAATAAATTCAAAATAGAATATAAAGGTTCAAGGCCTGGTGATTTCGAAATAAAATTTGCAAAGGCGGGCGAAATAGATTCTATAATAAGAGAACTTGCTTTAAAAGAAAATGCGATTTTAATGACTGCTGATATTGTTCAGAGTAAAGTTGCTGAGGCTAAAGGTATTCCTGTTTTTCTTTATAAGTTTCCTGAAGAGCAAAATTTTATGATGCTTATAGAAAAATATTTTACAAAAGAAACAATGAGCATACATTTGAAAGAAGGATGCACACCTATGGCGAAAATAGGAAAGCCAGGAGAATGTGTTTATAAAAAAATAAGTGAAGATATTCTTTCAAAAGAAGATTTACAAAATTTATCAAAAGATATAATTGCTAAAACAAAATTAAGACCTGACTCGTTTTTTGAACTTGATAGAAAAGGAAGCACTATTTTGCAAGTTCAAGAATTTAGAATAGTTATAGTTCGTCCACCTTTTTCTGATGGTTATGAAATAATGGCTGTAAAACCAGTTAAATTTATGAACTTTGAAGATTATAATATTTCTTCAAATCTTTCAAAAAAGTTATTGAATGATTCAAAAGGACTTTTAATTGCAGGGGAGCCTGGTCATGGAAAGAGTACATTTGTTCAAAGCCTCGCAGTAAAATATTTAGAGATGGGTTTGAATGTGAAAACTATAGAATCGCCAAGAGATTTAAATGTGCCATCAAATATAACTCAATATAATCTGGCTCACGCATCAACTCAAGAAGTACAAGATATAATGATTTTAAGTAATCCTGATCATATTTTGTTTGATGAAATAAGAACTAATGAAGAATTTAAACTTTTTATTGATTTAAGATTATCAGGACTTGAAGTTTTAGGTGTTATTCATGCAAATAAACCAATAGATGCTATTCAAAGATTTGTTGGGCGAACTAATTTAGGAACAATTAATAGTATTTTAGATACGGTTGTATTTATTGAAAATGGTGAAATAAACAAAGTTTTATCAATTTCTATGCAAGTTAAAGTTCCAAGTGGAATGATAGCGTCTAATTTCACATTGCCAGTTATATTAATACGTGACTTTGCGACAAATAAAATAGAATATGAAATTTATATGCAAGGCGATGAATCAATTATTGTTCCTATATCAAGTGAATGAGTGTGATAAAGCGTTTTTTAGTTTTTAGGTATATTTATTATTTTTATTGATTTTTTCTTTATTTTGAGTCGTTTGTTAGTTTTAGTCTTTTATTATTGAGTCTTTTTTATTGGGTTAATCATTCTATTTTTAATAAATAAAGTTACCCACGTGGCTAATATAAAAGGAAATGTTAATGCGATTAAATCTAATTTTAAAAAACCATAAAGAACAAATACAGATAAACTAATTGAGAGTATTGCAAATAGAATGTTTTTTAGGTTTTTACTCGAAAATGCTATTCCACATAAAACTCCATTGAACCCAAAAATGCCTAAATTAATTAAATTTAAAGAATTAGGAGTTAACAATAAACCAATTAACAAGCCTAATACGGATCCGAGTAATGCATAAATTGCTGAAATTCTAGAATTTATAAGAATTCCAACAAAAAACAAAAGCCCAGTAATTATGCTTGTTTGAAATAGCACTTGTCCAAACCCTAAACTTATTCCTGATAATAAGTTTAAATTTGTAAAAACCACAGGTTCTAGAATTGTGCGTTGCGAAATATTAAATGCAGTAATTAAAAAAATAAATATCCAGGTACTTATAATAAATGGAAAGGTATAGGGTGAAAGTTTTTTCTTATACATAAAATTCATGATTATTGTTGATAGAGCTATTGCAAGTATCATTAGTATAAATAATAAAAGCGTTGGATTAAAGAAAAATAATAGTGCAACGCCAATTAATGTTCCATTAAATCCATAAAGTCCATCTAGAATGTCTTTTTTTTGATATTTTAAAAATATAGCACAAAGAGTTCCACTAATTGTTCCAATTATGGCACCTATGCCAAGTAGCCATGATGCATAAAATATTCCAATTAGAAAAATTAATCCGCTTAAAGCATTATTTTGAAACATTACTTGTCCTATTCCTCTAAAAATGGATTTTATAAAATCTTTAGGAGTTAAGATTTGATTCATAAATAAAATTTTATTTTAAACTTTTTAAATTCTTTGAATTAGATTTAAGAATTGATATATTTTAAAAGAAGAGCAAACTGTTTTATTTGGTCTATAAAAAAAATAACCAAATTCAAGCTGCAATATGTGTGCATTCATACATCGGTTGATATGCTGGAAGTTTTGCATGAGATTTCAATCGATAGTTGTTGAATCTGTTCGATAAAAGCTTAGACATTATGTTATTGTTTTGAGGTAGAGTTCTCAGTTTGTATCACCTGCGCCTAATATACACATCCCTTTACACGGGGAACAATGCGTAATATATAAACCTTTCTTTTTTTGTCGAGGAGAAAACAAGCTTTAGTTTTCAAGTTTTTAATCGTGTGTCAATTTAAACACGACTTTGAATGCTTCTTCAAGAGATTTTTCATCGACGATAAATATGTGTTCTGAATGACAAATCATTGAGTCTATGATGCTAATGTTGTTTGTTGCAAGTTCATTTGATAGTGTTGCAAATACACCTGGTGTTTTTGTGACATTGGTGTTGTAATCAATTGTTAATTCACTGAGTTTATTTGAAGATTCAACTATTTCTTCATTTGTAAATATTTTTTTTGCGATAAGTAAATTTTTATCATCCACGATAATTTTAATGTATTTTGTAACTTCAAATATTCTAAGTGTGTCTCCTGCTTCAAAATCTATTTTCGAGTAAAGTTCAGCTAGTTTTTTTCTTATGTTGCTATTTTTTTTAAGTAGCATTGATGCAAGTTTTGTTCTTGTTGATAATTTACTATTTTTTAACATGGAGTAAACTTTTGTATTGGTTGCTTTTTTTTCATTATTATTTTCATATCTACGAATTGCACTAATAATTGCATCTAAATTATTCTTTAAATCATGTTCTTGTGATATTTTGCGCGCAAGCGCACTTATGTTTATTAGATTGTCTAGTAGGTTTTTTTTAATGCTTGCATCGCCGTCGATGATTTTCCAAACTTCTTTATTTATATTTGTCATATTATATTAAATTTAGTCATTATTTATATTTTTTACTAATATTTGTCAAAGTTATTATATTTGGTTTGAAATTCTTTAATTTTGTAATTTAACGATTTTCGTTTAAGGATTATTAAGTGATAAAGGGAATAATTGATAAAAATAATAATTGGTAAAGATGATAATTGATAAGGATGATAAGAGGTTAATTAATGAATACAAAAAATATTTTGAGTGATTGTCGGTCTTGTTTGTTTTGATATGGATGGAACATTAGTTGATGGCGAAACAATAGTTTTAATGGCAAAAGCTCACGGTTGTGAAAATGAAGTAAAAAAAATAACTGATCTTGCAATGAATGGATTACTTCCTATGGCTGATGCGTATAAATTAAGATTAAATTTGTTAAAAGGAATATCTCAAAAAATACTTGAGGACATAGGAGATAATTTAGAACTTATGCCAGGCGTTGAAGAGACAATTATCGAACTTAAAAATCAAGGATTTATAATTGCTATAATTACTGGAAGTTTTGATATATTTGCAAAAAAAATTGCAAAAAGAATAGATGCAAATTATTGCATAGCAAATAAGATGGAAATAAAAAATAAGATATTTACGGGAAATTATCTTTTAAACGTTTTTGAAAATAAAGAGGTACATGTAGAAACATTAAAAAAACGTATTCGAGCAAAAACTATAATTGCTGTGGGCGATGGCGCAAATGATATTTCGATGTTAAAATTTGCAGATATAGGTGTTGGATTTTGCGCAAAAGAAATTGTTCATAAATTCGCAGATGAATTAATAAAAGAAAAAAATATGCTGGAGCTTTTGAATATAATCAAATCTCGAGGTATAATTCCCTTATTAAAGGAGTAAATAACAAAACATTTTTAAAAATGAAGAGAGTAACTGATAAATATGTTAGACATAAAATTGCTTCGGGAAACACCAGATCTTATTAGAAAAGATTTGGAAAAGAGAAGAGACAAAGAGAAACTAGCCTTGCTAGATAAAATTCTCGAGTCAGATTCATCTTGGAGAACATTAAAACATGAAGAAGATATACTTAGACGAAAAAGAAATGAATTAAGTCAAAGTATTAATGAAGCTAAAAAATCAGGCAAAGATGTTAAAGAGATTTTAGAAGAAGCAAAAAAAATTCCTGAATTAATAAAAGAATCAGAACAAAAACGTCTTCAACTCGAAGAAGAAATAAAAAAAGGACTTGGTTCTCTGCCTAATTTAATGCATGAATCTGTTCCATATGGAAAAGACGATTCAGAGAATTGCGAATTTAAAAAAGTTGGAGAAATAAAAAAACATGACTTTGAATTAATTCCGCATCAAGAAGTGGCTGAAGGTTTGGGTGGTGCTGATTTTGATAGAAGTGCAAAAATATCAGGTGCAGGATTTTATTTTCTTAAAGGCGATTTAGCTTTGCTTAATCAAGCAATCATAAGATTTGCAATAGATCACATGGTTCGAAAAGGATACACTTACGTTGAGCCTCCTTTAATGTTAAATAAAGATGCATACGCAACAGGCGTTTCTCTTGAAGATTTTGAAAATGTCATGTATAAAATTGACGGTGAAGAAAAATTCATGATAGCAACAGCAGAACATCCTTTGCTTGCACAATTTATGAATGAAACAATAGAAGAAGATTCTCTTCCAATCAAACTTGCAGGATATAGTATGTGTTTTAGACGTGAAATTGGAAGTCGAGGCATTGATACAAAAGGATTTTTTAGAACACATCAATTCAATAAAGTTGAACAAGTAATTCTTTGTAAACCTGAAGATTCTTGGAAATATCATGAAGAGCTTCAAAAGAATGCTGAAGAATTATATGAACAATTAGAATTACCATTTAGAGTTGTTAATATTTGTACTGGTGATTTAGGTTATTTTGCTGCGAAAAAATATGATATAGAAACATGGATGGCGAGGCAAAACGAATACAAAGAAACGGGCTCGAACTCCAACTATACAGATTATCAAGCAAGACGCGCGAATATACGAATGCATAGAAAAAAAGACAACTCATACGAGTTCTTGCATACATTAAATAACACTGCGATGGCAACTTCGAGAATACTTGTTGCGATACTTGAAAGTTATCAAAATGCAGATGGTTCATTAACAATACCTAAAGCATTAAGACCATATATGTATGGAAAAGATAAAATAATTGCAAGAAATAAATTTTATTAGTTTTTTTGTTTCTTTATTTTTTTAGTGTTGTTGTTTTAATTTTTTATTTCTATTTTTTTAAAGTTAAATATTTTATTTTTCGTCTAATTTTGTTAAAACTAAAGTTGTATTAGAAATATCTTTAGTTGGAATAAAAGAGTGGATAAATTTATCATATTGCGCTAAATTCATAGAATTAAATAGTCCAACGTACTCTCCACTTAAATTATTAATTGTGGCGCCGTTACTTGAAACATAGTCTCCGATTTTGAACTCATGAGGAAATCTAAGAATAAGAATGACTTTATCGTTTTTTATGTACGTTAAACCATATATGTGAATATTTGAAGAATATTTTCCAGGAGTTATGCTGCCTGTTCCTTTTATTTCATTGTTTTTACAAATCAAGATTGTTCCTTCTAAATCTAATTTTTTATCTCGACTTAAAATATGTCCTTTAATACTGTATTTATCATTTATCATTTGAATATCTTCATAATTCATTAATGTATGTTGATATTTTTGTATATTTGTGAGGGTATTTATATTTTTATGTGTGTATTTAGAATAGTGTGTAAAAATATTTATTTATAGTTAATGTAATTTTGAAATGTATTAATTTTTAATTAAAAAAAAGAAGTTTTTAAATATTTATAAAAAAATAAAAAAATTATTTAAAAATTAAAGTTATCAGAATCTTCAAGAATCTTCGATGCTTGATTTGAAACTTCTTCGAGTTTTGATCCGCCACAATATGGACATTTAGTAGTTTCTTTGCCTTTCTTTTTTGAAAATCTGTATTTACAATTTGGACAGGCATATTTTATTATGACTTCTTTTTCTTCTTTAGTTCCAAATATGCTAGGTTTTACATCTTGAGTTTTAGATTTAGTTAGTGATGTGGCGGTTGTATGCGCTCTTGAATTACAAGTATTGCATACATAAACTTTTTTAATGCTATCAAATGTTACTTGTTCCATTCTAACTTGCCTGCCACAGGCTCTACATAAAACAAATTGTGGTTCTGCCATATTGAACACCTCGGGGTATTTTCTTAGTTATTGCTATTTTCAAGTATATAAACATTTCTTATTGGGGGCTCTGTCCCAAATAGAATCTTTTTGTATACGGTCGTTAGCACTCTCGT
>Ga0172379_10008419_pt1 | contig 12985 bp, 8 predicted proteins | sample GrowelOW334metaG_FD_119756 | JGI IMG/M metagenome (GOLD analysis project Ga0172379, IMG submission 119756) | Groundwater microbial communities from an aquifer near a municipal landfill in Southern Ontario, Canada - Groundwater well OW334 metaG | ecosystem: Environmental > Aquatic > Deep... | reverse complement strand
TGAAAGATAAACAGATTATCGTAAATTGGGAAAAGCCCTTCGCATCGCTCCGCGCGTGGGCGGGCGCGCGGGCGACTGACCCCGTTCCTACCGATTTGTCCCGAAGTGTTGCCGAGCTAGGACTCCTCTCGGTAAAATTCTGCTGAATTTTCCTCAAGACCCGGCTCGCCAAGATCGTTACGAGCTTGGCTCCGCCTTTCGAGTTCTAGCTTATAAATAACAAACCTGTCTTGCCTCAAGGGCAAAACAGCTTTGTTGTCTGTTATAACGAAATTCGAACTTATTTTCGGGACCATTACTAATCTATCGGCTCACCGCTCCACACTTCGTGTCTCGCGGTTCGCCACCGCCTACCCTGCCGGTCCGCCTTTGGCGGAGGCGGAACCACTTGCGCGCGATACCAATATTGTATCCCGACTGCGGTCGGGATGATTGCTCTTACGAGCAAGCGCCAGCTATCGTTGTCGCATTTTTATGTTCGCCACAACTTCACATCTAGTGATTGTGGCGAAGCTGTTCTCAATATATGGCTCAAACTGACGATTTCGCCATAAAATATCAGATAGTTAGGAGAAGATTTTACTATCTGATATCCCTGATTGTGACAGCATTTGGCCTGTCGGCCAAGTGCCTGCTTCGCAGGCACAATAACTAATTGGACGAAATTATTTTAAGGTAGCTGTTTCAGTAAAGTTAGGACTTCTTTTCAAAATCTTTAAATATCTTCAATGCAACTACGGCACATTCTTGATGAAACTTTTGCCAGACTTTTTGGGATTTATCAAGTTTCTTGTGCGACGAAAATGTGTAGTAGACTATTAGCTTTGCCAGCATTTCTTTGCTTCTGAAAAATTTATATAAAATAAGATCAGATAGTTCTGTAGACACCCTATTATTTAACTGTAGCAATATGTTTACACCGGCCACCGTCCTGTCAAACTCGGGATCTCCAAGCTTCATATAAACAGGATCAACAAAAAATACCTTGTCACTCAAAAATCCGATATTTGAAAAGTTCATATCTTGCATAGTCAATTTTTGAGTCACCTCTACATTATTTTCTGCAAGTTCTAAAATGCGACCAGCTATACCGGCGTCTGCTTCAAAATAGACAATATTTTGGCTATCCACAAATCCTCCAAGTGACTCACTCCAAGTCTCCCAAAAAAGATCTCTTTTCTTTTGTTTTGCTTCTTCAGAGTCATCTTTTGGTTTGTCTCCAATTATTTTTCTAACATTTCTAGCTATCTCCTCGATTCTGTCCTTGTCTTCACTTTTCAGTGGGGTATTGTGCAACTTCTCAATTGCAGCGTCTAGTAACACAATATTCTCTTTACTCCAAGGACCACCCCAAGTCGCATTGATATTATCAAGTACCAAAGCTGTCAGATCATCATTTTGAATTAGTCCATCGGATAAGGGAAAAAGTGTCCCACATAATTGTAATCCGCCCAGAAATTTATAAATACTTGCTTCCGACTCAATCAAATATGCATCCATCGACTGGAGCCTCCGATCCGCAACTTTTAGGAAATACTTCTTGTTTTTATATTGAATTATAAATTTCGAGGCACCGGTAAATCCACCACTTACCTTATTGATAGTTACATCCTCAATACCAATTCCCTTGTGTTTTGTAAAAAGTGATTGAACTCTATCTGGTTGTATATTAACTCGGTCACTCATATTCGATAATTTTACACGATGACATTATTAAGTTCACTCGAACTTCTTTTTGAAAGAAAAACAGATTATCGTAAATTGGGAAAAGCCCTTCGCATCGCTCCGCGCGTGGGCGGGCGCGCGGGCGACTACCACGAAAACGTGCGGGGAATCCCAGAGTGTTGTCTGTTATAACGAAATTCGAACTTATTTTCGGGACCACTACTAATCTATTGGCTCACCGCTCAACACTATCGTGTCTCGCGGTTCGCCACCGCCTGCCGGCGGAACCACTTGCGCGCGATTAATATTGTATCCCGACTGCGGTCGGGATGATTGCTCTGGCAGCAAGCCAGCTATCGCTGTCGCATCTTTATGTTTGCCACAACTTCGCATTGAGCGATTGTGGCGAAGCTATCTCAATATATGGCTCATCAGACATTTGTCATTCCGGGCTTGACCCGGAATCTATACAAATCTCTTCCTCGCCATATAAATATCAGATAGTTAGGAGAAGATTTTACTATCTGATATTTCTGTTTGAGACAGCATTTGGCCTATCGGCCAAAGTGCCTGCTTCGCAGGCACAGGAGATATTGTTTGCTGTGTATAATTGTTAGTGATGAATATAATAAGTACAAATCCAGTTACAAATAGTGTTATTGGTGAAACCAACACCTCTTCACCAGAGGATATTCACCAAAAAGTAGAAAATGCGCACTCAGTTCAGGAAGACTGGACATCATTGGGAGTAACAGGAAGGGTAGATATTCTCAGGGATGTATTGAGACTATTTAAAGAGCACCTTGATGAGATCGGAGTTCTTTCAACTCAGTCCATGGGAATGCCATCATCTTTACGCCATACTCTCGATCTTGATGCAGGAATTGAATACTTTGAGTGGTATCTAGAAAATGCACTCGAATCGTTAAAACCGGAAATTAGTTTTGAAGACAGTACAAGCCTGAACACTGTATTTTATGAGCCAACTGGAGTGGCTGCTGTGATATCACCATGGAACTTTCCTTTCTGTACCTTTATTTGGCAAGTTATTCCCAATCTTGTTGTTGGCAACACAGTAGTATTTAAACACGCATCAGAGTGTATTTTGGTGGGTAAATTAATTGAGGATATCTTCTCCTCTTCAAAACTGCCTAAAGGCGTCTTTTCCGAAGTTTACGGCGGAGGTGAAGTTGGAGATATTCTTATTCATGAAGATATTGATCTTATTAGTTTTACGGGAAGTACTACTGTCGGAAAACATATCGCCAGTGTCGGTGCAGAAAAATTAATTAAAGTACTTCTTGAATTAGGGGGGTCTGGTCCAGGAGTCGTTTTTGAAGATGCCGATATGGACAAAGTTGCCGAAGCTGTTTTTTTCAATCGTTTTGCCAACTCAGGTCAAATCTGTGACGGCTTGAAACGCCTGATTGTCCACAAAAATATTGCAGATAAAGTTGGACAAATACTTGTGAAGATGCTCCAATCAAAAAAGGTTGGAGATCCTCAAGATATATCTATCGATATTGGACCTCTGGCTTCGATTAAACAAGCAGATGGCCTGAAAGAACAAGTTGATGATGCCACATCAAAAGGGGCCAAAGTTCTCATTGGTGGAAAAAAGCCGGCTAGTCTCTCAGAAGCATTTTTTGAACCGACACTACTTTCTAATTTGACTACTGACATGAAGGTTTGGCAAGAAGAGGTTTTTGGGCCAGTATTACCAATTGTGACGTTTGAGTCAGAGGAAGAAGCTATAAACCTTGCAAATGATACTGTTTATGGTTTAGGCGGTTATTTATTTACAGAAGATAAAGATAAAGCCGAGCGTGTCGCAACTAAGTTGAAGACAGGAATGATCAGCGTGAATGGAACACTATACCTCCATCCATCTAGTCCCTTTGGTGGATATAAAAAATCAGGACTTGGGCGAGAACATGGAAAATATGGTTTTCATGAGCTGTGTCAGCTAAAAGTTGTCGCTACCGAAAAATAACCAGAATAAGTTTATGAAATCAAAAATAAGCATAATAACTTTGGGGGTAAAAGATTTTGAAAAGTCATTAATTTTTTACAGGGATGGTTTAGGATTCAAACCTCATAATTATAAAACCGGAGACACATATGTCATGTTTGAAATGAACGGGACATGGTTAGCCTTGTTTCCCAATGATAATCTAGCTGAAGATGCTGGTGTACCGATGGCTACTCATGGAGCAGGCCGGCCATCCTTTACTCTTGCGCAGAATGTGGCATCCCCAGATGAGGTTGACCAAGTTATTTCATTTGCCATTAAGGCGGGGGCAACTCTAATCAAAGCTCCACAAAAAGCGGCTTGGGGAGGATATGCTGGATATTTTGCTGACCCAGATAATTATTTTTGGGAAATAGCGCACAATCCCTTTACAGATTTGACCTAATATCGTGCATGAAGATAATTAACCATAAAGCTCGCTCCTTTCTCCTGTCGCTTATTTGGGTTGTTACTTTAATTCACTTCCTCAAAGACATTACGCAGGATATTTTAGGAATACCTACCTTTCTTGATGTCTTTGGAAACATCCAAGAAGATATAAGGCATTTACCCTACTGGATACAATTACTGATATTTAGTGCAGGCATCGGGTCAGTTTTAGCAGAAATATTTCTTCTGGTATCTATTCCAATTATTAAGCAGAGAAGAGAGACATCGGCCTTGGAAAAATTGGTGGTTTTGGTCGTTATCTTTATGCTGATATATTTTCCCGTTGTCATGCTTCTAGATCCTCGGTTATATTCCAGTTTCCTTTAGTATTCTATCTACAGTATTCTGAAGACTACTCGATTCCTCGACAATTATCTCACCGCTTACACCCAGCACATCCTTCTCTTTGTACCAATCTCTTAACTCTTTTTCACCAAACTCATGTGAGTTTGATTTTGTTGAGTGTCTTTTTATCGTTTCCTCAAGTGACACATCTAGATAATAAACGTAGTGATTTGGTGTTTTATTTAGCAGGCGCTTTATCATGGAGCTATACCTTCCTGAATAAAAAATCCCCTCAAGAATTACATCGTATCCATGTGTCAGGGCATATTCGGTAACCGCCTTAATTAATCCAATATTATTTGTTCCTTCTTTCTCCTTTTCTTTAAGTACAATTCGTCTCAAATAATCTTGTTCGACTAAAGCTATTTTGTTTGGCTTTCCAGATTTTTCTCTGATTTCTTTAGCGATAGTGCTTTTTCCAGATCCAGAATTTCCTCTCAAAACAATTAGCTTATTTAAATATTTTTTTATCATAACCAAATTTACTTCGCGCAACTAGCGCAGTCCTCCATCTTGTGAAAGTTTCAGGTATTGTCCAGTGTATGATCTTTCGACCTGCATTATTTGTTCAGGTGTACCCTCAGCGATAATCTCTCCACCTTTGTCTCCACCTTCAGGCCCTAAATCAATCACCCAATCGGCATTTCTTATGACATCTAGATTGTGTTCAATTACCAGAACAGAGTTACCGCTATCAACCAAATTCTGTAACAAAGATAAAAGTTTTTCGATGTCAGACGGGTGAAGTCCTGAAGTGGGCTCATCCAATACATAAAATTCACCCTTCTTGTGAAGTTTACTAGCAAGTCGTAGTCTTTGAGATTCTCCACCCGATAAGGTATCAAGTGTTTGTCCGAGGTTCAAATATCCTAGTCCAACATCTAATAATAGTTTGAGTCTTCTATTGAGTTCAACTTCTTCAAAAAAGTTAACTGCCTCTTCAACTGTCATTTCCAGTATCTCAAATATATTTTTTCCTTTATATTGATACTTCAAAGTATCAGCGGTGTATTTTTTACCTTCGCAAGTTTCACAAACTGTTTTTACATCGGCCATAAAATGCATATCGATCTTATGATATCCAAGTCCCTCACAATCAGGGCATGCCCCCTTACTATTAGAGCTAAAAAGTGCCTTGCTTACTTTGTTGGTTGTCGCCATTATGTCTCTTATGAATTCAAAAGCGCCGGAATATGTAGCGATGTTTCCTCTCGAGGTGGCACCAACAGATGATTGGTCAACAAACACCACCTTTTCACTAAACTTATTCACAAAGATATCATTTATCAAACTGCTTTTACCAGAGCCGGACACACCAGTAACTACAACAAACACACCAGTCGGAATCTTTACTGTTACATTTTTTAAATTGTGAAGGTTTGCGTTCTCAACTAACAAAAAGCCTTTGGGTGTTCTTCTCTGTGTTCTAATTTCCGATTTATACTTTCCACTCAAATATTTTCCGGTGATTGATTTTTCATTGTTAATTATTTCCTGTGGAGTTCCTATTGCGATGATTTCTCCCCCTAACCTTCCTGCTTTTGGTCCCACCTCTACAATGTAATCTGAAGCGAGCATGGTTTCTAGGTCATGCTCTACGACAATTACTGTATTCTGTGCATCTCTAAGTTTCTTGAGCGTGTTAATTAGATTCTTAGTGTCTCTTGGGTGTAAGCCTGCTGTTGGCTCATCCAAAACATAAATAATTTCAATGAGATCGCTTCCAAGTTCTCTGGCAAGTTTAATTCTTTGGGATTCTCCACCAGATAAAGTGTCGATTGATCGGTTTAGCGACACGTAACCAATTCCGATATCAATTAGCGATTGCAAAATTTCTGACATTCTTGCAATGATAGGTTTGGCTACAGAATCTTCAATTTTGTTTATCTCGTTAATCAGACTGGTGATTGGTAAGTTAGCATATTCGCCAATATTCTTTCTGTTTATCAATACAGACAGAGCTTGCTCGTTTAGCCGACCTCCATGACAAACAGAACATGATTTAGATAGCCAATAGCCCGCTTCATGTTTTGATTTGGATTCAGATACACCCCTTAGATCACTTGCTCTCTTAACTCCTCGATTTACGATTCCTTCCCAGCTATACGACTGGATAAATCCTTGATCGTTATTCTTCAGGACTACATGGGGAGAGTATAAGAGAAAATCAAGCTCGTCTTTTGTGAAGTCTTTAATTTTTTTGTCAAAGTCTAGTCTTTTTGTTGTCTTTAGAATATTAAAGTATCTAGAACCAGGTTTGTAAGTTGAGTTCTTAACTCCACCTTCGCTAATTGATTTCTCATAGTCAAGCAGGGAGTCTGGATTAATAGTTATTTCTACTCCAATCCCCTTACATTTTTTACATGCTCCATTTGCATTATTAAAAGAAAAATGAGCCGCTGACAAACCGCTATGGCCAGCTCTTGAGAACAGTAGTCTAAGATAGGTATAAAGCTCGGTGGTTGTACCGACCGTAGATCTCTGACTACCCCTTAGTCTTTTTTGTTCAATCAATACAGTCGAAGATAGTCCCTCAATTCGATCCACATCAGGTTTCTCTGTTCTTGGCAACAATCGAGCCGCGAAAGTTCCTAGTGATTCTAAATACTGTCTCTGACCCTCAGAAAATATAATATCGAAAGCAATGGTTGATTTTCCAGAACCAGATACACCCACCAAACTAGTGAGTTTGTTGCGAGGAATCTCCAAACTAATGTTCTTTAGGTTATGTTCTCTTGCACCTGTGATTTTTATTTTATCCATGTCTATAGGTATTTTATATCAATGAATGAGGTTTCATCAGAGAATGTAGAGATTTCAATCTTTTTTATATCCACCCGTTATTTTTTGAGTAGATAATAAGCGAAATCATTCGTGCAAATACTTCGTCGCACGTTTGAAAAAAAACGTGATTCTGAACGTCTACATTATGTCCAGCAAAATTTCTCAAACAAGTCATAACTCGCGCGTTTGTTAATTCTAGGCTTGCAGTTACACCAAGTGCAGCGGATATTTTTGATGATAATTCGTTCAAGTCTGCAGCGTCAGTATATTGGCCTTTTTTTGGATTGAGAATACCAACTCTTTGATCCATAATTGCACCCAGCGTTTTTCCTGACAAAACAGGATCTTTCCTTTTTATTTCGTCCTCAAACCATAGTGCTAATTCAGCCAACGATCTAACAATTTCACTTCTAGATATGACTGTGGTCAGCTTGTTATTTAAAGATAAGGAGAATGAAAAGCGGTAGAGAATCATGTAGAAAAGCAGTTTTTTGTCTGACTCTAAACTTGAAATAAATGAAGTTAACTCGCTTCTTGATAATCTGGTATGAAATACACTACTGTGTTTTGAGGTGATTGTATTAAAAAGTTGAGATGTTTGTCTTTCTTCAAACTGTGTAAAAAGCCTACTATTTGCCATGTCTTTTTCAGGGTCAATGACAACATTTGCTAGGTGTTGTAAACAGACTCTATCATCCTCATAACCGCTGTATATATTGAACAAGCCTTCAATTGTTTTTCCTTGAGCAATTTGGGCAACACCGATATTAGCTAGGGGAATACCTCGATTTACTCTTTTCCCAGTTTGCTTATTAAATTCTTGAATTTCCTCATCAATTTGCTTCCAATACTCCTCAACTAATGGATATAGATGGCGATTCAGTAGCCACATACCCATGTGTTGAATTGGGGCGAACATCGGATTGTTTTTATCTTTATAGTCGTTAATGATAAAGTCAGCATCCTTCATGTTATGGAGATGGCCTCTCAATACGACTCGTCCAAATTCAACCAAATAGGCAATATCTCTGTGGACTTTATCGACCAAATCAGCTCCATTACTCGGAGTTGTTGCTAGTAAATCCTGTTTAGAATCAAAGGGAAGATCTGGTGGGGTGCTTGAATCATTTAGTTTTGTGACAGTTGTGTTGACGTCGTCAGCGACTTTGGCAATTTCATCTCTATTTTTGTCAAATTCGGTAACTAATTTACCCAATCTAAAGATAAGTGGAACAGTAAATGTAATATCAAAACTACCAAGAATTCCGCTCGGAGTGATAGTAAAAATGAAATCATTTTGTAATGATGATAGATTGGGATAGCTCCCGTATAAAAAATAATAGGCCAAAGTAACAAATGGTATCGGTTCTCTACTTGGTATTAAATTACGACATCGTTTGGCAATAAATAGGAATTGATCTCTGAGAAGATCTGATTTTCTCAAGGCTTCTTTAATCCAATTTTTATATTGTTCCGAGGTATTATCAATAAAACCGTTATCTGGAATTCCAAACCTAAACCTGTATTCGTGAACTAGATCCTGAAATTCAGAATTTTTAATTAGGCTGTCAAGTGATTGCTTTATATTGTTGTGCATATTCTAAGTTTAATCATTCGTTCTCTAAATAATTCTGATTTACCAGGCAAAATGATGGCTTCAATTATTGAGGTAACAGGTATTTTGTATTTTCTCGCGAATGCTACTTTTAAATTATTAACTAACTTTTTCTTATCTTTTTCAGTCGTGTAATAGAGCAGGTAATTCTGATGTGCAGAACCCCACATCGAAATTTCATAGATTTCATCAAGGTCGCCCTCTTTTGATCGGCCTTCAACTCCCGATGGCGTATTTATATCGATGTTAAAAATACTTCTAATATAGAAATAGTATTTCAGAATTATGCTTGGGGCAATCGAATCAAAACTTGCTCCAGAATAACGCGCATTGCTTGGTATGGGAAATTGATTGGGATATCTTTCCACTTCATCAAATAGAGATGGATGGGCGATATCGCCATAAGTAGACCTCTCATCCCAAAACCTTTCTATTGTTATAGACTCTTCTGGTGTAATCTCAATTAGCTTGGCTGCTTCTGCCAATCTTTGTTTAAATTTTTGTTTTTTCGATAACGAATTTATGATGATTTCTATCGACTTAAAATGATCAAGAGCTATTTTTTCGTGACTATCCAAAACAAAATAACCAATCGACGACCGGTATAGGTATTTCAGAGATCTCTCTAATGTTTCATCGTGCAAGTTGTAAATTTCTTCAAGAAATTGACTGATATCAGAATTTCTCCAATCAGTTTTTTCAGGTCGGTCTGGCAGATACATGCGGCCACTTTCTGGCTTGTATTTTGTCTCTGTTTCATTTCCATTTTCATCAAGTTGATAAATTTTGTTTACCTGATAAACATATGGTTCAAAACTACCTCTATTTCTTCCATGCGTACGTTTTACATCCTCCAGATTTGCCAGAGATAAAAATCTAACAACTCTATCAATTATTTTTATTGCGCCACCTAATGCATCACCTGGTTTATCCTCTTCAATTTCACAAATTATTACGTATTCGGATTTAATTCTAATCGGATCAATATATGGAAGAGAAGTGACATAGGTTTTATGGTATGTCGTCATCTCGTTTTTGGAAAAAATACTTTGGATTGGCGCAAAAACTCTCTTGGTTTGTTCGTTAAAATCCATATGTCTAATTTCACACTCAAAGATTTTACCTTCGTGAATAACCTGTCCGTGTATTAATGCATATATTCGATATTTATTCATATATCTATTTAATTAACTCTATGATATTTTCTTCAATTTTCTCGAGCGGATTTACCAAAATCTTCTTTTTTGAGTAATCATATCCTGACCAAATTAATCCACTGACTGGCGCAAAGTGCTTTTCTAAAATGACTTGAATAGCTCCGTCTGGCTTACGGCTAACACCTGTAATGTCGCCATTTTTGTTTATGTGCCATTGTTCTTTCCCCAAAAAGGCCTCTTGATAATCTATTTCATCAAAACCACCCAAATTTGGAATAAACACGAAGTTGAGTTCATTGGAGGGCAACTGTTCCCGAGCCTTATCAACTATTCTATTTCTTATTCTTTTTTCATCATTCAAGAATCCTGTCCACATATCCATGTCCACTGCATATTCCGTCTTTAATTTGTTTAAATTTGCAACTACAACTGAGGCTAAAATATTTCCGTCAACTTCAAACTTGTATTCACCTTCACCACACTTTCTAACTTCCAGAATGAAATTCACAAAATCTTTGACATGCGTGTTGTTAAAATCCGTAATTGTTGTGCCTCCTACATCTCTCATTGCCAGTGAGAATCTGTAGCTAAAAATATGAGAAGGAAAATTTTCAATGGCCTGCTCAATAGCAACCTTAACTCGATACCTTAATTCTAGGTGTTGATTTTGATTAGAGTCAGCATCTTTTGCAGTAGCTTCAATGTTAATCGGTTTAGATTTTCCGAGGATACTTATATCCATAACTTTTGTTGAATTTAGAACTTTTCTTTCCCACTCAACAGTTATCTCTTTAGAACCAGAAAATTTTTGAAAGTAATATGCTACTGAAATGATTTCAGCAACCACAGCTCTTTGGTCAATAGATTTATTAGCCTGCACGAGTTTCTTAATGACCTTTGGAAAATATTTAGGTTTATCATCTCTCTTTATTATTTCTATAGCCGATAAAAGAAATGGATATATTCGAGGGTCACATAGAGAGTAAAAAAGCCAATGTTGATCAATGCGTAGATGTTTATTAAGCAGTAGATCGGTAAGCCTAGTCGGGATTCTATTTTCGAATATTTCTAGGTTTTTCTTAACAATAGATATTTCATCATCTTTTGTATAAATCATTGACGTTTTCTATTTTACATCGAAATACTATAGGAAATATCAAATTTTTGCGTTTTCTGTCATGGCTACTGCGGTAGCCATCGTTCGAACCGATGTTACGGCAGAGTCGGTGGCGAACCGCGAGACACGATAGTGTTGAGCGGTGAGCCAATAGATTAGTAGTGGTCCCGAAAATAAGTTCGAATTTCGTTATAACAGACAACAGATAAGGATTTCCCGTACAGGGTACTGGCACTCGCCCGCGCGCCCGGCACCGCGCGGAGCGATGCGAAGGGTTTTTACAATCTGAATCTTTCAAAAAGCGACAGAAAACGCAAAAATGAATTCGGTAAAACTTCTGCGGAAGTTTTGGGTAATTTATGGTTAAATGAATGTATGACCAAGTACATCGTGTACTGTAGGAAGTCCACCGATGAAAAGGACAGGCAAGTCCTTTCCATCGAAGCTCAGATTGCCGAACTAAAAGAATTCGCCAAGAGGGAGAGGTTTGAAATCGTGGATACTCTCATCGAAAGCCGAACCGCCAAAGAGCCAGGCAGACCCATTTTTGGCGAGCTGTTAAAAAGAATTCAAACCTCTCAGGCCAACGCCATTCTTTCCTGGCACCCGGATAGACTGGCCAGAAACAGTATCGACGGCGGCCAGATTATCTATCTTCTCGATACCGGCAAACTTCTCGACCTCAAGTTTCCTTCCTTTTGGTTTGAAAACACACCTCAAGGCAAGTTCATGCTGAACATTGCCTTTGGCCAGTCTAAATACTATGTCGATAACCTCTCAGAAAATGTTAAGAGAGGTAATCGCCAAAAGTTGCGGAATGGCGTTTGGCCGAACAAAGCCCCTCTTGGCTACAAAAATATTGTGGAGAACAAATCGATTGAAGTCGATCCGGAAAAAGCCAAAATTATTAAAACTGCTTTTAAGATTTTTGCTGAAGATAATTGTTCCTATGCTCATATCACCCGTTATCTTCATGAAAACGGTATCATGTCGGGAAAAGGGAAGCCTTTGAAGATCGACCAAATTAGTCAGATGTTCAGAAAAAAGTTTTACATTGGCATTTTGGAATTTAATGGCGAAGAATTTCCGGCTTCCCATCCGACCTTCATCAGTAAATCTCTTTTTGACCGGGTTCAGCAAAACATCCACCGTATTTCTAAACCACGGGAGCAAAGTCACAATTTTGCTTTTTCCGGTCTTATGCGGTGTGGGGAGTGCGGCGCTACCATCACGGCTGAGCAACACATTAAACATTACAAAAGAACAGCTCGTACAGTTAAATATATTTACTACCGCTGTACTAAGAAAATTAAGTCCTGTTCTCAGCCGTATCTGGAGGAAAACAAGCTCTTCGAACAATTAAAGAGTCAGATAAAGTCCTCCGCCCTCCCTAAATCTTGGCAACCTGAGTGGAAAACTCGACTGGCGCAAGACAAAATCCTAAGCGAAGAATCCAAAGAAAAAGTTCTCGCCCTGCTCCATACTCAAACCGAAAGCTACGATACCAAACTCAATGTCTTACTCGATGGATATCTGGATGGCACGGTTGACTCCGATATCTACAAATCCAAAAAGAGTCAGTTGTTTCAAGAAAAGCTAAAGATTGAGCAACAGATATCCAAAACGGAAGAAGAAGGTTGTAGTTGGCTCGAACCTTTTTCTAAGTTTGTAAATAGCGCCATACTGGCGCAAAAAATCGCGCGCAAGGGTTCCGTGGACTCAGATCTGCGGATCTTCGTCCAAAACATCGGTTCGAACTTCTTTTTGAAAGATAAACAGATTATGGTGGAATGGGAAAAGCCCTTCGCATCGCTCCGCGCGTGGGCGGGCGCGCGGGCGAG
>Ga0172379_10008418_pt1 | contig 12987 bp, 14 predicted proteins | sample GrowelOW334metaG_FD_119756 | JGI IMG/M metagenome (GOLD analysis project Ga0172379, IMG submission 119756) | Groundwater microbial communities from an aquifer near a municipal landfill in Southern Ontario, Canada - Groundwater well OW334 metaG | ecosystem: Environmental > Aquatic > Deep... | reverse complement strand
TAACCTTATACTATTACAATAACAGATTGCGCCCAAGAAGTGAAATTCTATAAACCAATTTTGCTACGAAACTTTAGCAAAAACAACAACGTAGTTATGACCGTATTTTTTAGCACATTTTGGACAGGTGGTGTAAAAAAAATAATATTTCTCAACTTTCTTGCCCTTATTAGCGACGTAAGAACCCATCTCTTTTATCCATTTTGGTACGGCGTTGTAGGGACCATCAAAAACTTTAGTTAAAAAAATGCCTGACAATTTCACATTTTCGGCGTCAGCCACTTCCTTGGTGGCGTTAATATAAAGTTCACTTTTCCAAGGAGATGGATCGTAAAATAGCATCAACACGTCTTTATCTTCCGGTTTGGCGCCAGCTTTTTCTATCTTTTGCCAAACGCGGCTGATCGTTTTGCCGATAACCCCTGGTAAGGGGATGTGAAATAATTCCGGCATTGAGTCTTTAACAAATAGTTTATCTTGCCAGACTACTTCTTTTTGATCCCAAACGGCGGGGTCGAACGGCGGACAGCATTGATCCGTATTATTTTTTTCATTGTTCATATTATTAGCTTAATTATTATTTTTGCCAGCAAAAACAATGCACATTACTCCCACTCCATAGTCGCCGGTGGTTTATTGGTAATATCGTAAACTACTCGATTTACTTCTTTGATCTCGTTAGTAATTCTGGTGGAAATTTTTTCTAGCAGTGAAAAGGGCAGATGGGAAAAATTGGCAGTCATAGCATCTTTTGATTCTATAATTCTAAGAACTATTGGATATTTATAGCTGCGCTCATCACCTTGAATGCCAACGCTTTTAATCGGCAGTAAGACCGCAAAGCTCATCCAAATCTCCGGCCAATATTTTGTTTTTATCAATTCTTCTTCAATAATTCTACCGGCTTGTCTAACAATTTCTGTTCGTTCCGGCGTTACTTCGCCAATTATTCTAATAGCTAGACCTGGACCAGGAAAAACTTGCCGTGAAGTTATCGCTTTAGGCAGATCCATTTCTTTAGCGATTTTTCTCACTTCGTCTTTATATAAATCACGCAATGGTTCATACAATTTGAGTTTCAAGTCTTTTGGTAAACCACCGACGTTATGGTGGGATTTAATCGTTGAAGAATTCTTTGTTAAACCGCTTTCAATACGATCGGAATAAATTGTTCCTTGAATAAGCCAGTCACATTTTTCTTTTTTAGCTACATCATAAAAGACGTCTACAAAAACTTTACCGATAATTTTTCTTTTTTGTTCTGGGGCAGTAATGCCCTTGAGGGCTTGAAAAAACTGTTTCTCTGCTTTAATTATTTTTAGATTCAAACCGAATTTGTTAAAAGTTTGTTTGATAAATTTAGTTTCTTCATAACGCATCATGCCCGTATCGACATAAACAGCAACTAGCTGCTTCTTTATTGCTCGATTTACTAAAATAGCGGCTACTGAAGAATCGATCCCGCCAGAAAGTCCGATAATAGCCTTTTCACTACCGATCGTGGCTTTAGTCTCACCGACGATGTTCGTTACTAATGATTTGGTCTGCCAGGATTTTTTTGCTTGGCAAATATTTATTACGAAATTTTTTAATATCTGTTCGCCGCTTTCGGTGTGGCTTACTTCAGGATGAAACTGCAAGCCGAAAATTTTCTTGGTTTTATTCTCGTAAACTGCATTCTTTGAATGCTCCGTGCTGGCGATGGCAGCAAAACTGTTCGGCAATCTTGCTACTACGTCCCGATGATTCATCCAAACTTTTTTTGTCTTACCAATTTTATTTAAAAGTTCATTTTGTTTGTTAACATTCAAACGCATCAATCCGTATTCACCAGACTTCCCAGAAACTACTTTGCCGCCGAGCAGATGAGCGATTAGTTGATGCCCGTAGCAAATTCCTAAAATAGGAACACCTAAATTCAAAATGTTTTTATCAAATTTAGGCGCCTTTTTATCATAAACTGAACGAGCGCCGCCCGACAATATAATGCCCTTTAAATTTTGCTCTTTAGATAGCTGCTTCGCTTTTATATCCGAAGACACAATTTCAGTCAGTACGCCAAAATTTCTTATTCTTCTAGCAATCAAGTGACAATACTGCCCGCCGAAATCTAAAATAATTATTTTATCCATACTAATTTATCTCAATATCAATATATTTTACGCCTGGATTCTCTTTCTTTAATTCTGTCTCTATTTCATCAATTTTTCTACCTACCAAACGCGGAATTCTATCGGCATAATCAAAGCAGAATCTTTTAAATTCTTCATAATCATCTTTAATCTCTTCGTATTCATCCTCCAACGAATTGTTTTTCATAATTTCTTGGAGTAATACCATGCCGTTAAATTCAATTTCGCATTTGATCCGATAAATACCGATGTCTAAAGTATTGGATTTAAAATCTAATACGCTCTCAATTGCCGGATCAGCCTCTAGCTTAGCAATAATTTTATCTTGTAAATCTTCAGGGATTTGCTTGCCGACTAGGTAAACACGATTTTTTACGATTAAAATTAAGGCCACGACTCCCAAAGAAATACCGATGATAATCGAACCAATAGCATCATAAACATGGTTGCCGGTATATTTTGCGAGTAGCAAACTGAAGGCGGCTATAGCAACACCGATGACAGCCAAACCGTCTTCAAAAAAAACCGCTAATGTCGAGGGGTCGCCTTCTTTCATTCTCTCTTTCCACGTTAAACTAGGATATATTTTTCTCAATTCTCTGATAGCTAAATATAAGGTATATGACTCAATGATAAAAGAAGCGGCTAAAATAAAAAAAATTATTGAGGCGAACAGAATTGGTTCCGGATGAATTAAGGCGTTAATCCCTTTATAAGTAGTGACCCCGGCGCCGACAAAGAAAATACAGCATGCAGAGATGAGCGCCCAAAAGAATCTTTCATTACCATAGCCATAGACAGATTCATCGTCCGGCAGCTTCTTTGATCTTTTTAAGCCAACCAACAAAAGAACTTGGTTGCTAGTATCGGCAAAGCTATGGATTGATTCGGAAAATAAAGCGCTTGAGCCAGAAATAAAAGCGGCAAAAAATTTTATTAATGTAACTACAATATTACCGCTTAAAGCGGCCGCAACTGGTAAAAAACCATGCGTATGGTTTGACTGCATATGAAAAATTAAATAATAATCTAATGAGTATCCCTGATTAAACACTAAATACCTATAATTATCTTAGGTTTTTTTCTAAACTCTGTCCAGATAGCTTTTGAAGTTTTTGGTTGGTATTTTGTATTCTATCTTAGTATTTTAATTCGGTGGATCTGCGCTAAAATTTTTTTTAAAGCGAAAGCTAAAACTAAGAAAAGGCCAAGATAAAAAATCATTGCCAGCCAGCCAGGAAACCATTTAAAAAATAGGTCATAGCGCGACATCAGCGGCCAATGAATTAGATAGACCTCGTAAGAGTAGAAACCAAAAAAATAAAACAATTTTATTTCAAATTTTTTAATGACAAAAAATAATATTATTGCGCTCATAGTTATGAGACTAATAGTCTGCTCTTTGTCTGGACTCTCTCCCACGCCTGAATTATAGGCTGCAAAACCGATAAAGACTAACAAGGTAGTTAACATAATACAATACGCTGGACGGTTAATAGCTTTAAAAAATCTTCGAAAAATATTCTGTGTTTTAAATTTATCAAGAATCGTTTTTATCCAAACTGGTTTTTGGATATTATATAAAAAAGATTTAATTTTAGCCGGCACAAAGCGACTGAAATAATACGGTTCAAAAAATAGCGAAGCGAAAGCGATGCCCAAAGGAAAGGCTAGCAAATGCAGCTGATATAAACGCAAGACGTCACTAGAAACTGGCAATTTAAACTGTAAGACAAAATAGGAAGCCGCGTAAATAATTACCGCCGTTAACCAAGGACGCTTTTGCAAAAAAACAAAAGGAAAAATAAGATAATAAAATAGAACCGGAGTCAAAAACCAAAAAGGCGAGTTAATATCAAGGAATAAATCAGCGCGCGGAAAAAGCCCGAGTAAAGATTGAATGACATATAGCCAGGAATAAGAAATATGCAAAAGAAAAAAATCAAGCAAGAAAAAAACAATTATAACGATCCAAAAATGCGTAAATAATTTTAATAAGCGTTTCTTATAAAATTTACCGACTGACAATTTCTGCTTAAGCGCGCTAATCGTCAATCCATAGCCGGATAAGAATAAAAATAAATTTACCCCAACGCCAGCCATAATGGAAAGTGGAAATAAAAAACGATGGTCAACTGAAAGAAAATAACCAACGTGGGAAAAAATGACAGCTAAAATAGCTAGACCCTTGAGCTCCTGGGTCAGCGCCAACGGAAATAATTCCGGATCCTTTTTTCGACGCAACGTCAAAAATAGGATAAATACAAAAATCGCGATAAATATATCAGTTGAGCCGACCGGATTATTTATTAAAATTGGCATAAATTATTTCTGACCAAAGGCTATACCCTTCTGCCGAGGGGTGGAACAAATCTATTGAACATAAAGCAGTATTTTTGAACATATTTTCGGTCGGTGTATATAAGTCAACATATTCGACATTATTTACTTGCGCCAGTTCTTTGATTATTTTATTATACTCTATTGTCTCTTGCTTAAAATATGAATCATACGGAGGTAAAAAAAGTTTATCTGTTCCGATATAGGGGATGCTAATGACAAATATTTTCGCCTTAGTTTCCGCTTTTAGCCGTCTTAAAATCTCCGCATAATTTTTAGCAAATTCTTTTTTAGACACATTACCGTGAATGTCATTAACACCAATGAGCAAAGTAATAATGTCAGGCCTATCATTAATCGCGGTTGTTAATAAATCTCTGATTAAATCGCTTGTTTTCGCACCTGGATATGCCCGATCACGTAATATTATATTACTATTGTTGCCAGACATCTTTTGCGCAAGTTGGTACGGAAAAGATTCTTCATATTTCAATACCCCTACGCCAGCTGTCAAACTGTCACCCAGTGCTGTATAACGAAGACTTGTCTCATTGTTTACACTACTTCTAATAATATATTCACCATTGGTGTCGGACGATTTCAATCCCGCATCGCTGATTCTTTTATATATATAATGATGCGCCGCAAATAAGTAGACGACTAAAAGAAAGAATACCGCAACACCAGTAATTATTATTTTCTTTTTCATAATTTGGCAAATAATAGCAACCTGCTATTTTAATTATAGCAAGGTATATATCTGGCGGAGAGGGAGGGATTTGAACCCTCGGAACCCTTGCAGGCCCAACGCTTTTCGAGAGCGTCCTATTCAACCACTCTAGCACCTCTCCATTTTGAGGAGAGAAAACTAGTTTCTCCCCAAAACATTCTTAATGAACATCAGCGGGGGAAGAAGGGATTTATATCCCAAATATCCGGGTTGTGTTTTGCATGTTCTTCAATGATCTTCATCTCCTCGGAACCGAGAAGCTCTTCCGCGCTGATATACCCAAATTTCCTTTTCATAATTGCCTCCTTGATTTTTCTGTGATTATTCTTAATTATATTGTTGCAATTATAAGTCCCAACGAACCTAAGACAAACCCAATAAACGTCTTAATGTCTGGCAATTGTCTATAAAATAACAAAGCAAAAGCTGGTTCAATTATCAATAAAGTAGTTACTGAGCAAACGCTAATTTTCCAGATATTACCATAAAATTGCAGACCCTTAATATAGCCGAATACTAGAAAAAAACCACCAGATAAAAGCAATATTGTTTCAATAGTTAAAAATTGCACAAACAAAAACTTTTTATGAAAAAACGGCCCCATCATTTCCGCTGTAATCATTAATGATTCCCCAAAAAAAACTAATATTATTGGCAAAAATTTTTGCATAGAAATCAAATTTTAATTTCTTGAATAAATTTATATTTTCCTTCAGGCAAGTCTCCTAATTCTGTTTTACCAATTCTCACTCTGACCAAATCTTTTACTTCGCAGCCCAACGCTCTAAACATTCTTTTAATCTGTCTTTTTCTACCTTCGGTCAAAATTACTTTAAATTTATTATCACCTAAATATCTAGCATTCTTCGCCCTGACAACTCCATCTCCGTCACCGATATCAATTCCTTTTTTAAGTTCTTTGACAATTCCGTCTGGTTTAAAAATTCGAGAATTAGAAAATTCGAAAATTTCAACTTCATATTCTTTCTCGTGCTCAAACTTTGGGTGCGTTAACTTCTGAGTCAAATCCCCATCATTGGTTAGCAAAATCAATCCCCGACTATCTTTGTCCAATCTACCAACTATAAATAGTCTTTCGGGAGCATAGATTAAATCAAAAACGTTTTTTTCGCCTTCAAATTTTCTATTCGTACAAGTGTAATCTTTCGGCTTATTCAATATAATATATATCTTTTCTTTATTTATAGCAATCCGCTTACCTCTTACTTTCACTTCGTCTTTTTCATCAGCTTTCATACCCAATTCAGCCAATTCTCCATTTACCAGCACTTTTCCTAACCTAATTAGTTCTTCTGCTTGTCGGCGTGAACAATATCCTGATTCAGCAATGAATTTTTGCAAAACTATTTTCATCGTTTTAACTTATCAGCGCAATTATTAAACTTCCTCCTAGCGCCAATGCAGCACCGATGTATTGGAACTTGGAGATCTTCTCTTTGTTAAGCCTTACTCCGTAGAACATAGCCAGCGCCGGATAACTTTCCGTAATAGCTGTGATTATCGCTAATTCACCCTTGCTAACCGCAGCGGCATAAAATACCCAGGCACTAGCGTCAACGATTGCTCCGGAAAAAATTATTCGCTTATACTTTTTAATGTCATCCACTAAAATACTTAGCCCCTTCTTAAATCCATTTCTAAAATAAAAATATAATAATAGAACTGACAGGCTGATTGACCACGGCAACCAAATGGTTAGAAACGGGGAAACATTACGCGAATTATAAGCTATAAAAAAATTATAGAACGAACTAAAAAAAGCTGCTCCCAAGGCAATAATAGCTCCTTTTTCAAGAATCTTGTCTCGCCTAAGAATAAAACATATTATTTTTTGGTAAAATGTTTTTGGTTCTTTGGAAATAAAAAATATTCCGCACACAATAACTAAAACTAAAAATGTTTGCAGCCAGGACAAAGATTCGTGAAAAAAAAGAACGCCAAACAAAACAGTCAAAGGTAATTCCATGGTCATGATAACCTCAATCACGCTTAACTTGCCCTGCTCATAAGCACGAAGCAGAGTTAAGCCAAAAAAGAGATCAACAATACCAAGCACCACTAGCGGGATCATACTTTCAAAATTAAGTTGATAAAAATATCTAATGGCAAACGGCAGTAAAATAATACTGCCGGTAAAGTTAATATAAATAAGAAATTGGAAGTTGCTTATTTTTTTACTGGTTTTATGAATGAGAAAATCACCAATGCTCCAAAGGAACATTGCGCAAAAAGCAAGAACTAAAGCTTTTGAACTAAACATTTTTTTCTCTATTTAATTTTATTAAACTAATCATCGCCAACATCGTCCAAAACATTACCGCTAAATCATTTTTAAAGTAAGGTACGTCAACTAGGCCATGGACAATAATCACAACCATTGCACACAACAATCCCAAATTAATATAATTCTTGATTCTTAATTCTTGATTCTTAATTCCAAGACAAAAATATTTAGCAATAACCCAGACAAACAGCAACATACCTACTAATCCCAACTCGCTCCAAAAATTTAACAAAATATTGTGCGGATACATATAGATTTCCGTTGGCTGCCAAACTTTCTTTTTTAATTCATCGCTCGCGACTAACTTGGCGTGAAAATCTGGGTCATGAAAGTCGTAAACAAAAATTCCTTCTTGATGATATGGTTTGATAGTTTTTTGATAATTGTCTAATCCGGCGCCAAAAAGTAAACGTCCGTCGTTCAGCATTTTCCAGGTTTCTTTCCATTGTTGTCTTCTGATTTGTCCTGACAAATCGTGCAATTGAACTTTATCTAAAACTAAAGTGCGCGCTGGAGCGTACGCCAAAATTGTTCCGCCTATAATTATAGCGGAGGCTATGGTCGCCCAACGTATTTTTTTATTAACCAAAATTCCAAAAATAAAAAATGCAGCCGCCAAACCTACTAAAGCACCCTCTGATTTAGCAAAAAATATAGATAGTAAAGAAACCAGAATAGTAAAAGCTGCAAATGCTATTTTGAGAATTAAAAATTTATCAATTGAAAATTGTTTGAAAATTACTTGTCCCCTCTGCGGGAAAAATTGAAAATTTGAAAATTCTTTCATGATCCATCCTAACAATATCATACTAATTGGTCCTAAATACAAACCAACCGCATTGGGATAACCGAAGAACGAAACTACACGTCTGGTTTCTGCCGCTGCCCAAAGAGGATTGCTAATTAAATTCCCTGTTAACTTTTGGTAAATCGCCAGGACAGAAACAGCAAAAGCCGAAACTGCTAACGCCAGAATTATTTTTTCAATTCCTTTCTTATCTTTGAACAAATTTAAAATCAAAATAAAAACTAAAATCGGTTCAAAGAAATATGCCTTCCAGATTCCTAGTGCACCATTGGTAAAACCAGCTACAGCAATTGCGCCCCATGAAATTAATAATAAAGCTATAATTTCCCAGCGCCATGGATATTTTTCTCGCTTTTGTCTATTTTCTTTATACTCTTTTAAACCGTATTTACCTTGCAAAAATAATTTTAAATTTGTTTTTGTAATTAGCCAAACAAAAAAAGAAATTAAAATCATTGCTTCTAGCAAGGTCATCGGCGCGCCAACATTAAATCTAATCAAATAAGACGGTAACGCCGCAATCATTAGCAAAACAGCCCACTCAAGTTTACGCCATGCTAAAATGAAATAAATTATTACAAATAGAACAATTAAAATATTTATATACATAAAAAATTATTTATTACTAAGTAGCCAACATGTACAAACCAACACAGACTAATGTCGCACCCAATGACTTTTGAATAATCACACCTCCGCCCAGCTCTTCATCAAAAAATTGCGGGTATCGGGCTGAAATAAATAATACTAATAAAATCAAAAAGACGTATTGAACGCCTTGTAAAGCATTGATTAGGGCGACGTTGCCTAAGCTAATAGCCCAATTTAACATAATAAACGCTAAAGCTGCAAGCAGTCTAACTCCTAAAAAGAAGGCCATATTCTTTGGTGTTTTCTGGCCTTTTTGATGTTCGACGATACTGGCGCGCCAATTAGGAATAAGCAATAAAAATAATACGCCGATAAAAGTCCCTAGCCGTGACCAAACAAAACTACCAACAAACGGCTGGCTCATATAAATATACTTGATTAAAACATAGTAAACGGCAAAGAAAAAAGCAGAAATTGTTGAGTTTATGAGGATGCGCTGCATCGGATGATAGCCGGCATGAATGTTGCCAAGCAAACTGCCAAACACTACTTTGAATCTTTCAACTACCATTTTAGCTACATAAAATTTTGTATGTTTGATAGAAATCAAAACACCGCCAACAACCAAAATAACAAAAGCTAAAAATTGCCTTTCTGTTAGTTCTTCACCTAAAAAGACATATGACAACGCGCAACTAAAAATTGGCACTAGAGCGCCGACAATCGGTACGACTCTGGTCGCTTCGCTTTGATGCAGCGCTTTATACCAAAATATCAAAGTGAACAAAAAGACCATGCCGGCCACGATATCTAAAATCAATTCAGCCGGATTAGGCATCCAAGGATCAAAGATTAAAATGACAAAATTAAAAATACTCCAAATACCAACAAAAAATGCGTAAGTAATCGAAGAATGAATCTTCTTGGACAAAATAAATTTGTCAGCGACGTATACACCAGCATTAATGAAATAAGCAAAAATTGTTGTAAATAGCCACATAGAAATCAATTTTCAAATTTTAAATTTATATTATTATTTTATTGTTCTTAATAATGTCGGCATAGACTAAGGCGCTTGGCCTAATTTTCCTAGCTTGTGTCTTATAATCAATTTCAATCAAGCCGAATCGCGGCCAGAAACCTCTCATCTCTACGAATTCAAAGTTGTCTAACAATGACCAATAAAAATAGCCACGGATATCAACGCCATCACTAATAGCTTTGTGGACATAGACAAGATGCTCTTTGATAAATTTCGGTCTCAACCTATCATCTCGATCTGCTAATCCATTTTCAGTTATATAAATCGGCTTGCCGTTCATGGCCGCCTTTTTTAAAACTTTATACACTCCTTCTGGATAATAACCCCAGCCTAAGTCGCTTTCTTCTCTCTTATCTTCTTTATTTTCAGCTATCCCCCACCAATGTCCACCTATTTTTAAATTAACAATAAATGGCTGGTAGTATTGGACGCCGAAAAAATCGCATGAATTTTTAAATGCCTTAAAAAATCGACGATTTGCAAAATAATCAAATATTTTAGCGGCTAAAATATTCCATGGCCAATTTTTATACGCAACTATATAAAACATAAAATGGGAGCAGCCGATTTGAAAATCTGGTGAAACAGATTTAGCAATTTTGTAAACTTCCTTTTGCGCAAACATTAAATTTTCAAAAGCCCGATTGGCAATCAGTTTATTCTTGATTCCCGGAGGTTGACTACCAAATAAATATCCGTGTGAAGCTTCGGTACTTGGTTCGTTAAGCGGCATCCAAAATTTTACTAAATCTTTATATTCTCTAAACATTCTTTCGGCATAACGCAGATAGAATTTTACTGTCTCTTTATTTTCCCATGCCCCCATTTTCCCAACCCAAACCGGGTCTGTCCAATGCCAGAGTGTCACGAACGGCTCCATGCCTCTTTCACGCAAAGCCATTAATACTTTTTTATAATGTTCGATTTCATTAGTATCAAATTTTCCTTCTTCAGGTTCGATGCGAGACCACTCAATAGAAAAACGATGAGCATTATGTCCAAGCCCCTTAGCAATGTCAAAATCTTTTTCATACAGATTGTAGTGATCGCAAGCGCGCCCCGAAATATAATTTTGAACATCGAACATTTCTGGAAATTTTTCCTGTTGCCACTTTTCCCATTTGCTCCCAGCTTCCTTTACTTTTTTTTCCGCATTATCTTTTTCCCATTGTGTCCAATCATTATTAAGACCACCTTCCACTTGATGTGCTGAAGTGGCAGCTCCCCACAAAAATCCGTCTGGAAATTGTAAAACTTTTTTTTCCGCCATAATTTTTAATTATTTTCCTGAAAAAGCTAAGGTTCTGTATCTTCTTACCAAGGCTTTATAATAAGCCGCTCTTCTTTTCCAATCCGATTCTGTTGAATCCATAATTCTACTCAATATTTCTTCTTTATCATCAAAATCAGCAACATATTTATCTTGTATTGCGTCTGAAGTTGGGCTGGAATTTAAACTTTCAATCATATTCATTCTCGTGAAAAGACTTTTACCTCCTTTATCCAGTTTATCTAATTTGCCCATTAGTTCATCTAACATAGATACTTGAGATCTATCTAGATCAATTGTTCTCGCCATTTCTTTTATCGCCTCTTTTTCTGTAGTTGCGATTTCTTGCTCTGAATCCTTCTCGTTCTCATCCTCTTTAGTTTTCTTAACTTCTAATCTTCTTTTAGAAAATAAATCAATTATTTCTGCCATAGCTTTTTATTTAATATTTATTACAATTTAACAATAAAAAAATCTATCTTCCTTTGTAAATTGAGAATTTCTTTTTCTTCACTGCTGCCCAATATCTATCGCCATATGACCAATGCCACCACTCAGTAGGGTAATTAACAAAACCTGTCTCTGTCATAACTTTAATTAGTAATTTACGGTTTTTCTTTGCCAAAGAAGATATTTTTTCTGAATGGGTGTAGGTTCTCTCGTTAAACTCACCAAGGCGTGTACCCATATCAAGTTGTCTATTTTTAGTATTAAGGATGGAAATATCTACAGCACCGCCCGTTGAATGAGGCGGCACAATATCTGGCGGAGCAACACATTTACTCGTTTCTTCAGCCAATTTTGTTTCGTTCCAATTTGGATTCTTTCTTTTTAACTGATTATACATTCCAACATACAATTTCTTTTGCAAAAATAAAGGACGATGTCCGCAACGTAACATAATTTTAAAACCTTTTGGCAACATGTCTTGTGCCATTCCAAGTCGTTCGGCAACCTCCTTTCTTACAAAGCATGCCTGCAAATATGATTTTCCGCCATTATTTTTTATATAATAGCCAAGTCTAATAACAATCTTTGGACAGACATCTTTTATATGAACAAGTTTTTCGCCATTATCTTTTATTGGTATGGTGATAAGCTTTTTGTCAGCTATAAGTAACATCTAATTTTATCCTTAGTAATATTTTATAAATAAATTATAGCATACTGTGTAAAAGGTGTGAAAAAATATTAAATTTAATGGGTTTTTTAGAAAAATGTTTTAAAATTACTTAAAATCTAATTTTTTTGCTTTTGCTCTTACAACATCTAATATTACTTAATTATACTAATATTAAACAAAAAAATAATAGCTAAAATACCTGTTGTTAAACCTTAACAAGTTCTTGACATCTTTAAAAAAATCGTTTAATATACAATTACGTTTAGAAAAAATTGAATTACAGATTTTTGACTAAAATAGGATTAAATCGCAGACTTTATTACAATCATTATATTGTAGCGTCTGTTTTTTATTTCGCTTGAAATGAACTTTAACAATTGAATACCAGTTTGGCGCTAACAGGCGCCAATTTCAATCATGTAAAAATATATTGTGAGATTCTATAAATACTCATATATTCCTTAACGTATTCGCGAGAATATGTTCTTGGTAAAGTGCCAAGTAAAATAATACTTTTTTGAGAGTTTGATCCTGGCTCAGGATGAACGCTGGCGGCGTGGCTAAGGCATGCAAGTCGTAAGCTAATAGCAATATTGGCTTGGCAAACGGGAGCGGAACACATTGGTAATCTGCCCCGAGGACGAGG
>Ga0172379_10008417_pt1 | contig 12991 bp, 12 predicted proteins | sample GrowelOW334metaG_FD_119756 | JGI IMG/M metagenome (GOLD analysis project Ga0172379, IMG submission 119756) | Groundwater microbial communities from an aquifer near a municipal landfill in Southern Ontario, Canada - Groundwater well OW334 metaG | ecosystem: Environmental > Aquatic > Deep... | reverse complement strand
TTCTCGCAGGCAGCGCGCCCAGAGTTCTCCTCACTCCACCCCCCACCCCTTGCTGGAGGTAGTGATTGATGCAGCGAACTCGATGGTTCACGCACGTGACGGCGTGCGCCCTAACCCTCGCGGCCCTGGCGCAGCCGCTCGTCGCACAGGAGGCCACGGGTACCGTGCGCGGCCGCGTCACGATCTCGGCGTCCGGCACTCCACTGGCGTCGGTGCAGGTCTTCATCGTCGGCACCAAGCTCGGCGGGATGACCAACGCCAGCGGCAATTACACGATCAGCGGGGTGAAGCTCGGTCAGCGAACGGTCCGCGCGCGCGCGCTCGGATACCAGCCGACTGACATCACGGTCACGGTCACGGCCGACGGCGCCCGCGCCGACTTCGCCCTGAACACGTCCGTGGTTTCGCTCAACGAAGTCGTCGTCACCGGCACGGCCGGCGCCGCGCGCATGCGTGAAGTCGGCAACTCCATTGGGTCGGTGAAGATCTCCGAGACGCCGTCGATCCAGACGTCGGTGTCGTCGATTCTCTCGGGCCAGATGGCCGGCGTGAACGTCACCGGCGGCTCCGGCAATGCCGGCGCCGGCTCGGCCATTCGCCTCCGCGGCATGACGTCCGTGGCGCTCACCAACCAGCCGCTCATCTACATTGACGGCGTCCGCCTGCGCAGCGACGAGTATCCTAAGAACGTGTCGTCGCAGGCCGGCCAGGACTTGCGGTCCGGTCACGTCAACGCCAGCCCGCTGAATGACATCAACCCAGACGACATTGACCGCATCGAGGTCGTGAAGGGGGCGGCGGCGGCAACGCTGTACGGCACGGACGCCGCAGCCGGCGTGATCCAGATCTTCACCAAGCGCGGAGCGTCGGGCGCCGCCCAGTGGCAGGTGCAGGCCACGACCGGATTCAACCACCTGCAGCAGTTTGGCACGGACGACGCACCGTACCTCTTCATGGATCCTTTCCTCCGGGACGGCAAGCGCAACGGGGCGTCGCTCTCGGTGTCGGGCGGTACGCAAGGCAACACCCGCTACTTCCTGTCGTTCGCCGGTGACCAGCAGCAAGGCGTCATGCCGCTCGACACCGAGCGGAAGTACAACCTCCGCGCGAACTTCGACTTCACGCCGTTGAAGAACCTGGCGGTGAACTGGAACAGCTCGTACGCCAACGACGCCATCCAGAACACGCCGGCCGGCAACAACGCATCGGGCCTGACGCTGAACGCCTTCCGGCGCGACCGTAACTACTTCGGTGACAGCACGACGGCCAAGATCTCCCAGGTGCTCACCTACCAGCTGCACACCTGGATTGACCGCGTCATCATGGGCACCACGGCGACGTGGACGCCGATCACCAACGTGTCGAGCCGCCTCACGCTCGGTCTCGACCGGGCCGCGCTCGAGAACCGCAACCTGCGCCCGTACGGTTTCGTGGCCGCCCCGCAGGGCATCATCAGCGACACGCGCTGGTCGAACCTGACGCTGAGCGTTGACTGGGCCAACAACTACGAGCATTCCTTCGCCAACGGACTGCAGAGCACGACGTCAGTCGGCACGCAGTACGTTTCGTCGGCCGTCAGCAGCAACGAGGCCTACGGCGAATCGTTCCCCGGCCCGGGCGTCCCGACGGTCTCGAGCGCGTCCATCAAGAGCGCCTTTGAGACACGACAGACGATCGTCACCGGCGGCGCGTTCTTCCAGGAACTGCTTGGCTGGAAGGACCGCTACTTCGTGACGGCCGGCCTGCGCATCGACGGCAACAGCGCGTTCGGCAAGAACTTTGGCCTGCAGCAGTACCCGAAGGTCAGCGGCAGCTGGGTCGCCAGCGAGGAGCCGTTCTGGAAGTGGCCCTCGGCAACCCTGAAGATGCGCCTGGCCTACGGCGAGGCCGGCCGCGCCCCGGGCGCCTTTGACGCCGTGCAGACCTGGAACCCGGTCGGATGGGGCGGCCAGCCGGCGTTCCGGCCAAACAACGTCGGCAATCCGGACCTCGGTCCCGAACGCACCAAGGAGACGGAGGTCGGCTTCGACCTGACCGCGTTCGACGACCGCGCCAGCGCCACGTTCACATTCTTCGACGCCCACACGAGCGACGCCCTGTTCCCGGTGCGCCAGATCCCGTCGGAGGGCTTTGGCGGGTCGCAGCTCGAGAACGTCGGCAAGATGTCGAAGAGCGGCATTGAGCTGACGATTTCTGGAACGCCGCTCGACATCACGTACGCGCAGGTGAAGACGTCACTGTCGATCTCGACGAACAAGAGCAAGCTGGAGAGCCTGGGTGGCGCACCCGCCTTTTCACTCGGCAGTTTTGGATGGGCGATCGAGGGACAGCCGGTCCCGATCATGCGCGGCAAGTACATCCGCAACCGCGACGAGATGGGCGCGACGCCGGACACGGTCGGCAATTACCTGTTCGGACCAAGCCAGCCGACGCGGATCATCAATGGCAACGTCAGCGTGAAGACGTGGCATGACATCACGCTGTCGCTCCGCGGCGAGTACCAGGGCGGCGCGTACATGGACGAGGACGCGTCGTTCCAGGCGCTGCAGCGGTCGGTGAAGTGGCCCACCTGCTTCCGCGCCTACGACGCGCTGGCGGCCAGCCAGCCGATCACGGCCTGGGAGCGCGCCACCTGCATCCCGGCGAACGTGAAGCAGGACATGTTCATCTTCCCCGCGGACTTCTTCAAGCTGCGCGACTTCACGGTGACGATCCCGTTGAAGCAGCTGATCCCGGGTACGCGCAGCAGCATGATCGTGCTGACCGCGCAGAATTTCTTCCGCCGCAACTACGGCATGCCGATGTTCGACCCCGAACAGTCGGGCAACAGCGGGTTCAATGCCGCCGTGCGCTACATCTCCGAACACATTCCTGCGCCGGCGACGTACTATGCGTCGATCCGCGCCTCGTTCTAAGGGGGAGACGACTATGCAACCGACGACTTCCCTGCGCATCCGGCTGGTGTCCGGCCTGGCGCCAATCGCCGCGCTGTTGCTGGGCGCGTGCAACCTCGAAGTGACCAACCCCGGCCCGGTCAACGCCACATACCTCGACGACAAGGCGGCGTTCCCCGCCCTCGTCAATGGTGCGGGCCGCGACCTGGCCGAAGCGCTGAACTGGGTGTCGTACACGGGCGCCGCAGTGGCGCGCGAGCTGCACCCCGCCGGCTCCACCGGCAGTTTCGGCATCACGCCGGCGCAGCAGGGCGGCAAGCTGATCGACGACGAAACCGGCACGCACTGGCAGCTCGCCCAGCGCGCCCGCTGGACGTCCGAGTCGGCCATCACGCGCATCAAGACCGTACTCGGCTCCACGGCCGGGACCAACGCCCAGTATCTCCAGGCGCTCGTTTGGGCTGGCTACGCGAACAAGCTGCTCGGGGAGAACTTCTGCGACGGCGTGATCGATGGCGGCGCGAAGGAAGCATACACGGTGTATCTCACGCGCGCCGAGGCGAACTTCACCGAGGCGATCGCCGTCGCGACAACGCAGAACAACACCACGCTTCTCAACGCGGCCAAGGGCGGCCGGGCGGCCGTGCGCCTGCTCCGGAAGGACCTGGCTGGCGCGGCCAGCGACGCGTCCGGCCTCACGAACACGTTTGTGTACAAGATGCCGTACTACATTCTCGACGCGGACCAGTACAACCGCATCTACTGGGCCACGGCGAACGCGCCATACCGCGCGCACACGGTATGGAACACGTTCTACGAGACGTACTACACCCAGACCAAGGATCCGCGCGTCGCGTGGGGTTCGGATCCGAAGAACCCGGTCGGCGACGCCGCCGTCGGCAACATGGGCAAGGTACCGTGGTACTTCGAGCTGAAGTTCGCGGCCAAGGACTCCCCCATCAACCTGTCGTCGGGTTGGGAGATGCGCCTCATCGAGGCCGAGTCGAGGCTCTCGGGCGGCGACGTGGCGGGGGCAATGACGCTGATCAACGGACACCGCGTGGCGCTCAACCTCGCCCCGTGGGTGGCCAACACGGCGACGGAGGCCTGGACCGCGCTGAAGCGTGAACGCGGCATCGAGCTGTGGCTCGAGGCTCGGCGCCTGGGCGATTTTCGCCGGTGGACCGCCAATAATACGCCCGGCGTGTCCGACGACATGACGGGACGCGACGTCTGCTTCGTGACGCCGCGCGGAGAGAAGGAGTCGAACCCGAACTTCAAGTAGCTCGGCGGTACCGTAACGCAGGACAGCGAGGGGCAACCAGGCGGTTGCCCCTCGCTGTCTTCGTTCGGCGGCTTACTTCCGGTAGTCCAGCGCCGGCTTCTGCGTTCCCAGCCGCGTGGCGTACACGAAGTTCGGCCCGCGCGCCTTGTCGAACTCGGCGCGAGCCGCGGCGATCAACGCCGGGCTCTGGAAGAGCTCGGCCGCCATCAACGCCATGGACTTGGCGGCTACGATCATGCCCTTGGTGCCGATGGAGGTGCCGCCCGCCGCAACGGCCTGCCATGAGTGCGCCGGGGTGCCCGGCACCCACGTTGCCGCGCCCATCTGTACGGTGGGCACCCGCCAGCTCACGTCCCCCACGTCGGTCGAGCCGCCGCCGCCGGCCGCCACTGCGGTCTGCAGCGACTGGACCCTCGCCACCGCGTCGAGCGGGACCTGGGAGGGCGGCAGCGTCTTCCGGAGCCGTTCCGCCCAGGCACGCTCCTCGGCGCTATACGTGTAGCCTCCCACGCGCTCCAACACCTGTTGCTGCGCCTTCGCCAGCGTCTGGTTGATTAGGAGGTTGTACACCGCCCCAGTGACCACGAGTGCGTACGAGGTGCCGGTGCCCAGCGCCGCGCCCTTCGCCGCGTTTTCCACGCGTCCCCAGAGGTCGTCGACCACCTTGATGTCGGGGTGCCGCACCACGTAGTAGACCTCGGCGAAATCGGGGACGACGTTAGGCGCCCGGCCGCCGTTGGTGATCACGTAGTGGATGCGCGACTCCTGCGGCACGTGTTCGCGCATCATGTTCACCATGGCGTCCATCGCTTCCACCGCGTCGAGCGCCGAGCGGCCCAGTTCCGGCGAGCCGGCGGCGTGCGCGCTCACGCCCTTGAAGCGAAACTTGCCGGAGATGTTTGCGAGCGAACTCGAGGCCTGCACGCTGTTCTGGTCGCTCGGATGCCAGGTCACGGCGACGTCCACGTCGTCGAACAACCCGTCGCGCACCATGTACACCTTGCCCGCCCCGCCTTCCTCGGCCGGCGTGCCGTAGAAGCGGAGCGTGCCGGCCACCTTGTTGGCGATCATCCACTCCTTCAACGCGATCGTCGACGCCACGGCCGCGGTGCCGAAGAGGTGATGGCCGCAGCCGTGGCCCGCCCCGCCAGGCACCAGCGCGTGCTGCTCCGGCGTGGTGTCTTGCGACAGTCCCGGGAGCGCATCGAACTCGCCGATGATCGCAATCACCGGCTTGCCGCTGCCGAACTCCGCCGTGAATGCCGTCGGCATCCCAGCAATGGCCGGCTTCATCCGGAAACCGGCCGCGGCGAGTTCACTTTGCAGCAGCGCGCTGCTCTTCACTTCCTGGTAGCCGACTTCGGCGAAGCCCCAGATCTGATGCGCCACGTTGCCATAGTGGACGCTCTTCGCGTCGATGGCGGCCAACAGGCTCGCGGACTTGTCGGTGCCCTTCGCGGCCTGCGCACCGAGGGAGGTGCCGCACGCAGCGACGAGCAGGACGGCGTGGAGTCGAAGGGAGGCGCGCATGGAATTGGGGGTCAGGTGGGGGGTGGAGCGGCAGATCGCCGAGTCGCTAGAACCTACACGTCACCGGTGCGGTGACTAGTGGACGGCGGATGGCAGAGGGCGGATGGCGGACGGCGGACGGCGGAGGACTATGACCCCGGCCGCAGTTCCGTTACGCCAGCCGTGCCGGGCACGGCCGGATCGTCATCCCCGGGTCCGTTGGGACCGCCCACGCGCTGCTTTGCGCTGACGGCCTCGATGTCGAGCGCCACGAGGGCCGTGGTTTCCAGGTGCTTCTGCGGAATCACTTCGTAGTCCTTCCCCACTGCGCGTCCCGGCCAATAGCGGGCGATCAACGCCTCCAGAACCGAGCGCGATTCCTCGAGGGTGGGTTGCACCGCGGCTGCACGGCAGAAGGCCACCACGGACCTGTAGTTCACCGAGTGATTGAGGGCCGTCTTGGAGTAGACCAGTCCGTCGGCGATGGTCACCGTCACGCAGACCCGTTCACCACTCGCGACCGCCTGCATCAGGCGGCTGTGATGCGCGCCGTGCAGGTACAGGGTGCGAGGGGACGAGGGACTAAAATGGTAGGTCATTGGGATGACCACCGGCCCCTCGGCGTCGGCGATGCCGACATGGGCAATCAGGCCGTCAAGCAGGAACTGCGCCGCCTGATCAGGGACGGAGCGCTCACGATGCATCTGGAGCTTGGCGCGGTCGGGCGAGAGGGGGGTGGTGTCGGGCATGGTGGCGGGTCGAGGTCGCGGGAAAGATAACGAGGGAGGTATGGCCATCGTGGGCCCGCCACGGCGCGACTAATCTCCCTTGCGTCCGCGCTCCGGTTCAGGCAGTTTCTTCGCACAACCCGCTGCATATCACGCTATGTCACCCGCCACCGTTTCAGAGGTGCGCGCCCTGTGAGACCGCTTTTGTTGTGCGCTCTCGTGGTTCTGATTTCGAACCCGCTCCTTGCCCAACGCGCCAAGCGGGGCTGCCCAGAGTTCTCGGCGGATTCCGCCACCGGTGGCGTTGCTGTGTACCTGGCGTGTCAGGTTGACCGCGAGGCGAAGCCGCGCGGCATCGCGCCGCGCGTGGAATGGACGCCTCCCCAGAGCGAGCTTCGCGATGGCGCCTGTTTCCGCGCGGACTTTGAGTTCGTCGTCGACACCCTCGGCATTCCGGAGGTCGCGACGATTCGCGACGCCGGGGCCACCAATGTGAACTTCCAGCAGGCGGTGCGGGACGCCATTCCGCGCCTGCGCTACTCACCTGCCCTGCTCCATGGCTCGGCCGTGCGTCAGCGCGTTTCCTATCAGCAATCATCAGCCATACGCGCCGTGATCAGCACGTCGCCGTCTGCACGTCCGTCGTCCTCACGTCCGCCGCGGTGCTGACGCCGAGTCAGCACTGCGCCGAGGATCCGTATGTCACACAACTGGTGTGCGCTCGCGACGTTTGCGTCAGGATTTGAGGCCGATGTGGCCATTGCCCGCCTTGAAGCGGCGAACATCCCGACGATGCGCGACAGCAACGATAGCGTCGGGATCGTCGGTTTCGGTTTTCAAGGAGCCACGGCGCGTGGGGTAACCGTGCGGGTTCCAGCGGATGCCTTGTCGGTGGCTCAGGAACTACTCGCGGACATGAGCGGCACCACATGACAGGCGTTCAGGAGCACACGTGACCTCCGCAATTCATCGGCGACTCGCCTATACGCTCATGTTCCTTGCCCTGAGCGGTATCTTCGGCAGTTGGCTGATGTCGGATGAGTCACTGCGCAGGTTGGTTGCGGCTGCAGGGTACGCTGCATTTGCCGCGGTCTTCTACGCCGACGTACTCGAGCCGCGCGGGACGCGTCTGCGTCTCGGCGCGACATCACTGTTCCTGGCGGCTGCGCTCGACGAGTTGATCCGCGCGCGCTGGACGTCAGTGCTGCGAGCGGTGTTGTTTCTCGCTCCAACGATCGCGCTGGTCTCGGCGTTCATCCTGTTGTCTGGAGCACTGAAGTTGCGCCGCCAGCGCCGCCTGCCTTCCTAGCCACGCTGGTGCTGAGGACGGCGTTGCGGAGACGGGTACCGGGAGTCCTCTATGTCGTCAACGCAACTGCATTTGATGCTGCTGAGCCTGGTGCTGTGGCTGCCGCGGACTGTGCCAGCACAGCAGGCGACTGAACAACGCCCATCTGTTGCGCCCAGGCAGGCAGTCGCCGAAATGAAGGAGGCGCTTCGCCAACTCATCTGGGGCGAGGAAGTGTACTGGGCGCAGCACGAGAGCTATACGACGGACCTCGTCGCGGTCCGCGCCGGGATGCGGAAGCAGCCGGCGAAGCAGGTAGTCCTGAGCATCCACCACGCCGGCGGGCGTGCCTGGACGGCGTCAGCGGAGCATCGTGACTTGCCGAGGCGCAGCTGCGTGATCTACGTGGGTTCGTTTGAGGACTTTCCGGTGCCTGCGACCCTGAAGGACGGTGCGAAACCGCATCCACACGAACCGGGCATGCCGCTCTGCGATGAACTGTAGCGCGTCCGACTGGGGCGCGCGGGCGCAGCCGCCTTGTATCTGAAAGGTTTGCAGCAGAACTTCAGACACAGGGCGCCTCCACGTGCTGGGAGTGTGTGTGCCGCAATCGCTGCCGTCGAACCGCAAGACACCCGACATCGCCGCCGCGCCGCTGCCTGCCACGCTCGCGGCGCTCGCCGTGAATCCCGAGACCGGGCTTGCGCTCGCAGAAGTGGAGGCGCGCCGGAAGGCGCACGGTTACAACGAGGTGGCCGAAAAAGCAGCCCACCCGGTCCGCCAGTTTCTCGGCAAGTTCTGGGGCGTGTCGGCATGGATGCTCGAACTGATCATCATCATGTCGGCGATTCTCGGCAAATATGCGGACCTTGCCGTGGTGAGCACACTGCTGGTGGTCAATGCGGTGCTGGGTTTCATGCAGGAACACCGCGCCGCCGGCGTCGTCGACGCCTTGCGGAAACGATTGCAGGTCACGGCGCGCGTGCTGCGCGAGGCAAGCTGGCAGGTCATTCACGCGCGGGAGTTGGTTCCCGGCGACATCATCCGCGTGCGTCCCGGCGACATTATCCCGGCGGACGTGAAACTGCTGAGCGGTGAGTTGAGCGTTGACGAGTCCGCCCTCACCGGCGAATCACAGGACGTGGACAAGGCGCCCGCCGATGTGCTCTCGTCGGGTTCGGTCGTTCGCCGAGGCGAAGGCGACGGCGTGGTCATCCTGATCGGGGCACAGACCTTTTTTGGCCGCACCACCGAGCTCGTGCAGCTCGCGCGACCGACCCTCCACATCGAAGCGGTGGTGGCCAAGGTGGTGCGCCGGCTGTTCGTCATCGTCGGCGCGCTGCTCGGCGTTGTGCTCGTGCTGTCGCTCATCCGGCACGTGCCGATGCTCGAGATGATCCCGCTCATGCTCGTGCTGCTGATGAGCGCGATCCCGGTCGCCCTCCCGGTGATGTTCACCGTCAGCATGGCTGTTGGGGCAAAAGAGCTGGCGAAGCGCGGCGTGCTGGTTACCCGCCTCAGCGCCACCGAGGATGCCGCGACCATGGATGTGCTGTGCGTGGACAAGACCGGCACGATCACGATGAACCAGCTGGCCGTCACCGGCATCATACCGCTGGCGCCTGCGACCGAATCCGACGTGCTGTTCGCCGCCGCCCTCGCGTCTCGGGAGTCCAACCAGGACCCGATTGACCTGGCCCTGCTTGCCGCGGCCGACGCGCATCAGGTCTTCGCGCACACGGCCGCGGTCGTACCCGTCTCCTTCACACCGTTTGATGCGACCAACCGGCGCACGGAGGCGGTGGTCGAGCAGGACGGCCAGCGCCAACGCGTGATGAAAGGCGCCGTGCGCACCGTCGCCGACGCCTGCGGGCTTACCACCGATGAAATAGCCGCGCTGGAAGCGCGCGTCAGCGAATCGGCCCTGAAGGGCTACCGGACCCTGGCGGTGGCACGCGGCCCCGAGACGGGGAAGCCCACGATGCTCGGGCTGGTGACCTTGTATGATCCGCCGCGGCCAGACGCCGGCCAACTTATCGCTACGCTTCGCGGACTCGGCGTGTCGGTGAAGATGCTCACGGGGGATGCGCTGGCGGTCGCGCGTGAAATTGCGCAGGGCATAGGGCTCCCCAACATCCAGCGCGTGGCGGACCTGAAAGCCGCGAGCGCCCAAGCCGGCAACGAGGCGGTGGACCTGCTGGCGGGCGCCGATGGCTTCGCCGAAGTGTATCCCGAAGACAAGTACATCGTGGTGCAGCACCTGCAGGCCGCGGGGCACGTGACCGGCATGACCGGGGATGGCGTCAACGATGCGCCCGCGCTGCGCCAAGCCGAAGTGGGCATCGCCGTCAGCACCGCGACCGATGTGGCCAAAGGTGCAGCGAGCGTGGTGCTGACCGAACCGGGACTCACGAACATCGTGGCGTTGGTCGAGCAGGGACGCGCGATCTACCAGCGCATCCTGACGTGGATCATCAACAAGATCAGCCGCACAATATTGAAGGCGGCCTTCGTCGCCATCGCATTCGTGCTGACCGGCAAGTTCGTCATCTCCGCGTTCACGATGCTGTTGCTGGTGTTCATGACGGACTTCGCCAAGATCGCACTGGCCACCGACCACGTCCGGCCATCCAATCAACCGGAGACGTGGAACATCGGGGGCTTCATCACGGTGTCCGTGGTGCTCGGCCTTGGGATGGTCGCCGAGGCGCTCCTGCTGTTGTGGATCGGCTGGTCGCATTTCGGTCTTTCAACCAACGACAACGCCCTCTACACCTTCAGCTTCCTGACGCTGCTCTACATGGCGGTGTTCTCCATCGTGTCTGCGCGGGAGCGCCGCTGGTTCTGGGCGACGAGGCCCGGCACAACGCTCCTCGTGGCGCTCGCGGCGGAGGCGCTGATCGGCACCGCCCTGACCTTCGCGGACATGCCGGGACTCACGTCACTCCCTTGGTGGCAGACGCTCGCCATCTTCGCCTATGCGATGGTCTCGTGTCTTGTCGTGAACGACGCCGTAAAGGTCGCGATGATCAAATGGCGCGTGCGTGCCGCCGCGGCATAGGTCGCCGAGCGAGCGTGCCACGAATGAAAGGCGAGGCGAACGTGCGCAATTCCGAAACACCATCGACACCCGCTGACACCAGTTCACGACGCTTCTACCATGGCACCCGTGCGGAGCTGAAGCCGGGTAACCTGCTTGCACCCGGCTATTCCTCCAACTACACCGAGCGGCGATCGCCCTGGGTCTACTTCAGCGAGACGCTGAACGCAGCGACGTGGGGAGCGGAGCTGGCAAAGGGCGATGGACCCGGCCGCATCTATCAGGTGGAGCCGACTGGCGCGTTCGTAGATGACCCCAACCTGACGGACAAGAAGTTCCCCGGGAATCCGACGAAGTCGTATCGCTCCCGGGAGCCGCTGCGGGTCGTGGCCGAGCTCCTGGATTGGCAGGGACATTCTCCAGCGGAAATCCAGGCAATGAAGGACGGCATCGCGGGCAAGGAGCCCATCGACGACTGAGCGGTACCGCCCGGTTCGGCGTCACGGGAGACAGTGGCGAGCCTATCGTCGTGCGACAGAATGATTCCCAGCGTGTTCCCCGCAGTGTCGGGGAATCGCGCGGCTTTGTGGTTGCTTGCCTCATTGTCGCGCTCCGCCATTCCGGTAACTTGGAAATGGTGGGCACGCGCACGCCGCGAACCGGCGGTTCGTTCACCGAAAACATGAGAAATCTCCCGGGCATTTCGCGTTGGCAATGATGCGGGTGGCGGGCGGTGTTCGGGGGACCCTGTGACAACTCGGAATCTTGTCGGGGCATGCGCCGTCGGCGCAGCGTGCCTGCTCGTTGGCTGCGACGCGATCAAGGACGCCGCGTCGATCACCGGAAACACGAACACCGGGTCCACGACGATGGTCGTCTATCCCGGACAGGTGGTCAGCGGCCAGGCCGACGCTAATGGCGGCGCGCAGACCAAGGTCTTTCCGCAGACCCTCGTCGCGATCGGCGGCCAAGTGCTGTCGCAGTACACATGGAGCAAGACGACGGGCTACGCGCTCCCGATGGCGGGGTTGCTCGTCGACGAGAAGGGCGTCGTCACCGGCAGCGGCATCAGCATCAAGGCCGGCACGTACACCATGCATGTGGACGTCAAGGACGCCACTTCGATCATCCGCTCGGGCACGGTGACGGTGCAGATCAACGCGTGCAACAGCGCGGCGGGCACCACGAATCCCTGCATGGCCGTCAACGTGCAGAGCACGAGCGGCTTCTACCTTCCCGCCGGCAAGGTAGGCAACGAGTACGCGGCCACGATCTTCGCGATGGGCGGCACGCCGCCGTATCGCTGGGCGAAGGTGTCGGGCGAATTGCCGCTCGGCATGTCCATTGACGCCAGCGGCGGCGTGTTCAAGGGCAAGCCCACGGTCGCGGGCACGTTCAACGTCAGCGTCCAGATCACGGACAACCTGAACAAGAGCACCACGGCGCCGTTCACCCTCGTCATCGCGCCGTGAGCTGATCCGCGGTCGCAACGGGTATAGCACGGCCGTCGCCGCCGACGGCGGTCGGTCGGGGCCACCGCGCCGGACGCTGAGGTACGAACGAGCGCGGCGATGACCCCTGCGCGGACTGGTGCCCGCTCCCGCCGTCGCGTCAATTAGAGCTGCCGCAACTCGACGATCGTTCGCCCCCCGAAACGGAGCCCCCCATGCCCACCGCCCTTCGACGCGCCCTGGCCATAGTCCTCGGCCTCGCCGTAGGCGGCGTCGTCAACATGGCCCTCGTTATGCTCGGGCCTTCTTTGATCGCGCCGCCTTCTGGCGCCGACATGACGACCGCCGAAGGCCTCAAGGCTGCCATGCCCTTGCTGGAGCCGAGGCACTTTCTCATGCCCTTCCTCGCGCATGCGCTCGGCACGCTGGTGGGCGCGCTGGCGGCGGCACTCATCGCCGACTCGCGCCGCGCCTTCGTCGCGTACGTGGTGGGCGCGTTCTTCCTGTGCGGCGGCATCGCGGCGAGCGTCATGATCCCCGCGCCCGCCTGGTTCAAGGTGCTGGATCTCGCAGTGGCCTACCTGCCGATGGCATGGCTCGGCTTGTCCATCGGCGATCGCGTGAAGCCAAAGCCGCCCTCCGCGGAGCCACATCTACCCTGACAGCGAAGAAAGCCAAGGCCCCATCGCCCGCAGGCACGTCAGGCAAGTCGGCGGCACGACCGAAGGTCGGTAAGAAAGCGGTCGCAACGGGCACGGCGCGCTACGAACGCGCGAGTGGTACACGCGCCTCCCAG
>Ga0172379_10008416_pt1 | contig 12991 bp, 6 predicted proteins | sample GrowelOW334metaG_FD_119756 | JGI IMG/M metagenome (GOLD analysis project Ga0172379, IMG submission 119756) | Groundwater microbial communities from an aquifer near a municipal landfill in Southern Ontario, Canada - Groundwater well OW334 metaG | ecosystem: Environmental > Aquatic > Deep... | reverse complement strand
TACAATTATCATTCTTGTAGAAATATAAAATGAATATAGATTTCTGACCACAGCTCTCAGTAATCTTTTTCATTAACAAATAGTCTTTTATTTCGAGAAGAGAATAATACTTTTTCAAACTTATAACATCCACATCTTCAGCCCCAATATTATTTTCACTATAAGAAATTTTATCTGCTAAATTGTTCAACTCTGATGACAAAACTGTTGTTGAGACATCTTTGCATGATAATTCTTGAAGTAATGAAAATTGTGTTTCTGAGGACATCAAATCAAGAGAGATTTTACTCTCAATGGATTTGAGCTGATCAATCTTTTTATTATTTAAATAATTTGAAACCCATAATCCTGAAATAAAAATAGTTAGGGTTATGAATAAAACAATTACATATTTTTTCCAATCATTTGGTTCGTGTTGATGCATATATAAAATTTATTTAGCGATACGACGTTCAAATATCCAGCTAGATTCTTTAGAAGTAATTGTATTATAAATTGACCTTAGAATCCAAAATGGAGCAATAATACTATAAATTATAACGAAATAAAGGATCGAGATAGAAAAACCGGACTTCCCTTCTACCATTTTCCTTCCTATCATAACCGATACAACGATTAGTATATATAAAAATACCGATAATAACAATACCGCTTTTGTATTAAGGAAAAACCAATCAAATTGAAAATTAAAACTAAAAAGATTTTGGAATCCAACAGTTTGAATCTGAACTATTTTATTATAAATGAATTTTATAATATTACCGATAACATTAACAAATAAAAAGACAACTCCAAGGATTGAAATGACCCCCGATGGTAACGTAAATAATGCTATTGTTCCATACTCCTTTTTAAATAATAAGCGCCTATAATCAATTAGATTTTTTATAAATCCAGATATCCATCTTGTTCTCTGTCTATATAACTTAATAATAGAATCCGGACTAATAGTATAAACATAAGCATCGGGGCAATGGTCTATTTTATAACCATGCTCTTGCATGCGAAGAGCAATCTCTTGATCTTCTGTATTGTGGGCTTTCCTATATGGACCTAATTCATCAAAAACTCTCTTGCGAAATATTGAAAATGGCCCAGGTGTAACATGAATTCCCCCCATAAAACCAAGCATTTTTTTAGTATAAATAGACATATCATATTCAATATTTTGTGCATGTTGAAGAATATTCTTAGGATTATAAACAATAATTGATGGCGCTACGGCCATTGTGACTGGATCCCTTTCAAAATACTTCAAAATTCTTTTGAGAGCTTGTGGATGAACAAGAGAATCTGAATCAAGACAGCCAAAAAATTCTGAATTTGTTTTTTCTAAAATTAGATTTAAGGCTGTATATTTTCCACCATTTTCTTTCTGAATAAGAATGACGCTTGGATTATCCTTAAATTCTTGTATCACATTCCAGGTATTATCACTACTCCCATCATCAACTACAAATATTTTTATTTTATCTTTCGGATAATCAAGTAATAATAAAGATTTAATCGTTTTACTAATAGTTTGTTCTTCATTATAACAAGGGATGGCAACTGTAACTGTCGGGTAATTTGATAATTCTAAATTATCTGGATTTTTTACTATATATCGTTTCTTTTCTAAAAAAGTCATCAAAAAAAATATCTGCACATAGACAGAAAAGAAGGCAAAAACATAAAATATAACCGTATATACCGATTCCATAGGTATTAAACAATATAACACAATTATCTATATTTTTCAACCTTAAATATATATTCTTTAAAACAAACATCTGTGATATACTTGTGAAATGGAAAATAATAATATAATGCAAGAACAACCAACTCCAGCACAACCAAAGGTTTCAACACCTATGGCTATCATCATTGCTGGTTTTTTAATTATGATTGGGATTTTATTAACTAATGGAAGTGGTATTAATGTTTCAACAAAAGAAAAAACTTTATCCGAACAAGTCGGTGTTTCAAAAGAAAAATTAACCGCTTGTTTGGAAGAAACAAATTATGAAGAATTATACACGAGGACATCTACTGAAGCCGATATTGTAATGAAAAATATTCCTCAGAATCAAAGGGGTACCCCATATAGTGTTATAGTTGGAAAAAATGGAATAAAAACTGAAGTTAGAGGAGCTTACGATAAAGCAAATGTAAATAAACTAATTGAAGAGGTTTTGTTAGGGAAAGTCACAGTAGAATACACAGGAGAAATTCCCTTATACCGTGAAGGAGATCATATCATAGGCAATCCTGAGGCTCCGATAGTGATAATAGAATATTCAGACCTAGAATGTCCCTTTTGTAAAAGATTTGGAGAGACAATGGAAGAAATTGTTACTGAATCAAATGGCCAAGTTGCTTGGATTTATCGTCATTGGGTAGTTCATGTTGCAGAAGGACAATATGCTTTACCAAAAGCTGCAGCTGCTGAATGTGTCGCAAAATTAAAAGGTAATGATGCTTTTTGGAAATATATCAACTTAATTTTTGGATTGATGAAAACAGAAGAAGATACTTCCGGAATAGATCAATTATAGAAACTTAAAAATCCCTAGGGAAGTCACTAGTGACTTCCCTAGGGATTTTCTTTATCTAATCAAAGTAGTTTTTAAGGCGGGCTATCTTTTCGTTGTTTCTTAATTTTTCATGAACCTTGGCTTCAATCTGACGAATACGTTCACGAGTCACACCAAATTCTTGCCCTACCTCTTCAAGGGTATGTTGAATTCCATCTATTAAACCATAGCGTAATTCGAGAATTTTTCTTTCTTTGGGATTTAAAGTATCCAGCACTTCTTTGATTTGGTCTGAGAGAATTCTTCTCGATGCATCTTGGTCAGGACGAAGAATTCTGTCATCGGCAATAAATTCACCACGGGTAGACTTCTCATCATCATCTCCTATCGGTTGCTCAAGCGATACAGTATCTTGATTTATTTGTTCAATTATATGAATCTTTTCAATTTCTAGATTCATCTCTGTGGCAATCTCTTCAATCAATGGCTCACGTCCCAAATCTTGTGATAGGCGACGATAAACTTGTTTATATTTTGAAATTGTTTCAACCATGTGAACAGGAATTCTAATTGTACGCGACTGGTCGGCAAGGGCTCGAGTAATTGATTGACGAATCCACCAAGTCGCATAAGTAGAGAATTTATAACCCTTGGTCCAGTCAAATTTTTCTACGGCTTTAAACAATCCCAAATTCCCTTCTTGAATTAAATCAAGAAGTGTAAGGTCAGAACTTCTTCCAACATATTTCTTAGCAATCGAAACAACTAGACGAAGATTGGCTCGAGCTAGTAAATTTTTGGCCTCCATATCTCCTTTTTCAATACGATAAGCAAGATTTTTCTCTTCACTAGCTGGAATCAGTGGGTATTGACCAATCTCTTTCAAATACATCTGGATAGAGTCGTAAGCCTGGGCATCTTTACTGTATTTAAGAGCTAATTTTTCCGTATCTGTACTAATATCAAGTAAATTCCCTCCTTCTAGGACATCGATGCCGGCAACAGACAACTTCTCATAAAGTTCATCCAAGAAAATAATATCGTTCTCAATATCAGGGAAAATTTTAATTATTTCATCGTAAGTTATGAACCCTCTCTTTTTACCCTTTTCAATAATACTATTAGCTTTCAGTTCTAATTCAATTAATTTCTTTTCATTAATTAATTGTTTATTTGAAATCTTAGGTATCTTACTTTTTTTATGACTAACCTTTTTAGTTTTAGCCTTTTTGACTATCTTCTTTTTTTTAAAAACTTTTTTACTCTTCTTTTTTAAAACTTTTTTAACCTTGCTCTTTTTTACCTTAACAATTTTTTTGTGTTTTACTGGTTTTTTTGCTTTAACCTTTTTATTTTTTTTAACCATTTTTGTTTTTGTTGTTTTTTTTGCCATAAAAAATTATTTTGATCTGCGACTTTTAATATTTTCTATTTTTTCGACTATTTTTTGATAATTCATAAGGTCATTTTTTATATCATCCTTATTATTGCTTTTTTCTTTCTCGTTTATTTTTATTAGTAAGGATGAGGCCTGTTCTTTAAAAATTTCTTCCTTCAGATTCAAAATAATTTCTTCCAGATCCGAAAGAAGGGTATTCCCCTTATCTCCATACCACATCTCCGCTTCAAAAGCTAAGGTATCGGAAAATGGTTCATATAAAATAAGCATTTTTTTGTAATTATCTTCCTCTATATCGCCCTTGAAGACATCAGCTAATTCTTCTATTTTCTTTTTCTGTTCTTCATTCTCCCCTTTCCAGAATATAATTCCAAACATTTTCTTTTCTAAATTATCTTTTCGAGAATTTATTTCCTTATTTTCTTTATTTTTGTCTTTAATTAAATTTCCTTCATTATTTTTCATTTTTTCAAAATTTTTAAAATCTTCCATTATGGCACTTTCTGAAATTCCTGTCTTTTCGTGAATTTCATTAATATAAGCTGACTTCTCTATGGCGCTATTTATCATAATCATAAATGGAAAGATTATTTCTCGGACCTTTTTCCCTCGAATTCTAATGTCATTTGTCTCTTTACATATTCTATCCAAATGAAAACTTATTATATTGACTGAACTTTTTATTATCTCTTTCCATTGATTATTATTTTCAAATATTATATCCGCAGGATCTTTGCCTTTTGGTAAAACAGCTACTTTTACTTGCATATCTAAAGATAATGCAATCATAGCTGAACGGCTTGCGGCCCTTATCCCAGCGGGATCACCATCATAAGCAAAAATAATATTATTGGAGAGACGTCTAACTAATCCAAGATTATTTATTTTTGATTCATTATCAACTGTCGAATCCGTAAAAGCTGTCCCTGAAACAGCCACTGTATTTGTAAGTCCTACCTGGTGTGACAAAATAAGATCCATCTGACCTTCCACGACAATACTATAATCACGAGCCCGAATTGAACTTTTTGCCTTATTTAAACCAAATAATATGTTCGATTTATTAAACAATGGCGTATCTGGACTATTTAAATATTTGGCTTCCTCTATCCCTGACTCATTATTGGTTTTAAATATCCTTCCTGAGAAAGCAATAACTCTCCCACTTGAATCACTAATCGGAAACATTATTCGAGCACGGAATCGATCATAATACCTAGCCTCTTTCTTTTTTATTAATCCAACTATCTCAATATCTTCTTTTTTAAATCCTTTTTTTGTTAAATGATAAAATACAGCATTCCAAGATTCAAGAGCATAGCCAATTCTGAATGATTGAATTGAATTATCAGAGAGCCCCCTATTTATTAAATAACTTCTAACTTCTTTATTGGTAACAAAATTACTTTCAAAAAATAAAGTGGCCTCTTCCATTATTTGATAAAATAATTCCGTTTTATCATTTGTTTTATCTCGATAAGAAGTAAGTTCTATTCCAGCCCGTTCTGCCAATATTTTTAGAGCTCCAAGAAAATTAGTTCCTTCAAAATGCTCAACAAAAGAAAAAATATCTCCCTTAGCGGCACAACCAAAACAATAATAACTCCCACGCTCTGGGGAAATAAAGAAAGACGGTGTCTTTTCATTGTGGAATGGACACTTGGCTTTATAGTTTTTACCAGCTTTTTCAACTGTTAGATATGAAGAAACCACATCGACGATGGACAGTCTCTCTTTAATTTTATCCACAGGTGAGTGCATATTTATGCTTCCCGCCCAATGCGGGTCCGCCTTGGGCGGATTATTTTTATGATTTGTCGGCCTCTTTCTCAACACTATCTTCTTCAACTTCTTCAAAACGTTTTACCCCAAAACCAGTTCCAGCTGGAATAAGATTACCAATGATAACATTTTCTTTAAGACCTCTGAGATTATCAATACCACCACGAATTGCATTATTAATAAGAACTCTATTAGTATTTTGGAATGAGGCCGCGGACAACCAGCTCTTTGTCGTTAGAGAAACTTCTGTAATCCCCAAAACAATCGTTGAGGCTGTAGCCTTTTTCCCATCACCTTCATTTTCTAAACGAGTATTTTCTTCAATCAATTCAATATTTTCCACAATTTCTCCTGGTGAAAATGTCGTATCACCAGCGTCCTTGATTCTCTTTCTTGAGAACATTTGGCGAATAATTATTTCAATGTGTTTTCTGGAGATTGAGGCACTTTGTAAATCATAAACCTTATTGATTTCATCAACAATGTATTCCTCAGCAACTTCTTTACCTCCGTATTTAACTATTTCATTAATATCAGCCGAACCATCTGTTAACAGTTGACCCTTCTTAACTTTTTCACCAATTTTGACTAGAATTTGACGACGAGGTGAAATAGTATACTCAACTTCATTGCTTGCCTTTCCGCTTGCAGGAATTTTATTATCCGCCTTAAGATCAGAAAGTACTTTAATTAATTTTTCTGTTCCATTATTAATTACATCTACAACTTCACCATCGGAAACTGAAACAATAGCTGGATTCTTTGGAATACGTCTTTCAAAGATTTCTTCAACACGAGGAAGACCAGTTGTAATATCTACTTGAGCAACACCTCCGAGGTGGAAAGTACGAAGTGTAAGCTGAGTTCCTGGTTCTCCGATAGCTTGAGCAGCTATTATTCCGACTGCTTGTCCAAGTCCAATCATACAATTTCTTCCCAAATCAAGACCATAACAATTTCGACAAATTCCGTGAACTGTCTCGCAAGAAAGTGGAGTTCGGACAAAAGCTTCTTTAATTCCTGCTTTCTCTAAGGCACGTGAATCTTCTTTTGTTATTAATGCTCCTTTCTTGAATAAGACCTTGCCACTCTCATCTTTAATATCTGCGATTAAGACTCGGCCATTTATGTATTTAGCAAAAACTCCATCTACGGCTACAACAGTTTTACCATTTTTTGTTCCACAATCTTCTTCTGTAATAACCACATCTTGCGCCACATCAACTAGACGACGTGTGAGATATCCGGCTTTGGCAGTATTAAGAGCTGTATCGGCTGCTCCCTTACGTGATCCGTGAGTCGTAATAAAGTATTCAAGAGGTGAAAGTCCTTCAATATATGATGGGATAATTGGGAAATCAAGAGTATCTCCTGAAGTATTCACAATTAAACCTTTCATTCCACACATCTGAATAAGAGACCCCATACTACCCCTTGCTCCCGAAGTGATAAGATCATAAGTTGAACTTCTTGGATCAAGAGTGCTGGGAATTATTTTTTCAATTTCTTTTTTCGCATGTTCCCAAATCTCAATAACTTTTTGATATTGTTCATCTTCAGAAAGAAGTCCCTCAGCAAATTGTCCACGAATAACTTCTTCTTCTTTACGATATTTTGTAACAATATCTTTTTTACCTTCGGGAACAATCAAGTTGTCGATACCCCAAGTAACTCCAGAATATGTCGCATAGCGATAACCAAAATCTTTAATTTTATCTAAAACCCTTGGAGTTTCATCAATACCATAGTGAGAAATAAGTTCATCGACAAGTAGCGACATTCTCTTAATCGTAATTTCCTCATTCATGTAAGGAAAATCTTCTGGGAAAATACTATTGAAGAAAAGTCGTCCGACAGTTGTCTCAAAGGCCTTATCTCCAAATATTTTGTATTTAGATTTTTCACCACCGAGAACTTTTATCTTGGCCCGGAATGTTATGATCCCTAAATCAAAAGCTGTGATTGCTTGGTTAGGGCTGACAAAAGCCATACCTTCCCCTTTTTCCCCATCAACTGATTTGGTCATCCAGTAACAACCTAGAACGATATCCATTTTAGGCAAAATAATTGGCGATCCATCTTGTGGTTTAAGTAAGTTCTTGTTGGAAGCCATAAATTCACGAGATTCCATTTGAGCCATATCAGAAAGTGGAACGTAGACAGCCATTTGGTCCCCGTCGAAGTCAGCGTTGAATCCAGCACAGACTAGTGGATGAACTTGAATAGCATGTCCTTCAATAAGAACAGGGTTAAAAGCTTGAATACCAAGACGATGAAGAGTTGGAGCACGGTTTAATAGGACATATTTCCCTTGAGTTACCTCTTCAAGAATAGCCCAAACTTCAGGAACTCCTTCTTCAATAAGACGATTTGCCCCACGAATATTGAAAGCTAATTCTGTTTCAAGAATCTTTGAAATTACGAACGGCTTGAAAAGCTCAAGAGCCATATGCTTTGGAAGTCCACATTGATTTAATTTAAGTTGAGGTCCAACGACAATAACAGAACGTCCTGAGTAGTCCACACGTTTACCGAGCAAATTTTGACGGAATAGACCTTGCTTTGATTTCAAATTATCAGAAAGTGATTTGAGCGCACGCTTTTGTGATTGAGAAATCGCTTGAGAATCATTCTGCTTGGCGATTGAGTTATCGATAAGTGCATCTACCGCTTCTTGCAAGATACGTTTTTCATTACGAAGAATAACATCTGGTGCACCGATTTCTTTCAACTTCTTCAAACGATTGTTTCGATTTATAACCCTGCGATATAGATCATTCAAGTCTGAAGTCGCATGACGTCCACCATCGAGAGCCACCATAGGTCGAAGTGCTGGAGGAATAACTGGGATAACTGTCAAGAACATCCATTCTGGACGAATTCCAGAGTGTATCATTGATCTAAGTAAAGATAACTTCTTTTCTAATTTCTCTTTATCTATACTTGAAGCTTTTGGAAGCTGACTTTCAGTTTCAGCTTTCAACTTTTCAAGATTCATATTTTTAAAAAGGGTAAAGATCGCTTCAGCTCCAATACTTGCCTCAAAACAACTTCCGTATTTAAGACCAAAGTGATGATAAGCAATCTCATTTAGAACCTTTCCTGGAGCGATTTCATTTATCTCTTTTTTGGTACTCGATAGAAGTTCTTTTAATTTTTCTTTCTCTTCATCATTATTGGCACTTTTGATTTTTGATTTGAATTCACTCTCTAGATTTTTTATTATTCCTTCTTTTTCTTCATGATAAATATTTGTGATTATGTAACCAGCAAAATATATGACTTTTTCCAGATCAGTAACTGGGATATTTAGAAGGACGGACATTCGTGATGGGACACCTCGCAAGAACCAGATATGAGCAACAGGACTCGAAAGTTCAATATGCCCCATTCTCTCACGACGAACTATAGAGCGAGTAACCTCAACTCCACATTTTTCACAGACAATATCTTTATATCGAATTCTTCTATATTTTCCACAGTAACATTCATAATCCTTTTCTGGACCAAAGATTCTTTCATCGAATAGCCCGGATCGTTCAGATCGTCCAGTTCGATAATTTATCGTCTCCGGCTTGGTGACTTCTCCGTATGACCACTCCTTTATAACTTCAGGTGAAGCAAGCTTGAGGGTGATAGCGTTAAAATTTGTTGTATCAATTGTTTTCATAATATTAGGTATTTATGCTATTAATTATTGTCCAACTTCTTAAGCTCAACATCTAATGCAAGACCACGAAGGTAATTCAAAAGTACATTGAATGAAGCTGGCGCGTTTGGTTCACCCATTGGGCGACCTTTAATAATAGAATCAAATGCCTGTGAACGACCAATGATATCATCAGACTTTATTGTTAACATCTCACGAAGTGTATAAGCCGCCCCATGTCCTTCAAGTGCCCAGACCTCCATTTCTCCGAAACGTTGTCCTCCGCCTTGAGCTTTACCACCGAGCGGTTGCTGAGTAATAAGTGAGTAAGGACCAATCGAACGCATGTGAAGTTTATCTTCAACCATGTGGTGAAGTTTAAGCATATACATATAACCAATTGCTATATCTTGATCAAAAGCATCTCCGGTACGTCCATCATATAGTGTAACCTTTCCACTTTCAGGCATTCCTGCTTTGACAAGTTCGGCTTTAATTTCAGGAACTGTCGCAGATGAGAATGGAGGGACAATTGCTTGGTAGCCAAGAGTATTCGCCGCATAACCCAAATGCATTTCAAGAATCTGCCCTAAGTTCATACGAGAAGGGACCCCAAGTGGAGTAAGAATAATGTCGATCGACGTCCCATCGGCCATAAATGGCATTTCTTCCTCTGGTAAAATAATTGAGATAACTCCTTTGTTACCGTGACGTCCTGCCAATTTGTCTCCAACAGAAATATTTCTAAGTTGTGCAATTTCAACAATAATTCTTTTTATAATTCCTGATTCGAGATTATGTCCTTGATCACGTGAGAAAATTTTGACTCCGATGACTCTCCCCTGCTTGCCGTGTTCAAGACGGAGTGATGTATCTTTAACATCACGTGCCTTCTCGGTAAAGATTGATCGAAGTAGGCGCTCTTCGGGGGTAAGTTCTGTCTCTCCTTTTGGTGTAATTTTACCAACTAAGATATCGTTTTCTTTTACTTCAGCTCCGATAACTATTATTCCATCTTCATCGAGATCTTTTAATTTATTTTCTCCAACGTTTGGAATATCACGAGTAGTTATTTCTGGACCTAATTTTGTATCACGAACATTACAGACGAATTCTGTGACATAAATACTGGTGAATTTACTTTGCTTAACAAGTTTTTCAGAAAGAATAATCGCATCTTCATAGTTGGCTCCACCCCAAGACATGAATCCGACTAAAACGTTCTGTCCTAAGGCTATTTGGCCATGTTCGGTCGTACTTGTATCAGCTAGAATATCTCCTTTCTTCACTTTATCTCCATGAGAGACACTTGGTCTTTGGTGGAACATAGAAAAGTTATTCGTTCGAGAAAAGTTTATCAACGGATAAGTATGATTTTTGCCACTGCTATCTTCGACTATTATTTTCTTGGCATCTACATAAGTGACAGTTCCAGAAACTTCTGAAATAACCAGACGTCCACAATCACGACTTGCTAGCTCTTCGATACCTGTCGCTACGAGTGGAGCTTCAGGAATAACACAAGGAAGAGCCTGCTTCTGCATGTTACTTCCCATCAATGTTCGGTGAGCATCATCGTGTTCGAGGAAAGGAATCATTGATGTCGCAATAGAAAAGGCTTGGTTGGTAGCTACGTCGATGAAATCGATTTCACTTTTTGAAATCATTCCTGGTTTTGTTTTCAAACGAGCTTCTACTTTGTCATCTGTAATATTACCCTTCTCATCATAATCAATACCAGCGTGAGCAATGTTATACTTTTCTTCTTCGAGAGCATTCAGATAAACAACTTCGCCGGTAATTTTTCCATTTTTAACTTTTATATATGGAGTTTCAATAATTCCAAATTCATTAATTTTAGCATACGTAGAAAGGTTTAAAATCAAACCAATATTTGGACCTTCAGGAGTGTGAATAGGACAAACTCTTCCATAGTGAGAAGTGTGCACGTCACGAACTTCAAGTCCGGCTCGCTCACGAGTGAGTCCTCCTGGACCAAGTGCAGACAAACGACGCAAATGTTCAAGCTCGGCCATGACGTTTTCTTGGTTCATAAATTGTGATAACTGATTGGCCGTAAAGAATTCTTTTATTCGAGCTTGTAGTGGTCGTTGATTTATTATCTGAATTGGTAAAGTAGTGCCAACATCAATAGTCGACATGCGATCTTGAATATTTCTTTTTATCTGAGCCATTCCTGTTCGAAATTTTTGTTGAATCATTTCTCCAACATAACGAACTCGGCGTTGACCTAAGTGATCGATATCGTCGGCTTTCGCGTGAATATCATTATTTAATACGACGATGTTATTGATGATAACAATGAGGTCTTCCACAGAAATAGTTCGGCGTTCCATTTCTTTATCATCCATATTTAATTCAAAACGTTTATTGAAACGGAATCTTCCAACAGGAGAAAGATCGTATCTTTCGGTTGAAAGTAATGTCGTGATGAAATCACGAGCGTTCTCAGCGGTAGCTAAATCGCCATCTCGAAGACGTTTGTATATTTCAATAAATGAATCCTGAGTTGTCTTGGCTGGATCTTTCTCAAGAGAGATTTTAACAGCTTTCTGAATAGCTTCATCATTGCTAAAAGCTTTAATTATTGCTTCATCTTTTTCAAGCCCGAGCACACGAAGCAAGGAAACAAAGGAGAATTTTCGTTTTTTGTCGATACGGACATATATAGCCCCATCTGTATCTGATTCAATTTCTATCCACACTCCTCGAGCTGGAATAATTTTTGCTCCAAAGTAACGCTTACCTTTTAATTCTTGTTCTGTGAAAAATACTCCAAAACTTCTGGTCAATTGAGGAACGATAACACGTTCAACTCCATTTATTATGAAAGTCCCATGTCTGGTCATCATTGGAACGTCCGCCATAAATATCTCCTGCTCTTTAGAAGTACCGATACTTTTATTCAAAAGTTTTACTCGAGCCTTGAGAGCCCCTTCATAAGTTAGTTTATTTATTTTTGTATATTCTTCATCAAATTTTGGATCGGAAAGTGAGAATGAGGTGAAATCCAATTGGAATTTTTTATCTGAATAATCGTTGATTGGAGAAAATTCTTTGAAGACCTCCGAAAGACCTTTTTCAACTAACCAATTGAATGAGGTCAGCTGATTTTCTATTAAATTGGGAAACGGAACTAATGGCTTCTTATAACGGGAAAAATACTTCTTCTCACGGACAGCTGTTTTTTTCATAATAAAAATTAAAAACGAAAAGACACCAAGGTGACCAGACCCCGATGTTTTGGTTTATTTATAATTACTGGCAATGTTGTTTTTAAACACAAATATTGTTAAAAACTTATAAGCGAGCGATTGATTTGCCATTACTCAATCTTTTTCAATCTGGGGGTAATCCTATACTATTATGACCTAAATGTCAAGGGATTTATCCCCTATTTAGATTTCTTCCAATTTTCGATATCTTTGTGGTTACCGGAGAGCAAAACTTTGGGTACAAAATATTTCTTTCCTCGGCCCGCCGAAGCCTTTGGCGAAGGAGGCCAAATTATGACTTCTGGACGAGTGTAGACTTCGCTAGTTGAAACACGCTCTTCTTCGCGAGAATCAAAGTTCCCGAGGACTCCTTCTATTTGACGTGAGATGGAATCGATGAGGATCATAG
>Ga0172379_10008415_pt1 | contig 12992 bp, 12 predicted proteins | sample GrowelOW334metaG_FD_119756 | JGI IMG/M metagenome (GOLD analysis project Ga0172379, IMG submission 119756) | Groundwater microbial communities from an aquifer near a municipal landfill in Southern Ontario, Canada - Groundwater well OW334 metaG | ecosystem: Environmental > Aquatic > Deep... | reverse complement strand
GTCAGAGTTCCTTGAATTTCAGTATTTCCAGTTGTGTCAGCCACTGAGAAGACTCCACCATCAGCAGTGATTCCGCCATTGGCTGTCAAAAGTCCAGTGGCAGTTGTTGCACCAGTCACTCCGAGAGTTCCCGTGAAAGCCACATTGCCACTATCATCAAATGTGGCAAATGTTACTCCTGCATCTTGTACTAGGAAGTCTCCACCGAGCGTTAAATCAACCTTAATATCGCCACCACCAGCTGACGAGTCTTCGGAACTCAATGTCAAGTTTCCAGTATCAACATGAATTTCAGTTTCAGTTCCGCTTCCAAAGTTATATGCATCATCAAGAGTGATTGCTCCGGCTGCTCCGGCAGTTAGGTCAACAAATCCTCCGTCAGCATATACATATAAATTATCATCACCGCTGTCATAATAGATAGTACCTTCTGTAGTAGAAGCAGAGCTTCCAACAGGAGTTAAATTTAATTCTCCACCATTAATGGTCACATCTCCAGCTGTCGCAACATCACCAGTTGATCCGCTAACTGTGAAGTTAGTTCCATCAACCGCGATTCCGCCATTAGCACTCAAGAGGCCATCGACGGTCGTAGCTTTATCTAAAATTATACTGGTAGCAAACGTTTCTCCGACATGCAAATCTCCAGCTCCCGTCATATCAAATTGACCAGCAGAAGAATAAATGCCCAACCCTGTAACAGTGCCCGTCGTTGTCACATTTTGCGCTCCAAAGTCAGGAGAAATTTTTGTTCCGGCAATCGCGGCGGAAGCATTGACATCCGCGTTCATAATCGCTAAGTCAATAATTTCACCCGTGCCCACGGAAGAATCAGCCAGTTCATCAGCTGCAACCGAGTTAGATGCAAGTTCGTCTGCAGTAATCACCCCAGAAGCAATTTCAAGCGCACCGATAGCATCAGTAGCAATGTCTCCAGCAACTATATTGTCAGTAAAATCTAATTTACCGTAAGCAATAGCAGCATCAGTAGCTACATCAATATTAGCAATGGTTCCATTAAAAATTTCGGTAGTAGTAATAGTTTCATCAGCAATCTCAGTCGCGGTGATGGTAGCAGCGGCAATATCATCAGCAGTGATTGTTCCATTAGTTATTTCAGCAGATTCAATAGTCTGTTCCAAGAGAGAGACACTTGATTGAAGAGCTGCATTGGCAACAGAAGCAGCTGGAAGTGTTAGCGTTCCAACAACTGTCAAACCACCATTTGCAGTCAAAAGACCAGCGGAAGTGATTGTTCCTGATCCTGTTGTGGCAACGCTTCCGGTTGTGCTAATGGCAATGTTTGTTGCCAAGTCTCCGGCAGCGATTGTTCCGTTCAGGATGTCTGCGCTAACAATACTTTCATTCACAATATTAGCTGACGCCACTGAATCATTGGCAAGTTCTAAGGCTCCAATTGCATCAGTCGCAATATCCGCGGCGACAATTGCGCCGTCTAGAATATCAGCGGAAGCAATTGTTTCATCCAAAATCTTCGCGGAAGTCACAGCGCCGTCTGCCAGGACTGTGGCAGTCAACGTTCCGTCTGCCAAATCTTCGGCAGTGATTGATCCGTCTTCGATTTTGTCCGAGTCAATGGCGTCGTCATCAATTCTGGATCCCGTAATGGTTCCTTTTTTGATGTCTTTGCCACGGATCGAACCGTTCTTGATATCATCGGAGTCGATTTTTCCTCCGAGTTTCAATTTGCTATAACTAATGCCGGCATTGTTGGCAATGTCAACATTCATTATGAGCGCTTGCGCGGGAAGAGCAACAGCGAACGCGAGTAGCGCAATGGCCATTGTTGTTCCCGATTTGAGAATTTTCTTCATACTCATTTTGTTATTTATTATTATTTATTAAAGTATATATAAAAAACCACAAAAGAACAGCGCCGTTCTTTTGTGGCAATAGTTTTCCCAATTCCAAATTTTCGACTAACTTTTTTTTATTCATTTATTCTCACCCTTCCCCCTACTTTTTTTATTAGCTTTTTATTTTTCCCTCAATATAGTTATATAATAAAACTATCTGCAAATGTTGTCAAGTGCTAGTTATATTCCTTTAGTTGAGCCTTAAATTCCAAAGCATAGATATCCCAAAAAGTGCTTTTCATAAATCACATTAAAATAAAATATTTCAATGGTATTTTTATGGCATTCGCCTCCGAGTTTAATTCTGGACTACTAATCCCATCTGAAATAATAAAGCTGTAAATTGCTTTTACTTTTTCCGCTGTTTGTATCACTTGTCGATACTCCTTTTTATTCGCACCAATCTCAACTGCAATCTTATTTCCTCCGACGCTTATGATGAAATCAGCTCCGCCTTTGGCACTATCATACGTAAGCGAAAAATTTGGATTCTTATCACACAAACGATAAAAATACATCCCGACCAAATCCTCCAGGAGCTTTCCGCGCGCGTTTTGTTCTGTGATAACGTTACCAATAGTTTTATAATACATCGCGCGAAACGCCGGAGAAGAGAAAAGATATTTAGACGGCCTTTGTGTGACCTGTTTGAAATGAGACCCGTATGGATATATGCGATGCAAAATTTCCGCCTGCTCAAGCACGGAAAATATTTCCGCTATTTTGGGACGAGAAATGCCGAATTTTTCCGCCAGTGTTGTGAAGTTCAGGGCGTCCATATCCGCCACAGCATATAGAATGCCTGAAATTCTTCCAATAATGTCAGCTGAAAGCCCGCGCATCTGTGGGATATCTTTGTTAATCACTCGTTCAAGAGATTTGTTTATTTGATCATAAACCAACGCTTCATTTTCCAGCGCAATCATAAACGGCAATGATCCATAATAAAGATAATTCTCAAAATCCAGACGACTAATACCATGATAATATGCGTTTATTTTCTGCTCCTGTTTCTTTAGTGCGTCAAATACTTTCTCGGCGCTTTGCCCCCTAAAAACAGTCGCTCTTAATTCTTGCGCCAACCCTTTGCTTTCATATTTATTCTGTTTGATTTTTATAAATTCCACGAATGAGAGCGGATAAATTTTTTCAAATAAGGCGCGTCTGGCGATATCAGAATTACTATTTATCAGCGCTGCCGCTGAACCAGTGGAAAATATAAAAACATTCGGTGTCCGATCATAAATAGTTTTCAGGGTCGATCCCCATTTTTCATCGTATTGCACCTCGTCTAGAAATAAAAATAATGGCTTATCCATGTTTGTTATCGGCCGACCAATAATTTCTTCAAAAATATTTATCACCTCGCTGATGCTACTTCCCAGAGTTTGTGTGATTTCATCAACCGACAGAAGCAAAAAATACCCGTCAATGTTTTTTTTGGCGTGATATAGTTGATACATAAGTGTTGTTTTGCCCGCTCCCCGCAAACCAGTAAGCGCTACCCAACGATAAGCTTCATTCCCTGAGAGAAATTTATCAAAATAGGATTGTATTTTCACGAAAATATTTCGATTCGGTCGCTTTTTATTTTGCGCATCAAAAACATACGCCCTCGCCCGAAAATCAGCTTGTGCGATTTGATCATTGATATATTCTCTTATTTTTTCCTTATTTTCAGTCATAATTGTACTCTATATTTTAGTGCTAACTGTATTATACACCGATTACCTATTTAGTGTCAAATACTATTTACACTGATTTTTTATCCCCTTTTTTTCCCTTATCTTGGCCACTTTTTACACGATTTTATAGATTCAAAAAATGATTTCCCATACCTCAAAAAAACCGCTAAAATTAAGTTGCAGTAATTATCTATTCCATGATTTAGTTATATTCCTTTAGTTGAGCCTTAAATTCCAAAGCATAGATATCCCAAAAAGCGACAAACAGTGACATAATGATTGGGCCGACGATGAAACCGGAAATTCCAAACAGAGCGATTCCACCAATCGTGGAAAAAAGAATCATGAGCGGATGCATCTGCGTATCATTTCCCACCAGCTTTGGTCGAATGAGATTATCCACCATGCTGATTACCAATCCGCCAAACAGCAAAATGACCAGACCCTCTGTGGAATAGCCAAACGCCATCATCAAAATTCCCACCGGAAACCAAACCAATCCGGAACCGAAAGAAGGAATGACGGAAGCGACCGTCATCAAAATTCCCAAAAGCACCGGCGAAGGCACACCAGTGAAACTGAACAACACCCCACCCAACAGTCCTTGAATAACGGCGATGATAATTGTGCCTTTGATGGTCGCTCGCGTGATCGAGTTGAATTTGTCGATGAGTATTTTTTCATATTTATCCCGCAAAGGACTGAGTTGCATTATTTTTTTCACCAACTTATCTCCATCAATGAAGAGATAGAACAAGGAAAAAAACATAATAAACGTCACGAACACGAAATGCGCCACTCCGCTATAGGTGCTTTGCAAAATAGTCAGCGTGCTTTGAGAGAAACTTTTCACTCCGGTGGTGATGGATTCTTGGTTGATGTTCGCGCTCAAATCAAATCGTTCCAAAAGCGGAAAATTTTTCAAATTTTCTCCAAAAATTCCAATCAGTTTCTTGATCGAATCGGGTTGCAAGGTGAAATCATTCACGATGCCCTGAATTTCTTTCGCCACTAAAGATAACACAAGGAGCATCGGAGCGACAATAATCAATGCCACAACAAAACAAGCCGCGAAAGAACTGAGTCCCTTTCCCTTGAGGCCTCTCAGAAAAAAACCATACATCGGACGAAAGAGATGCGCCAAAATTGCCGCGATCAAAAACGAAACCAAAAACGGCTCAATGACAAAATAGGCTAGAAGAGAAATCCCCGCCAGAATAAAAAAGAAAAAATAGACGTTGTAGTTTTTGAATTGCATAATTTTAGTATAGCATAAAATTTTTTTTCAACAAGTCTAGCCAGCTAGGCGTTTTTTGTTTTTGGCTATATAATTAAAATTAAAGCAGACGTAATAAAATCGAGACTTACGCGTAAGTCCTAAAAAAAATGAACTATCGCCTCCACACCACCTCGCTCACTGCTTGGGACGCAATGCTTCATGCGATTGATAGCGCCCAGAAATCCATCTATCTCGAGATGTATATTTTTTTGGCTGACACCAAAAAAAGCCATGATTTCATTGGAAAATTGAGAGCCAAGGCGCACGCCGGAGTACGTGTTATTATTGTTGCCGACGCGTTTGGCAGTAAACTTTTGAAAGCTGAAATTGCCCACACTGTGACTAAATCAGGCATTGAGTTTATTTTTTTCAGCCACTGGCTCCGCCACATCCATCGCAAAATACTCATTGTCGACGAAAAAGTCGCTTTCATCGGCGGAGTGAACATCGGCCGACGCTTCAAAAACTGGTCCGACCTTCAGCTGGAGATGCACGGAAGAACTGTGAAAAGTCTCATGCAATCTTTCGCCTACACCTATGCGCTGGCCGGCGGAAAAGATAAAAAGATTCTAAGCTATCGGCAAAAAAAACTGGCCGGAAAATTAAAATTTTGGCTGTTGGAACATTGGCCGACCAGAAATATCTACACGCTCAAAAATCACTATATCCAAAAAATATCCGGAGCGCAAAAATCCATCCAGATCGCCACGCCCTATTTCACTCCCCCACGCTGGCTCATCTCACTTCTTGACAGCGCAATCCAGCGTGGCGTCACAGTTGAGATTCTCATTCCCAAAAAAGGCGACCACGCCTTTGTCAATCTGCTCAATTATCGCTATATGCACAATTTGCATGCTTTGGGCATAAGCTTTTTCCTCACCAAAAACATGAATCATTCCAAACTGCTCATCATCGACAAGGAAGAAGGACTAATCGGATCGCAAAATGTGGATCTTTTTTCTTTTGAACTGAATTCGGAAGTGGGACTTTTTTTCCGTGAAAAAAAACTGCTCCAGGAACTGGAACAGACTATTCTCGCTTGGAAAAAGCACTCAATCAAATTTGAACCGAAGAAGTATAAAATGAAAATCAGCGACTATTTCGCCCTGGCACTGCTCAAAATTTTTCGGCCGATCCTATAAAGTATAATCCCCTTCTCCATTAGGGAGAAGGTGGCCGAAGGCCGGATGAGGGAAAGGGTGTTATGTAAAGAAAAAACTAGATTTGCCTAGATTATTCCCAACCCATTGCCCTTGCCCTCACCTGTCATGAGTACATGACATCCTCTCCCGAGGGGAGAAGAGGGATTGTGAAGAAACTATTCTGTAGCCTCACCTGTCCCGACGTAGCGTCGGGACATCCTCTCCCTAAGGGCGAGGAGAATAAAAAAACTATTCATATCGCAAAGCCTCGATCGGACTTAAGTTTGCAGCACGGCGGGCAGGATAAAACCCAAACACAATTCCCACTCCAGCCGAAACGCCAAAGGCCATTAAAATAGACGCGAGAGAGATTGTTGTGGCAAGTTCAGTAAACTTAGTAATCAATTGCGCCGCGACAACACCTAAAATGATTCCGATATTCCCGCCAAGGAAAGTCAGCATCACCGCTTCGGCTAAAAATTGCAAATTAATATAGATTTTTCGCACACCCACCGCTTTTCGAAGACCAATCTCTCTCGTTCTTTCTGTCACAGTTGTCAGCATCATATTCATAATCCCGATTCCTCCCACCAGCAGTGAAATTCCGGCGATGGAAGAAAGCAAAATAGTGAAAGTTCCGGTAATACTAGTCGCCGTGGCAATAATGTCGTTTTGATTCATCAAATTGAAATCGGCTTTTGTCTCATCGCTTATTCCGTGACGACTCAAAAGAAGACTAGAGACCTGTGCTTGAACGGAAGTCATTGATTCCTGATCATTGGCGGCAATACTGATATTGTTCACGTATTCATTGCCGGAAAAATAATGTTGCGCGCTAGTTAGTGGCACATACACGACATCGTCTTGATTGTTAAATCCGGAACCTCCCTTGGCTACTGTGACGCCAATAACTTGAAAATCCATATTATTGATGCGGATAGTTTGCCCGATTGGATCAACGCCTTCCCCAAACAAATCGTCCCGAGTGGTCGGACCAAGAACCGCCACTTTCGCTGAACTTTTCATTTGTTGATCACCAAAAAACGCTCCGGAATCAATTGTGACACTCCTGACAATCAAATAATCCGCATTAGTTCCAATTATTTGCGTGTTAGTATTGTTCCCTTTGGACGCTACTTGATAGCGCTTAGTTATGGAAGGCGCGACGGCTCTCGCCTCAGACACTCCCTGCCTGATTGCCGTGGCATCTTCAATTGTCAGCGATTGCGAGCTACCGCCTCCTTGACTGATTCCGCCGACTCTTTGCGACCCCGGCATCACCACAATCAAATTGGAACCGATTGATTCAATACTAGCTTCCACTGAATCCTTGGCTCCTTGTCCAACCGAAACCATTGTAATCACCGAAGCAATTCCAATCACAATTCCCAAAATCGTCAGACCCGAACGAACCTTGTTTCCCGCCAGTGACCAAATTGTTTCTTTTAAGAGATCGATAATCATAAACCGATACGAAACTACAAATTAAATACGAATCTACGAATAATAAGCTTCCATCCTTTAGGAAAGAAAATAATCATTAGACTTATTTGGCACATCTCTTTCGATCATTCCGTCACGGATGTGGATGATGCGGTTGGCGCAGTTGGCCACTTCCATCTCATGCGTAATGAGAATTATGGTATGCCCTTTTTGGTTCAACTCCTGAAAGGCTTTCATGACATTGGCGCTGGTTTTCGTATCGAGATTGCCCGTTGGTTCGTCGGCAAGAATTATGGACGGGTTATTAATCAAGGCGCGCGCAATGGCAACGCGTTGCATCTGACCTCCGGACAACTGATTGGAAAGATTTTGAAATTTACTTTCTTCCATGCCCGCATAACTCAGGCACGCTTTCGCTTTTTCTTCTCTTTCTGATTGAGACATTCCGGAATATATCAGGGGCAACATCACATTGCGCAAAACTGTTGTTCGTGGCAAAAGATTGAAAGACTGAAAAACAAACCCAATTTTATTTTTTCGCAAATCGGACAATTGGTCATCGTCGAGTTTTGAAACTTCCGCGCCATCCAAAAAATATTGCCCGGTTGTTGGCGTATCCAGCGCGCCCAAAATATGCATCAAAGTCGATTTTCCCGAACCGGACGGACCGATAATGGAAACGAACTCACCTTTTCCAATTCCAAAAGACACTCCGTTTAAAGCATTGGTTTTCATATCGCCATTGATATATGTTTTAACTAAATTTTTGCATTCAATCACAAAATAATTTTCAATTTTCAATTTTCAATTTTCAATCAATTTTCAATTAAATAATTTTTAAATTTATAAAAATAAATAATTGCTATTTGATTGATCGAGACTTTAATGAAAACTAATCATTGATTGTTTATAATTATTTCAACTCCGTATTAATGGCGACTTAGTGTCCGATAAATCCGCCCATTCCGCCACGATTGCCAGAACCGGCAGTGCTAGTCGCGGAAGTTTTGGCTGTAGCACTGATTATTTGCGTGACCACTTTGTCGCCAGAGCTGATGCCACTCAAAATTTCCGTATTCGTGCTATCCGATAACCCGACTTTCACCTCTTTTTGGGTGGGAACAGTTTGTCTGTCTCCCAAGACCTCCACATAACTGTTGCCATTTTTAGTTTTGACCGCTCCATTGGGAACGAGCAAAACATTTTCCTTGACCGCGGTGATGATGTTGGCGGAAACACTCATTTGCGGTTTTATTCTCGAATCAATAGCATCAAAACCAATTGTCACGTTATAGGTCACAACTCCTTGTGTTATCATTCCCAGCGAATCAATTTTTTCCACTTTACCGGAAAGTTCCAGTGATTCGATCGCGCTAAATTTAAATGTGACTTTTTGACCTTCGGCCACATTCGGAATGTCAACTTCATTAACCGATACCGAAGCTTTTAATGTTCCCAGATCACCAATAATTATCGGAGAAAGTTTCGTCGAGCTGGAAGAACTTTTTCCCAAGTCTTCACCATTTTTTATATTCACCTCATTAACCGTTCCGTCAATTGGTGCCGTCACTTTTCTTTTTGCCGCGTCAGCCAGTTGGTTGCGATAATCCGCCGCGGACACGGCCAAATTTTGCTGGGCAATACTAATTGAATCATCCGCCAAGGCAATTTTGTCTTTGAGCAGTTTTTTAGGATTATCCTTATAATCAGCCTCGGCTTGTTTCTTCGCGTATTTCGCATCATCGAGAGATTTCTGGGCTTGCGCGTAACTCGCGCCGGCCTTAGATGCGCTCACCCCAAGCTGATCATTGACGATCGTGAAAAGCAATTGCCCCTTTTTCACCGGATCACCGACTTTCACCGCCAAATTGGCCACTGTGCCGGAAATGGTCGGGTCGACTGTCGCCAGCTGATCAACAATCACATTGCCTGATCCGGAAATAAAACTGGTGAGCAGGCCCTTTTCCGCCACAGCTGTTTTATATGTCGGAACAGTGTTCGCGGTATTTGACTTTTTATACCAATAGTAGCCTCCCGCGATAATTACTACCACAATAATAGCGATGTAGCTTTTTTTCATTTTCATAAAAATTAGTCATTATCGCCATTATCTGTTTCGTCGGCTCCACTGCAACAAAAAACACGAATCAAATCCGCCGAAATCACACCGCTATCGCTTGGTTTTCCCATCACCACGATCTGATCATTAGTTTTGAGATCCGTTATCTTGACATCCGCCATGTGATCCTTGATGATTGTTTTCTCGGTCACCGCGATAGTGCTTTCTTTGTTATCCCGATCCTTCACGACTAAATTATTATCTGAAATAGAAATTATCGTGCCCGCCAGTCCATGGGCATTGCGAAAATCCCGCCCTTCGATATTTCTGGGAAAATTCATCATTCCACCACGCTCATTTTGCATCATTCCGCCATCCCGAAAGCTAGCTCCCATAAAATTCCGTTCATAATTTTGCCCCCACTGATAGGAAAACTTCGCTTTGCGCAGTCCCACTTTCACTCCACCGGCAAAACTGATAAACATAATGAGCAAAAGTCCCACAATACTCAAGGCTATTTTCAGATTTTTTGATTTAGCTAGTTCCGGATTGTTCATATGCTTAGTGGGTTTAAAAAATTAAAATTAAATTTATACTTACAATTGGCCTTATTGGCAAAATAACAGTTAGCGGAAACGAGTGCGAGAAAAATCGGAATAAGCAAAATCGCGGCATGCGCGACCGGAAAAGTTTCCAACAGAGACATTGAAAAAGTGTCCCAATTTTTCGCCACAATCGCAATATCGGAAAAAACCAAAGAAAGCATCGTCCAAAACTCCGATTGCCAAAAAGCTTGACCGAAAATCGTTAGCGCAAAAATTGCCAGACTCACAGAAGTGCCCAAGCCAAGATAAGAAAAAATCAACTGTCTTTTGGCCTGTTTGATTTTTTCTTTTTCAATTTTGGCTAAAATAAAACCACACAGATTTCTCGGTGGGTTCAGTTCGCAAATGCATTGGCATATTTTTCTTAATTTCTCGCTCATAATGATATTTCAGAGACTTGCGCGTTTAGTGCTCTATGAAAAAATGAAAAAACATAGAACAACTCCGAGCCTACTGAGAAAGTCCGTTTTCCGCATAAAACCCGGTGATCCGGAGCGGAATGGGCTCTCTTGGCAGGCTCTTAAACGCGCATGTCTCACTAGTGATACGATGCTAGGTTGTATCTGGGTGCAAAATAACTTCTTTCAGTGCGAACATGGCTCTTTGGTGCTGACTTTTGGCTGTGTTATAGGGAATATTGAGAATATTCGCGATTTCAGCCAGACTTAAATCGTCAATGTAGCGCAGTGTCAAAATAGTTTGATATTTTTGGGGTAGTTTTTTCAATTTAACCTCCAGCTCCCGCGCTGATTCAACTCGTTCCAAAATTTCATCCGGCAACGCCTTATCCTCGGCCATCTCTTCTAGCTTATTATACCCCTCACTATTTTCAAACAGCGAAAAGGGCAAGGTTTTTTTCTTTTTCCAAAAATCGCGCGCGTTATTTTTGGCAATCGTAAAAATCCATGTCTTGAAACTTTTTTCCACATCAAAACGTTTGATGTTTTTCCAAGCCTTGAGAAATGTAATTTGCGTCAAATCATTAGCCAAATCCGCGTCCCCTCCTGTCAAACGATAGAGAAAATTATAGACCATTTTGAGATAGCGATTGATCAAAATTTCAAAAGAGGCGTCGTCCCCCGCCAAAAAATCCACAATCAATTGTTGATCAGTTTTTTCCATAAATCCTATCCTAGCACGAGCCAGGGATTATTTCAAAAAGTTAGTTTTTGGGAATAAAAAAACCAGCGATTCATCCCTCCTTTTGATGAAGTCGCTGGTTGCACTTATTAGTGTTTTTATCGCATCAATTATTATTTTGAATATAATTAATGCATTCCTCCAGTTTTTCAAAACAGATCCTGCCTTCATTGCGATAATCACGAAAAAGGACAGTGGCTGAAAAAGCGGAAAGAACAGGATAGCCTTTTTTTTGAAGCTCCTGGACACCTCCTTGCTCCCGGTCAATTAAAACAGCGAGGCCGGCCACGATGCAGCCCTGTTCTTCGAGCGAAGTGATACTTTCAAATTTGGTATCAGCCTTAGTGATGAGGTCATCAATCAAAATGACCGTCTCACCTCGTAGATAATTAAATCCTGGCTCCGGAGTGATTCGCCTGCCCACATCCGTCATTATTTTTCTCAGCGGAATTATCTCGAAACCGCGCGGTTTTGGAATAATTCTTTCCAGCGCCTGAACAATAGGCGTGCCAGCATTGGGAATGCCACAGATTGCCGTAAAGGGAATCCGACTTGATAAGATTTCCCGCCAGATGCAGGTGGCAATAAGCTCGCAATCCTTAGGCAAAAGCGGACCAGGTTTTGGATTATTACGTGTTCTCAGGTTGAAGAAAAACGGCGACAAAGGCGCCGCGGGTGTTTTTTCGTGGAGCTTCAACTTAAAGCTCCCGAATTGAACCGAGCCTCTGTTAAACAACATACTTCTTGCTTGCGCATGAACGTCCATTTTTCTCCTTTCGCCCCGACCTTGCAGTCGGGGCTAGGTTTAGAATTAACTTCCCAGTGCCTTTGCAATGTCGGCACGAATTTCCTGGATAACCTGCTGACGAGTTCTGCCACCTTCGGGGTTGCGAATGGGTCGACCAATAACCAGATATTTGACCCCATTAAGTACAGCCTGCCCCGGTGTCAAGGTCCGACGCTGATCGTCCGGTTTTGAATAAGGCATACGAATTCCTGGAGAATATAAATCGATATCCGGCCACGCAGAATGAATAAACTCCGACTCCTTCGCAGAAGATAAGATGATATCGACTCCAGCTCTGATCGAAACATCAGCCCAACGCATTACCACATCTGTTATAGCCGCCTGTTTCTCTTCTTCACTCATATTGGCAATAATATCCAGTTGATTTTCTTGGGCAATCATTCTGCTTAACCAGGCGGGGATTATACCAATTTCTCGAAGATGATCCAGTGTCAAACTGGTAAGTACTGTAACAGCAATTACTTTAGGCCTTTCGATGCCAAGTTCTCTAGACATCTTATCAGCACCTTCCATGGCAGCTTCCATCATTGGACGGCCACCGGATGCCATTACGTTAAAACAGGCCACTCCGTGTTTCGTGAGAGCCTTAGCTGCCCCCAAAACAGTATTGGGAATGTCGTTAAGTTTAATGTCTGCAAAGGGCATTTTGCCAAAATCCTTCGTCATAGCAATTGCCGCAGGCGTGCCAACGGAATGAATAAGCTCCAATCCAACTTTGGGCATATCAATATACTCATTAACATCAAACATTAATGCGTGACCATCTTCCAAGGTTGGAACATCCACTGGAAAAACAATTTTTACATCTTCTTTTTTCATCTGTTTTCTCCCTTCGTTTTGATACTTTTCTTTTTTACTCCATCAGCGGAGTAGGCGCTCTTGTCGCATTGTCGGCAATCCTTATTTCGCTCAGGATCGTCCTGCTTCACTCGACACTTCTTGCCAATCAAGTTG
>Ga0172379_10008414_pt1 | contig 12992 bp, 13 predicted proteins | sample GrowelOW334metaG_FD_119756 | JGI IMG/M metagenome (GOLD analysis project Ga0172379, IMG submission 119756) | Groundwater microbial communities from an aquifer near a municipal landfill in Southern Ontario, Canada - Groundwater well OW334 metaG | ecosystem: Environmental > Aquatic > Deep... | reverse complement strand
CCTAGTACGAGAGGACCGGAAAGAACGAACCTCTGGTGTACGAGCTGTTCCGCCAGGAGCACTGCTCGGTAGCTACGTCCGGACGAGATAATCGCTGAAAGCATATAAGCGAGAAGCTCCGCTCAAGATTAATCAACTTCCTCGACTTGTCGAGGAACAATTTCCTGGAAGATTACCAGGTTGATAGGTCTCAGGTGTAAGTCCAGTGATGGATTAAGCCAAGAGATACTAATAAATTGAATTATTATCTCTCTTAAGTTTTTCGTAACATGCAGCGCAAAATATGTAACTCATGTCTTTAGGATATGCCCGTTTCATATTGCGTGTTATATGTTACATATCGGTCAGTAGTTAGCAGTTTCTAAATCTACTATTTTACCACGTCGTATCCGCCAGCTGGCGGAGAAGGAGGGTATTGCCCTTTTCTGTTCTTCGGAGTAGAATAAGGGCAAATAAAAAATAGCAGAAGCTGAAGTTCTCACCTCGTCCGCGAGGGGATAAATTAATTTAAAAAAATCAGTTTATGGAGAATTATAGAAAGAGTTTTGCATTGACATTTACCGTGTTTTCCGTGATTATGCTAACGATCGCCTCATTCCTGTTTTTTTCTCCGGTGATCAACGCTTTTTAAAATTATATTTTTTTGAATTTATCGTTCTCAGTGTTTCTAGCGACAAGGGTACACCCGATCCCATCTCGAACTCGGCAGTTAAGCTTGTCAGCCCCGATGGTATCCACCTTGAGTGGAAAGAGTAGGGCAATGCTGAGAACAATGTATTTAAAAATGTAAATCACAAATAGACCTTAGTTATATGAAATACCCATTCGAGGGGGTATTTTTTTGTGTTTTTATAAATCAATTTCCAGTGCTATAATTAAATCATGCAAATCAAGATTAATAACAAAAAATATACAGCGAGAACAGGGGAAACTATTTTCCAAGTTTGCCTGCGCAGTGGCATAAAAATTCCCACGCTTTGTGGTTCAAAGGATTCCCACGAAGGGCTATGCCGAATTTGCGTGGTAGAAATTGTAGAGACGCCCCGTTGGGGCGTCTTGGAGGTTAATGCTAATAAAAAATCTGTTTCAAAAACGATTAATGCTAAGACGCCCCGGCGGTGTAGAGACGCATTGCAATGCGTCTCTACTGCGGGCAAATTATTGACCTCTTGTAATACAAAAGTTTATGCTGGGCTGGAAATTATAACGGAAAGTGAAAGAATTTCTAAGGCCAGAAGAATTAATCTGGAACTTTTATGTGCGGATCATGCCGGTAAATGCGCTACTTGCAAGAAAAACAAAATGTGCGAGTTGCAAAAATTGGCCCAGGAGTATAAAATTGAAAATTTCCATTTTGTGCCGAGACGTGGGGAGCTGACTAGTGGCGAAGAGCAAAAATTACTTCGGGATAATTGGTCGCGAGTTATCGTGGAAAACGAGAATCCCTGCATTTCTAGAAATTCCGAATTTTGTGTGGAATGTCGCCGGTGCATAAATATTTGTCCAGAGCAAAAATTTGGGTTTAACTATCGCGCCGGTGATGTGGTGGTTGGAACGCCCTATGAAAAAGTGTTAGATTGCAGTTTTTGCGGAAAATGCGTCGAAGTTTGCCCGGTAGCAGCGCTGACTGATCAGAATGATTACGCTAAAATTATTAAAGACTTAGATGACCTCAAAAAGTTTTCCGTGGCATTTGTTGATTTTGCAATGGAAGAAAAAATACAAATGCAGTTGAAAAATATCACTCAAGAAAAAAAATTAGAAAAAATACTTATCGAATTTGGCTTTGAAAAAATCATCAACCTCAAAGAAAAAGAGCAAAACCAAGAAGACGAAATCATAAAAAACATCAAAACTGAATACGCGCGAAGAGAAAAAATCAATCCGAAAAATATCCGCACGTTTTTCATTTCTTCTAGGATTTATAAAAAAGTCCAAAAGAGTGAATATTTGGATTATGTACTCTCAGAGCGGGAAGTGGCGAGATTGGCGCGGGATAAGGGTAAGATGGTGGCAGGGAAAGTGAAAAGGTAGATTATTGGTTTTAGGTAAAAAGGGCATTAGCAGCAGGAATGGTTTTTGGCTAGAGGTTTTGGGAAATTTTTTATTGATACAGACCAATAACAAAGGACCCATGACTAAACTTACTGCCAATGACCTGGTTGCCTATAACTAAAAAATATGTGTTTAGCAATTCCGGGAAAAATTATTGCAATTAAAAATCAACTGGCAACAGTTGATTTTGATGGCATTAAAAAAGAAATTAATATTTCATTAGTTTCGGTGAAAATTGGCGAGTATGTGATGGTGCATGCTGGGTTTGCGATTGAGAAAATGGATGATGAGTATGCGAAAGAGATGAAGGAGTACCTTAGTCATGGGGAACACAGGGCTTAGGCAGTAGGTTAAGTTTTAGGTTAGTAGGTTCAGAACTTATGATTTGTGCCCTACGACCTAACCTACAGCTTATGCCTTACGTTCCTTATAAGTTCTCACTAAAAATGGATAAACTTATCAAAAATATTCACGAAAAAGCTGAGAAAATCGGATACCCAATTCGGCTTATGGAGCTTTGTGGCACGCATTCGCAGACAATTGCGGAGCATGGGATCAAAAAACTGATGCCAAAAAATATCACACTTGTTTCTGGTCCTGGTTGTCCCGTTTGCGTAACAGATCAATCGGATATTGATGTGGTTGTTGGTCTCGCACTTGCAGGAATTCCGGTGGCGGTCTATGGCGACACAATGCAAGTTCCAGGAAACATGATGAGCCTAGAAGGGGCCAGAAGATCTGGCGCCGATGTGCAAATCGTTTATTCGATTTCTGAGGCAGTCAACTTGCAAAAGGAAAAACCAAACTTAGTTTTTTTTGGCCTGGGCTTTGAAACAACGACGGGGATGACTGCTTGGGCGATTAAGCAGGGTCTCACAGTCTATAGCGCGCATAAACTTTTTCCTCCAGCGATGGAAGCGCTGCTCCAAAACAAAAAAATCCGAGTTGATGGGTTTATTGATCCAGGTCATGTGAGCGCCATCATTGGCACGGAAGTTTATCAAAAGTTTAATATTCCTCAAGTTGTGGCTGGTTTTTCTGGTGAAGATGTCATTTTGGCAATTGATATGCTACTCGGGCAGATTTTGGGAAACAAGTCTCGTGTGGAAAATGCTTATGGCAGGCTAGTGAAAAAGGGAGGAAATAAAAAAGCGCTAAAGTTAATCAATGAGATTTTTGAAGTTAGTGATGCGAAGTGGCGAGGCTTGGGAGAGATTAAGAATTCAGGACTAAAAATTCGCAAAAAATATCAGGCACAAGATGCTAGTTTTATTCACAGGAAATTGATCGAAAAAATTAAAAAAGAAATAAAAGTCAAACCAAGCGCTTGCAAATGCGGGTTGGTTTTACAAGGCCTGATTGAGCCAAAAGAATGTCCACTATTCAGGAAGGTTTGCGCGCCGGATAATCCGCAGGGAGCGTGTATGGTTTCGGTGGAGGGGAGTTGTAATGTGGAATATAGATATAATAATTAAGAAATCGATGGTCGTTCTTTTTTGTGTCATTCCCGCACCCGTTTCACGAGTATAAACTCCGGCGGGAATCCAGTGGATGAGCTTAGGAAGTAGCATAAACTAAATGTTTTATTTATCTTAGAAAAATAAGCATTGAAATCAAGAGTTAATCAATGCAAGTTCTAACCACAAAAATTGGTATTTTAATATAAATTTGAGACTAGATTCCCGCCTACGCGGGAATGACAAGTGTGAAAGTTTTAGTTTTGAAGGTGTGACGCGAAAATAAATTTATGGAAAACAGAAAAAATAAATTTGTAGAATTGGAAGATGGCGGGGGAGGCGAAAAATCATCTCAGCTTATTTCTGAAATCAGAAAATTTTTTCCAAAATCAAAGAATTGGAAAAATACTGAGGATGATGGCGCGGTATTCGATTTTAGTAAATACCTCACCCCCAACCCCTCTCCTTGGAAAGCCTGCCTGTCCGGTAGGCAGGGAGAGGGTAGCAATAAGTTAGTCTTCACAACTGATGCGTTTATTGTGGACCCAATTTTTTTCCCGGGCGGTGATATTGGAAAAATTGCCATTTGTGGGACGATTAATGATCTTTCTGTGATGGGCGCTGTGCCGATTGGAATATCGCTCAGTGTTGTGATTGAGGAAGGTTTTCCCCTGGAAGATTTGAAAAAAATAATGCAGTCAATCGGAAAAGTCTCCAAGGAAACTGGTGTTCCAGTCGTGACGGGCGACACGAAAGTGACTGAAAAAGGTAAGATCGATAAAATTGAAATCACGACGTCAGGTGTTGGGCTAGCTTCTAAGATTATTGAAAATGGCGGAGCAAAAGTGGGCGACGTGATTATTGCTTCTGGCAATCTAGGTGAACACGCCGTGGCGCTTCTGGCTAATCGTTTCAGCTATCGAACAAAGATAAAAAGCGACTGCCAGCCCGTAACAGCCGAAATTCAAAGTATCTTGCCCTATCTTACTTCTTGCAAAGATCCGACGCGTGGCGGAATGGCGGCGGTGCTGAATGAAATGGCAGAAAAATCTAAAACTAGATTTATATTAAAAGAAGCTAATTTGCCTTTCGCCAAGGAAACCGTGGCACTTTCGGGACTGCTAGGGATTGATAAATTTTCCTTTCCATCCGAAGGCCGGTTTGTGGGGACAGTTCGGGAGAGAGATGCAGAAAAAATGATCAAAATTCTTAGTAAATTTAACAAAGAAGCTAAAATAATCGGAATAGTCGCGAGGCCTGCCTGCCATGCTTCGCGCAGCGATGCAGGCGTGGGTGTATGGATCAAAACTAAACTGGGTAGCGAGAAAAAAATCGAAGTGCCGAGAGGGAAGTTAATTCCGCGGATATGTTAATGGTTTTTTTATTTTGAAAATAAATAATAAACAATCTGCCCAAAAGAAAGCCCTGCGTCGCCGCGGGGAATCTCATCGCTTGCGTAAGCGCCTTTGGAAATTAGATATTCGGAGATAATTTTATTATTGGCTATGCCACCGGAAAAAACGGAGCTAAGCTCCGAAGCTTCGGAGCTTAGCTCCGTTTTTTGTCTAGCGATTATTTTCCATAGACCTTGTGCAACATAGAGTTGTGCGGTTGCAGCTAACCTTTTTTTGTCTTTGTGCAAATTTTTAATTAAATATTTAAACAAAAAAGTAGTGTTTAAAATTTGCTGACCTTGCGAAAGGATAATTTTTGGTTTTATGTCCACGTATGGTTTCCCTGAATTAGCTTCGAGTAGAGCAATCGGTTCGTGTTTATATTTTCTTTCATTTCCACAAAAACCTAGAAGTATTGAAGCGGCATCCAGGACTCGGCCAGTGCTGGAAGTCGCGAGGCAATTAAAACTTTGCTTGAGTTGATTGTGGATTAGTTCGAATTCGTTTTTGGAATAATATTTTTTGACGAAGCGATAAATAGTGTCTTTTTGTGATAGTTCACCCTTGCCCTCACCCGGCGCTCCGCGCCACCCTCTCCCGAAGGGCGAGGGGGATATTGAGAAAACTTTATCTAAAATACTAATGAGCATTCGCGCTGGTTCTCTTACAGCTAAATCCCCGCCAATTAGGATCTGATTTTCGAGATGGCCGATTCTAGCAATTTTTTTATTCGATAGCTCAAAGACTTCTCCTCCCCAAATTTTCCCGTCTTCGCCATAACCTGTGCCGTCCATAGCAAGTCCGTAGAATGTATCAGGTATATTGTATAATGTATTATGTATAATTTTATCTCCAATAGCTGAAAAGATATGTGCCAAATGGTGCTGAACTCGGATGTGTTTAGCTTTATATTTTTTGCCAAGAGTTTCACCCCAAACCGAAGTTAAATATAGGGGATGAAGATCGGTGATGATCAAGTCTGGCTTGAATTTATTTTTTTTCAAAAATTCCAAAACAGCCTTTTGATATTCCTGCCAGTTTTTTTCTTCCAAAAGATCGCCAAAAGATTCGGAAAAATAAATTTTGCCTTGTGCAAAAAAACAAAAATTTCCTTCGGATTCGGCGCCGAGGGCGAGGATGGATTTTTTGATTTTGTGAGGAAACTGGTAGGTTTGCATATAAGTTAGTATAGCATGAGGCTTTTCATTTAGCCTTTTTCTCAATTTATGCTAAAATAAAGTTAGAAAAATTTATAATTCGATTTTTTATAATCAATAGTTAGTGGAGCCTGGATTCCCGCCTTTGCCACAAGAGCACTTCCTCTGGTCGCGCGGGAATGACACGGTTTATCTTGAAATATGACTCTTAAGCAAAAAACAAAAAAACCCCGCGTGGCGATTATTAGTCTGACTTCTTGTGAGGGTTGTCAGTTTGTTCTTTTGGACCTTGGTACGCACTTTTTGGAGTTTACGGAAAAAGTAGAACTCATTGATTTTCGCCTAATTGAAGATCAGGAGGATGATGGGGGAATGTTAGACCTGGTGCTTATCGAGGGAAATCCAGTGACAAAGGCTAATGAGAAAACCTTGCTTTCTGCAAGAAAAAGAGCCAAGATGCTGGTGGCTCTGGGAAACTGCGCCGCAATGGGTGGAATTCCAGAGATGAAAAATTATCATGAAGGAGTGGACACAATCAAGCATGTCTATAAATATCTGCAAGGCATCAGCAATCCAGCCATCCGGGAAATTGATAATTTAGTCAAAGTGGATTTTGTTTTTCCTGGTTGCCCAATTAGTGGCGAGGAATTTCTAAAATACATTCCGGAACTGCTCAAGGGCAATATCCCAGTCATTCCTGACCAGCCAGTTTGCGTAGAATGCAAAAAAGCGGGTAATCGCTGTCTGCTTTTGGACAAAAAACCTTGTTTCGGCCCGATGATTTTGGGTGGATGCAACGCAACTTGTCCAACTTCTCGCGCACAATGTCAGGGTTGCAGGGGGCTGCGTTCGACGGGAAACGTGAGCGCAATGCGTGCAATGCTAAAGAATATGATGAGCGATGAACAGTTTCAAAATATGACCGAAATTTTTGGGTTGCGAGATGACTTAGAGGAAAGAGAGAGAAAAGATAAATTAAAAAAGAGATGAAAAAAGCTTTTCAATATTTTATTGTAATAATTCTTTTCTCCGCCTGGGGGATGATGTTGCGCAATAAGGTTTTTGTGCGTGAAGCTGTCATTGGCGTCAAAGAAAATGTTTCGGAGATAACCGGGATTGGCTTGCCTTGCTCGGCGCCTTTTGAATATGCGATTGGTGCAGTTGATCCTCAGTTTAATTTGAGTGCGGAGGATTTTTTGGCTGTAACACAGGAAGCGGAAAAGATTTGGGAGGTGCAATCCGGAAAAAATTTGTTTTCCTATAATCCCAACGCGGAGTTTAGGATTAATTTAATTTTTGACTCGCGACAATTGGCATCCAATGAAGCGGATAAATTGGCCGAGAACTTGGATCAACTGGAAGTAGAACAGGCCAAAATTGCTGATCAATATGAAGATTTGAGTGGGACCTATGAGCAAAAGATGGCGAAATATAAAAAAAGTTTGGCGAATTACGAAAAAAAATTAGCAGACTATAATGAAGCGGTGGAGGATTGGAATGCGGGTGCCAAAACTTCTGAAGAGGAGTTTAATGATTTGAAAGAAAAAAAAGAAACGTTGAGCGAGTTATATAAAAAATTGGAAAAAGAGCGCCTGGAAGTGAACAAGTTAGCAGGGAAAACTAAAGTGTTGGCTTCAAAAGAAAAGAACGTTGTAGCTGAGTACAATACCAATGTTTCGACCTATAAAAATAAATACGGCGGTGAGCGCGAATTTGAAAAAGGGCTTTATGATGGCAAGGAGATTAATCTCTATCAATTTAAGCAATTGACTGATTTGCGAATGACAATTATCCATGAATTGGGACATGCTCTCGGCATTGGACATTTGAATAATCCCGAATCAATCATGTATTATCTGCTTAGCGATCAAAATATGGAAAACCCCATTCTTTCGCCGGAAGATTTGGCAGCGCTCAAAGCCGTGTGTAAATTTTAGTAGTCTAAATAGCAAAAATAAAGTATAATCAAAGCATGAATATTAAAATTAATCACATTGCGAAGATGGAAGGACACACTGGTTTTATGGCCAGTGTTATTTCTGGCGATGTTAAATCGGCAAAGCTTGAAGTGCAAGAGGGGATACGCCTTATTGAAGGGGTGCTCATCGGGCGGGAATATCAAGATATGCCACTAATTGCTCAGCGGATTTGTGGAATTTGTCCAGTGGTGCATAATTTGACTGCGATTAAAGCCTTGGAAAATGCGATGGGTGTTTCTGTGACACATGAGACGAAAAAATTACGCGCACTTTTGGAATATGCCCAGTTGATTCATTCGCATGCATTGCACCTTTTCTTTTTGTCACTGGCGGATTTTTTGGATATGGATAGTGATATCGAACTGATTAATAAATATCCCGAGGAAGCCAAAAAAGCTATTCGTATTCGTGAGTATGGGATGGAAATTGTGAAAGTGGTCGGAGGCCGAGTGGTCCATCCGCTCACCAACGAAGTGGGTGGGTTCAAAAAAGCGCCAGACCCTGAGGCGCTCAGAAAGTTAGTCAGAGATTCTGGCGAAATTTTGTCACTTGCGTTGGAACTGGGGGATTTTTTTCGGAAAATTAAAATTCCAGAATTTTCGCGTATGACGGAATATGTCTGTCTTTCCAAAAAAGGTGAGTATGCGATCTATGACGGAGATGTGATTTCTAATTTTGGCCTTCACATCCCGGTGGAAAAATTTGAAGCCAATTTTTTGGAATTGCAAAAACAAAACGAAGTGATTAAGCGCGTCGAGCACGAAGGCAAAAGTTATATGGTGGGAGCGATTGCACGGGTGAATAATAATCGGGCGAAATTGCGCGAAAAAGCCTTTGGCTATCTTGGTAGCTTGGGCTTGACTTTTCCGGATTATAATCCATTTCACAATATTTTGGCGCAGATGGTGGAAGTGATTCACGCAATCGAAGAATCAAAGAGAATTATGCTTGAGCTTTTGAATAGTGATCTAGCTGAAGTAGTGACTAAAAAATATTTAGTTAAAGAAGGCGCAGGAGTAGCCGCCGTGGAGGCGCCACGTGGAACACTCTATTACCATGTTGATGTTGACGCTAAAGGTTATGTCAAAAATGTGAACATTATCACGCCAACCGCGCAATTTTTGTGTAATCTGGAGGATGATATTGCTGCCTATATCCCCCAAATCTTGAAACTCAAAGATAGGGAGAAAGAAAAAAAACTGCGTGCCTTCATTCGGGCCTATGATCCGTGTATTTCGTGTGCGGTACACTAGTCATGTAACATGAAGCATGAAACATGAAGCATGAAACCCTCCTTCGCTAAAGCTACGGCGGGCAAGCAAGAAGCAAAAAAAGTAAGATTAAAAATTATTTAATACGCGTGAAGAATGAAGCATTTAATTGTTATATGCTACATGTTTCATGTTATATGACTATGACTGAATTAAATCAAATCTACAAATGTAACGTTTGTGGAAACATTGTTGAGATGACGCACTCCGGAGTGGGTGAGTTGGTTTGTTGCGGAGCGCCGATGGAGTTGAAAAACGAAGCGACTGAAGATGAGGGCAGGGAAAAGCACAAACCGACAGTGGAAAAAACCGATATTGGCGTAATTGTGCGTGTGGGAGAGGTGGCTCATCCGATGCAAAGTGAACACTATATTGAATGGATTGAAGTTGTCACGGAGCACAGGACTTATCGAAAATTTCTAAATCCCGGCGATGAGCCAATGGCCGAATTTTGCCTAGAGGCCCAGCATATCACAGCCAGAGCATATTGTAATGTGCATGGGCTGTGGAAAAATTAATTCAGAACCACTGATTCGCACTGATTAAGTTGATTTCACTGATTTGGGAATTCAAAATCCAATCATGTGTAGTCAGGCAAATCATGTGATAATCTGTGGTTCAGACATTTTATGCACGACTTCATACTTGCCAAGGAAATAATTGATGAACTTGGTGCTATTATGAAAGAGAAAAAACTAGAGAGCGTCAAAAAAGTTAAGCTTGAAATCGGCATGATCAGTCTTGCGCATGATGGTCATGCGGAGCACATGGAAGACATCAGCGTGGAAAATTTGCAGTTTGGCCTTGCGAGTATTGCCAAAAACACACCGCTGGAAAGGGTGGAATTTGAGATTAAAAAGGTGGCGGGGGATAATTGGAAGATTGTGGAGGTTGAGGCGGAATAAGTCAGGGGGAGCTTGCTTTTTTATTTTCAAAAGCTATACTGGTAATATATAGAACTTACACATTGGCCTCAAAAAATTCCCAAAAGCATGGTTTTCTCGTTTTGGTTAGCCCGAGTCTTGTCTGTTGAAGACTTTCTCCGTCAACAAAGAAAACGTGCGGAACTGTTTTTCGGCTCTATGCTTAAGTTCTGGCATAGCTAAACTAATCTTTAACTAAAACACACTAAAATGTCTGAAATTCTAGAGAGTCTTTTCGGTTCCAAAGAAAGAGCGCGCCTGCTTCGGTTTTTTTTGCAAAATCCGGATGTGCCCTTTGAATCAGCGGAAATTGCCAGAAGAAATATGCTTAAGGGCACGAAAATCAGGCGGGAAATTGAGATGTTGGTGCGTGTGAAGTTTATAATTAAAACCACGCAAAAAAGCAAAGCCTTTTATCGCCTGAATCAAAACTTTGATTTTTATCCCGAACTGAAAAATTTGATTGCCAAATCCAATACCTCCCCTCAATGCAAAAGCTTGGAGCGGGTTAGGAAAATTGGCAATGTTAAGTTGGCGGTGATTAGCGGGGTTTTCATCAACTATCACAAAAGCAAAGCGGATATGATTATTGTGGGTGATGACATTGGAAAAGCCAAATTGAAAAATTTAATGAATAGCTTGGAGGCGGAAATCGGCAAAGAGATAAATTTTGTGCTTATGACAATGGAAGAATTCAAATATCGCTTAAATATGTTGGATAAGTTTATTTTGGAATTTTTGGAAGGACCAAATGAAGAAGTCATCAATAAAATTACCGGACTTAAGCAGTTTATCGCCAAAAGAAAACTCTAGACGAAAAATAAAATGTTTGAAAATAAGACTAAAATTTATTGGGGAAAAAGCTTGAATGAAAAAATCAAGCTTTTTTTTGGTCAAGAATATTTTCAAAGTCGCATCATCCGGTGGTTGTTTTTTTCAGGTCTTTTTTTCAATCTTGTTGACTGGGCGCTTTTGAAGTTTTTTTTGCGTTCCGGAGCGGAGCGTATAATTTTGCACTATAATGTTTATTTTGGTGTCGATTTGACGGGAACTTCTCAAAGCGCCTACACGTTGCCGTTTATCGGCGTGGTCGTGCTATTTTTTAATAACGCCCTCTCTTTTTATTTTTACATCCAAAAAGAACGCGTTGCAAGCTACATATTGCTATTAACGGTGCTCATGGCGGAGCTCAGCTTGCTTATTTCGGTAATTAGTGTCATCATTATTAATTATTAAAAATAAGGCTATATGTTTGCATTTCCCGATCCTAAAACGATAAGTCCCAAAGAAAGAAGGACGCAAAGGATCCTGGAGGTTATTCCGGGAATTTTGACTTGGGCAACGCTCATTGGGATGTTTTTGTTTTCTTTCCTTCTGCCTACCTGGGTGGCCTATTTCATCATCACTTTTGATATTTATTGGATTTTGCGGACTATTTTTATTGCCTATTACTCCATTGGAGGATATAAAAAGCTTAGAGACGGAAAAAGGATTGATTGGTGGGAGCGTTGTCAAAATATCAGTAACCCTGCTAATTACATAGAAATTATCAGTTCACGAATTTCGAAAATGGAAGAAAGTTTGAAAAATCGAAAAGAGATGACAAGGCGCGATGTTAAGATATTGAAAAAGGAACTAAAAACACAAAAAAAATATTTACGAGAAGTCGAGAGGGTGGAAAAAATTGCCGGCGAAGTTCTGGATTGGCGAGAAATTGTCCACGTTGTTATGCTGCCTACTGCTGGAGAGCCAGCGGAAGTAATCGAACCGGCCATACAGGCCATTTCCGATTCCAATTTCCCCAATCAGCAAATCATCGTTCTTCTTGCCACTGAAGAGCGGGAAGATGAGCAGCACCGCACGGAAAAAGTTAATTATTTGAAAAATAAATTTGAGGGAGTTTTTAGGGATTTTCTAGTGACGACGCACATTGTGGCCGATGGAGAGATGAAATGTAAAGCCTCTAACGCAACTTTTGCCGCGAGAAGACTCAAAGAATACCTGGATCTTCATGGGGTTGACTATAAAAAGGTCATTTTTTCCAATTTTGATTGCGACAGTGTGGCGCATAAAGAATATTTTGCCGCTCTGACCTATGAATATATTATTGACCCCAAAAGGTTACACTTTGCCTACCAACCCCTTCCAATGTATCATAATAATCTTTGGGACACGAACGCTTTTGTGCGGGTGATCGTGACTGGTTCCAGTTTTTGGCACATCTTTCAAAGTACGAGACCAGAGGGAATGGTAACCTTTGCTTCGCATAGCGAGGCCTTTGACACGTTAGTAAAAGTGGATTTTTGGCCGGTAAACATAATCAATGAAGACTCAATCATATATTGGAAAGGGTTTTCGTATTTTCATGGCGATTACAAGGTCAAGCCAATTCACCTGCCAATCTCGCTTGACGCGGTTCTCGCTGATACTTACTGGAAAACAATCAAAAATCAATACAAGCAAAAAAGACGCTGGGCCTATGGAATTGAACATTTTCCCACTGTTATGCGCGCCATTGTTCCAGACAAAAAAATTTCTCTTGGGAAAAAAATGAAAATTGCTTTTGAAATGCTAGAAGGCCATCATTCTTGGGCAACCTCATCTTTAATTCTCGCGGTTCTTGGTTGGCTTCCCTTGATCTTTGGCGGAGATGAGTTTAATCAGCAAGTTATCGCGCATAATTTGCCTATTTATACGCGCTATCTGATGACATTGGCTATGCTGGGACTGGCTGTTTCGATGTCACTCAGTTTTCT
>Ga0172379_10008413_pt1 | contig 12995 bp, 14 predicted proteins | sample GrowelOW334metaG_FD_119756 | JGI IMG/M metagenome (GOLD analysis project Ga0172379, IMG submission 119756) | Groundwater microbial communities from an aquifer near a municipal landfill in Southern Ontario, Canada - Groundwater well OW334 metaG | ecosystem: Environmental > Aquatic > Deep... | reverse complement strand
TGCAGGGATTGCAAAACTGGATCGAGTACGGCATTAAGTACTATAACTATCACCCGGAACGGCAGGAAGAATATTTCCGGCTGGAATCTGCCGATGCGGTCGCGGTCATGCAACGCGAGCGGCACGGCACCTTGCTGGTAAACAACGAACGCAAACTGGATACCTACATCCGTGCGTTGTGGAACGACAGCGACTATCTGATTCCCTATCCGGTTGCGTTCGATGAACAGCGCAAGCCGATGCCTTACTACACTGATGACGGCATACGCTTGCCCGATGTTTATGACGATTTTAACGGTGTGTCCGGCATCGACCGTTATCGTGCCGCGCTTGCGCATATGGCCGCACATCGTCGCTGGTCGCAAAAGATGATCGTGGACAACTGGAGCCCGTTTCAGCGCGCTAGCGTCGAAATATTCGAGGACTCCCGCGTGGAGTACCTGGCCTGCCAGAAATATCCGGGCCTGCGAAAACTGTTCCTTGCGCTGCACCCGATCCCAAAAGAGGAATACCTTCAGCTCGAAGAGCAAGGCATCTCGGTATTCAGATTAAGACTGGCCATGCTGTCGCGTGCCATCCTCGATCCGGCTTACACCTGCCAGAACGAGCATGTCAGGGAATTCGTAAAACGTTTCCATGAGCTGATGGCAGGTGGTGAATCAACCAGCGCGGCGATGGCATCGGTTGCCCTAGCCTTCATTGCGCGCACACGCGGCCAACGCGATTTGTCGGCCAATATGTATTTCGACAATACCGAAGTGGACTACCGCGACGATAACCGGCATCTGTGGATTTATATCGAAGAGAGCGATGAAGACGAAATGTTCGAGCATCTCGATCAGCGCAAAAATCCGGAAGTTGAATTGCAGGCGTTGCCCCCTCGCCACTACGACGAATGGGACTACAACACGAAAAGCTATCGCCCGGACTGGGTGAGCGTGTATGAAGCATTGCATCCGCGTGGAAATCCGGCTGTGATTGACAATCTGCTGGCCAAGCATGCGGCACTGGCTAAGCGCTTAAAGAAGATGCTCGATCTTTTAAAACCACAGGACAAGGTGCGCATACGCTATCAGGAAGAGGGTAGCGAGCTTGATCTGGATGTGGCGATACGCTCTTTAATCGACTTCAAGGGGGGCTCGTCACCGGATCCGCGTATCAACATGAGTCATCGCAACGATGGGCGTAATATTGCGGTGAGCGTGGTGCTGGATCTATCCGAGTCGTTGAATGAAAAAGCGGCTGGTAGTACGCAGACGATCCTCGAACTGAGTCAGGAGGCGGTGTCCCTGCTGGCCTGGGCGATCGAAAAGCTCGGCGATCCTTTCGCTATTTCGGGTTTTCATTCAAACACGCGGCATGATGTGCGCTTCATGCATATCAAGGGGTTCTCCGAAAAATGGGATGATGAGGTGAAGGGGCGTCTGGCGGCAATGCAGGCGAGTTATTCAACGCGGATGGGCGCGGCGATGCGTCACGCCTCCCACTATCTGGAGCAGCAGCAGGCCGATAAAAAGCTGATGCTGATTTTGACGGACGGTGAGCCTGCGGATATTGACAGCAGGGATGGTCGTATCCTGATTGAGGACGCGAGAAAGGCTGTCACTGAGCTGGATCAAAAAGGTATTTACGCCTACTGCATCAATCTGGATCCTAAGGCGGATGAGTATGTGAAAGATATTTTTGGCAAGCAGTACACTATTATCGACAAGGTAGCGGATCTGCCGGCCAAATTACCGCAGCTGTTCATTTCATTGACTAAGTAAGCATAAATCCCTGATTAAGCTGCAGGGTAAGCCTGAAAAGCGGTAGAATCACGAGTCTAAAATTTCATAACAGTACTACTTTAATAAACGAGGAGAAAACATGAGCAAGAGTCTGATTCAATTCATCATTGAAGAACAACGTCATATTCCTAACGCCAGTGGCGATTTTACCGGTCTGCTGAGCGACATCATATCAGCCTGCAAACAAATTGCTCATGACGTGAACAAAGGTGCGCTGATTGGCGTGCTGGGCAGTGCGGGTAGCGAAAATATTCAGGGTGAGACGCAAAAGAAGCTCGACATCATCACGAACGAAGTATTTATCAAGGCCAACGAGTGGAGCGGGCATTTGGCAGCGATGGCTTCTGAAGAAATGGATGATATCTACGAGATTCCTAAGCAATATCCTCGTGGTAAGTATCTGATTACATTCGATCCATTGGACGGTTCATCGAATATCGACGTAAATATTTCAGTCGGTACGATTTTCTCCATCCTGCGTTGTCCTGAAGGCGTCACCAATCCGACTGCAGCTGACTTCATGCAGCCGGGCACCAAGCAGGTTTGTGCAGGTTACGCACTGTACGGCCCGAACACGATGATGGTCATTACGACTGGTCACGGTGTGAACGGCTTCACGCTGGATCGCGATGTAGGCGACTTCTTCCTGACTCACCCTGATATGCAGATTCCCGTTGATACGCAAGAATTTGCAATCAACATGTCGAATCGTCGCTACTGGGAAGAGCCTGTTCAGCGTTACATCGAAGAGTGCGTGAAGGGCAAGGACGGCGGTCGTGAGAAGAACTTCAACATGCGTTGGGTGGCTTCCATGGTTGCAGAAATTCATCGTATTCTGACTCGCGGCGGTATCTTCTTGTATCCGTTCGATAACAAGGAAGCCGGTAAAGCAGGTAAGCTGCGTCTGATGTACGAAGCTAATCCGATGTCTTTCATCGTTGAGCAGGCAGGCGGCGTATGTTCTACAGGCCGCGAACGTATCATGGAGCTGCAACCTACCGGCTTGCATCAGCGTGTGCCTGTCATCATGGGTTCTAAGAATGAAGTTGAGCGTGTAGTGGGCTACCACAAGGGCGCGTAATACACTGCTACGCCCCCGGTAACGGGGGCGTAGCTACGTCTGCAACATAAGGATTAATATGAGCAAACCTTTAGTTTCCATCATCATGGGCAGCAGCAATGACTGGGATATTATGAGTCAGGCGGCACAGCAACTAAAAGATTTTGGTGTGGCGTATGATGCGCGCGTCATTTCTGCACACCGTTCGCCCGATTTGCTGTTCGATTACATCAAGGAAGTCAGTGCGCAAGGCGTGCAATGCTTTATCGCCGGTGCGGGCGGTGCGGCTCATCTGGCAGGCGTGATTGCCGGCAAGACGACTTTGCCTGTATTAGGCGTGCCCATCCCCTCTAAGTATCTTAAGGGTATGGATTCATTGTTATCCATCGTGCAAATGCCTAAGGGTATCCCGGTTGCCACGTTTGCCATCGGTGAGGCGGGTGCCGCGAATGCCGGTCTGTTTGCTATTGCTATGCTGGCCTTGAATGATGTCGCATTAGCTGAACGCTTAACCGAATATCGCGCCCAACAGGCAATCAAGATTGCCGAAACAACTTTACCCGAATTAGCTTAACGACACCGCTGTCAGCCGTTTATTCTTTACAAGGAAACATCATGTCTGCTCTGCACGAATCCAATTTGACCAGTCTGCCGTTGTTGCATCGCGGCAAGGTACGCGATCTTTACGAAGTCGATGCGCAACATTTGCTGATCGTTCAAACCGACCGGCTGTCTGCATTCGACGTGATTCTGGATGATCCGATTCCGGGCAAGGGCGAAGTGCTCACCACCTTGTCGAATTTCTGGTTTAAAAAGTTGGGTCACATCATTCCGAATCATCTCTCCGGCATTGCGCCGGAATCGGTGGTTAAGGGTGATGCGGAGCAGGCGCAGGTACGTGGCCGCTCTTTTGTCACTAAGAAGCTCAAACCGTTGCCGATTGAGGCAATTGTGCGCGGTTATTTGGTCGGTTCCGGCTGGAAAGATTATCAAAAAACAGGCACGATCTGTGGACTTGCCCTGCCTGCCGGATTGCGTGAAGCACAGAAGTTGCCCGAGCCGTTGTTTACGCCTTCTACTAAGGCTGCTGTGGGTGACCATGATGAAAATATTTCGTATGCGCAGGCTGTTGAATTACTGGGCGAGGCGCGTGCTGCCCAGGTGCGGGATGCTACGGTGGCTTTATACGTGGAAGCGGCAAATTATGCAGCGAGCCGCGGCATTATCATCGCGGATACCAAGTTTGAATTCGGCGTGGATGAAGCAGGTACGCTGTATCTGATCGATGAAGCATTGACGCCGGATTCTTCGCGTTTTTGGCCAGCAGAATCCTATCAGGTGGGTAGCAATCCACCCAGCTTTGACAAGCAATTCGTGCGTGACTGGCTGGAGGCATCTGATTGGAACAAGCAAGCGCCCGCGCCGCGTGTGCCGCAGGATGTATTGCAAAAAACAGCAGACAAATACCATGAAGCATTGCAGCGTTTGACGGCTGAATGAAGGAACCGCTGACAATGTCTGAGGGGGGTGATGAAATGAATTCGTCTGCCTTAGCTCATCGCGCGAGCGCAGCAGCGGCAGACCGTCGGTGGCCGCAGCCCTTGATTGAAGGCTTTTTGCGCTTTCGCGACAATCATTTCCCCAGCGATGATATTGAGTATCTCAGGTTGTTTTCAGAAGGGCAGAAGCCAAAGTTTTTGATTGTGGGATGCTGCGATTCAAGGGTTGATCCCGCTCTCATATTTAACTGCGCACCTGGAGAGTTATTTGTCGTGCGCAATGTGGCCAATATCGTGCCGCCCAATGAGGCACGTATCGGCCATCACGGTACGACGGCAGCGATTGAGTATGGTGTATGCAATCTGGGGGTCGAGCACATCGTGGTGTTGGGACATGAGCACTGCGGGGGGATACAGAATCTGTTGAAAACACGCGGCGCCGGGAATCCGGATTCATTTATTGATGACTGGATGCGTCTGGTTGAATCTGCGCGCGTGAGCGTTGAGCGGGATTATGGCCATGCAACGGAAGAAGTGCGCGGTCGCGCATGCGAGCAGCGGGCGATTCTGGTCTCTTTGAAAAACTTGCTGACCTTCCCGTGGATTGCGCAGCGCGTAGCGGAGCGAACCTTGCGCATACACGGCTGGTACTTCGATATCAAACAGGGCCAGTTGCTCGGCTACAACGATGCGACCGGGGAATTTGAGCCGCTGTAGTTATTTCCCCGTCAATTCACGAAACCTTGCCTTATCAGCATCGTAACGCGTATTGACGGCAGATTTTTCAGCCAGATATTTTTCCAGATCATGTTGCAAGCGGCGATCGCGTTCTTGTGCTGACTTGATGTCCTCTTGCAGTGAAACGGGTATTTTGCCGTTCGATTTTACCCTGTTATCCGCGTCCTTTTGCAGGCTGGCAAGACTGTTGCCGTTCATCTTGAGCTGTGAATTGATGCTGTTGATTCGGGCATCGACCTGCTGCAGGCTGCGAGTGCGCGATAACTCAATTTCCTGAACGCTGCTGTAGGTGTCAGTGAGCGACTTGTCGTGCAGTTTTTGATCGCGGGCGGATGTTTCTTGCACGCTTGCTTTTAGCTGTTCGGCTTCTTTTGCGCGGCGCTCTTCAATGGTCAGTATGTCTTTTGTGCTGACCGTACGCCCGGATTTGTTAAGCTCTGCGCGATCTTTGCCGGCATACTCGGGCGGAATGGTGTCTCCCATATGGGTGACCCCCTTGTCATCGACCCATTTGTAGGTTTTTGCCATAACCTGCTGCGAGCAGCAGGCAATCAGTGCTAACAACAATATTTTTTTAGTCATTTTCGACTCCGAAAAGATCACGGTAAGCACGCACCGCATCCAAATTGGCTATCATTTCCGGCTCGTTTTGCAAGAAACCGAGCAGGTCGTTGAGCGTCGCAATCGCGATCACCGGAATGCCGTAGTTCTCGCGCACTTCCTGCACGGCGGATAAATCGCCTAAGCCTTGCTCCATGCGATCAAGCGCAATGACAACGGCACAAGGCTCGGCACCGGCGGCCCGTATCAGTTCAATGGATTCTCTGACCGAGGTGCCGGCAGAAATTACATCGTCGATAATCAGCACGCGCCCCTGTAGCGTCGCGCCGACGGTTGTGCCGCCTTCGCCGTGGTCTTTGGCTTCCTTGCGGTTGTAGCTGTACGGCACATTGCGGCCTTGTTCAGATAGCGCGATTGCCGCGCCTGTCGCCAGCGGGATTCCTTTATAGGCCGGGCCGAAAATCATGTCGAAGGGAATGTCGGATGCGATGATGGCCTGCGCGTAAAACTGCGACAGATTGCGCATCGAGTCGCCATCGTTGAACAGTCCGGCATTGAAAAAATACGGGGACAGGCGTCCGGCTTTGGTTTGAAACTCGCCGAAGCGCAGCACTTGTTTTTGGACGGCGAAACGGATGAAATCTTGTCTGAAATTGAACATGGCGTAGGCACGGGTTGGGAGATCACAGAGATAAACATTATAATCAAACGCCCTCACACATTGGATATTTCATGCGCATTATCTCTGTCAATTTAAATGGCATACGTTCGGCCAGCAGCAAAGGTTTTTATGAGTGGCTGGCACAACAGGATGCGGATGTGATCTGTCTTCAGGAACTCAAGGCGCAGGCCGCCGACATGACGGAACACATGCTCACTCCTTTGGGGTATCACGGCTATTTCCATTACGCGGAAAAAAAAGGCTACAGCGGCGTCGGCATCTATTGCCGTGAATTACCGAAAAACGTGATTGTCGGGCTGGGCATTGAACAGTTTGATGCTGAGGGGCGCTATCTTTGCGCAGATTTTGCCGATTACAGCGTGGTGTCGTTGTACTTGCCGTCGGGGTCCAGCGGCGAGGAGAGGCAGGGGGTCAAGTTCAGCTTCATGGAGGCATTTTTGCCGCATTTACGCGAGCTTCGCGCAAGCGGCCGGGAAGTTATCGTCTGTGGCGACTGGAATATTGCGCATAAAGAGATTGATCTGAAAAACTGGCGCGGCAACAAGAAAAACTCAGGGTTTCTTCCCGAAGAACGGGCATGGCTGACACAATTGTTTGATGAGGTCGGTTTTGTTGATGTGTTCCGCCGTGTGCACCCTGAACTGGAAGCCTACACCTGGTGGTCAAATCGCGGTCAGGCCTGGGCTAAAAACGTCGGCTGGCGTATCGACTATCAGATCGCGACCCCCGCTATTGCCGGCCGTGCGACATCCGCTTCCATCTACAAGGAACAGCGTTTTTCCGACCACGCGCCCCTGATCATCGACTATCTTTGACGATTCCCTACGGTCTGAATCAGTTTGATTTTTTCGTATCTGCATGTTCTTCAGGCCGGCTGAAATTGATAATTTTACAAGTCTACACAAGGATTGTAATCAATATATTAGGCCGAAATATATAGGCTATCAGGCATATATGGACGGCAAAATATTTCACGTATATTCCTCTGGCGTCAAAGTTGTCTATCACAACGGGGGCTGGCATTGACGCTGGCTGAGTACCGGAAAATATTCAGATTAGGTGAGAGGGGAATATTGTGAGCTATTCAGGATTCAGTAAAATTTCTCGGCACGACAACCTCTTTCAGGAGCGTGTGCATGATGCCTACAAGAGTCGGGGTAAATTACACGAGCCTTCGGTGTGTTCAGAGTGCGGTGCAGTCTTTCATGCAGGGCGCTGGCAATGGCTGCAAGCGCCAGCCGATGCGCATCAGGAAACCTGCCCTGCCTGTCACCGTATTCGCGATCATTATCCGGCCGGATATCTCAGCCTGAAAGGATCCTTTTTCAGTTCGCATCGTGATGAAATCATGCAGTTGTTGCATCACCACGAAAAGCATGAACGTGCGGAACATCCGCTCAAGCGGATCATCGCCATTGAAGAAAAACCGGGTGAAACGCTGGTGAGTACTACCGATATCCATTTGGCGCGGGGTATGGGGGAGGCGCTGCATCACGCTTATCAGGGCGAGCTGGAATATCACTATAACCCTGAAGAGAATCTTTTGCGGGTGAATTGGGCGCATTGAGTTTTGTAAGGAGAATAATCGTGAAAACTTTTATATGCCTTTTCGGGCTGACAGCAGTCTTCGTATCGTCTCTGGTTTGTGCTCAGGAAGTTGCGGATAAGTCGGGATATTTAACGGATAGTGCGGGCAATGTGGTCAGAAATGCCTATGGCGATTGCTGGCGTACCGGATATTGGACGCCTGCGATGGCGATTAGCGAATGCGATCCTGATCTGGTCAAAAAGGAAGTCGCCATTGTGCCGCAGCAAAAAGAGATTCCGGTGATCCCGGAAAAAATAGTTCCGCCCGCAATCGTGCGGTTAAATGCTGGAACGCTATTTGATTTCGATCGCGCGGAAGTGAAGCCCCAAGGTAAGACCGTACTGGATGAGAAAATTGTCACCGGCATGAAACTGCATACGGATACCGGGCCGCTGCTGATCATCGGACATGCGGACCGTATCGGCAGCGAACGCTACAACCAGCGTTTGTCTGAACGCCGGGCGAATGCGGTTAGAGATTATCTGGTTGAGCAGGGTGTGGGCGCTCAGCGCTTGAGCGTTCAAGGGAAGGGTGAGTCAGAGCCTGATCCTGTATCCAATACCGGAGTAAGTTGCCGCGGAATGAGGGGTGAGAGACTGATCACCTGTTTGCAGCCTGACCGGCGCGTTACGGTCGAGACTACTGCAAAGTAAAGATGCGGCGCATTAAGACCAGCAGAATTTCGCTTTATTGAGCCGAACATCCGCCGGCCCGCTTGCGCTAGAATGAGATTCTTTGCGGAGATTCTCAAATGAAATTTGCTGTGTTGTTGATGTTGGTCTGCGGTCTGGCATTTGCTTCGGGTGCGCCTTGGTATAAGTGGCAAAATAGCTACGATCAAACCATCATGTGTTCGCAAAATTCTCCCGGCGATACCTGGCAAATCTATCAGGGACCCTTTATGGAGTCCAATTGCAGGCAGCCCGGGAATCCTCAGTAGCTATGTTTAAATATTTACTGGTTTTGCTGCTGGTCTGTACCAATGCCTCGGCCGCATGGCAGCATGTCGGCGGTGACAAGGATGAATCGGCTTATGTCGACTCCGTTGTTCATCGCGATCGAGACCGCGTCAAAATGTGGGCGCTGTTTGATCTAAAAGCGGCGCACGCCTTTGGTGATATGGCTTATCTGTCGATGAAAATTCAGCGCGAATATCATTGCCGGGATAAAAAATCCCGGATCGTCGCGATGCAGGCCTATGCCAAAAACATGGGTGAGGGCGAATTGATTTACAGCAACAATGCGCGTGAAAAATGGCAAGCGGTTCAATCCGATAGTGTTGAAGAAATGCTGTGGAATATGGCCTGTAAATCATCCTCGTGACGGGCCGTCATGCTGAGTGAATGGTTGACCTATCTTGCCGCCGACTGCTGTGCTTTTTCGCGCAAATCAGGCTATCTGCGGGAATCTATCGGAATCCGTTCGCGCTACCGGCGCTGTCAAAGCGCATGGCAGTCGCATCTGGAAAATAGCCGGTCTGCCATACGGGTGTCGCTTAATTCCTGTCGCAGTCACCGCACTGCGCTGGTACTGGGTTCCGGTGTTTTGCTGGATATTCCGATCGATGAGCTGGCCGCGCGCTTTGAAAACGTGTGGCTGGTCGATCTGGTGCATCTGCCGGAAGTGCGGCGCGCCGTTCGGCGCTATACCAATGTGCGCTGCATTGAGCACGATGTCACTGGATTTAGGGAGCAGAGGGCGGCTCTTTCGGAGGGCGGGCTGGATTTGTCTGATCCCGTGCAGTTTCTTGGCGAGGCGAGTATAGATTGGGTGGCGTCGGTCAATCTGCTGTCCCAGTTGCCCTTATTGCCACAGGACTGGCTGAGGGCGCATTTTCCAAAAATCGATGAACAGAAGCTTGAGGCGTGGGGCGACAGGATTATGCAGCAGCATCTGGACTATCTCGCCGCCTTTGGCGTACCGGTTTGTTTGCTGACGGATTATGAGCAAACGAGTTATCAGCGTAGCGGTGAAATTTTGAGCGTAGTTGATTTTTCGACACGCCTGCGCTTTACCGGCACGTTATTAAAGACATGGCGCTGGGATGTCGCGCCGCCGGGAGAAATTTCCGGGGGTGGCGGAAGATTTCACCTGGTTGCATCGATCGCGATAAGCTGACTTTTTAGCTTTGTACCCAGGGCAGGCCTGCCGCGCGCCAGCCGTCGACGGTGTTGCGGTGTTCATTGCTATCCTTGTCGCCCTCAAAGCCTTGCAAAATATTGTAGCAGTCGCGAAAACCCGACTGCATGGCCGCAATTGTTGCCGCGTTGGAACGTGCGCCACTGCGGCAGATGAAGAGTACCAGCGCTTCCTTGTCGACTTGCTGAGTGAGGGAGGCTGCGAAATTAGGGTTGGCCTTCATGCCCGGATAGGTCAGCCATTCGATTTCGACCGCATCGGGGATGCGTCCTACCCAGTCTAGTTCAGCGCGGCAGCGCACATCTACCAGTTTTGCGCCGGGTGCGGATTGAAGAATTTCATAAGCTTCCTCGGGATACAGCGCGCCCTCGTAGGGTAGATTCTGGTCTTTTGCGCGTTGTTGAGCCGCTTGCAGTATGGAGGTTATCTTTCCCATGATGTCGCTTCCTTTGAAATATTGTCAGATATTGATTTTGGGTATTCTTCAACGAATCGTACACAAATGTTATGCTGTGCATCACAGCAGCATACTAGCCCAATCGAAATGAAAAATCACACTCATCATTCACACACAGAGAAAGAAGCTTTCGAACCCGCGCATCCGGAGCGCTACGCGGCGGCACAAAAAAGCACTTGGGTCAGCATTGTCATTAACTTGCTGCTGACCTTGTTTCAGGTGGTGGGCGGATTTTTCGCGCACTCGCAGGCCTTGATGGCCGATGGGCTGCACTCCCTGTCGGATTTGCTCTCCGATGTGCTGGTGTTGTATGCCAACCGGCACGGTAACCGGCACGCCGATGCGAATCATCCTTATGGTCATGCGCGGGTTGAGACTGCGGCGACCCTGATACTGGGCGTGTTTTTGGCAGCGCTGGGCGTCGGATTGCTGGTGGCTGCCGCGATGCGCCTGCAGCATCCTAGCGCTTTGCAGGCGGTGAGCCCGCTAGGTCTGGCGATCGCGGTGTTCGCGCTGCTCGCTAAAGAGGGAATGTTCCGTTACATGCTGGCTGTCGCGATGCGGGTGCGTTCGCAAATGCTGGTCGCCAATGCGTGGCATGCCCGTTCTGATGCCGCGTCGTCTCTGGTTGTGGTGGTCGGCATTATCGGGAATATGTTGGGTTACACCTTTCTCGATCTGGTTGCCGCTGCGGTGGTTGGCGTGATGATTTCCCACATGGGCGGCAAGCTTGCGCTCGAAGCGTTGTCAGAATTGATCGATACAGGCCTCGATGCCGAAGAAGTCGAGGCGATCCGCCAGACTTTGCTCAATACGCACGGCGTGCTGGGCTTGCATGACTTGCGTACACGCAAGATGGCGGATAACGCGCTGGTCGACGCGCATATTCTGGTCGATCCGAAAATCAGCGTATCCGAAGGGCATTACATCGCTGAACTGGCGCGTCATGCGGTGTTAAACAGTCATCACGTGCTGGATGTCATGGTGCATATCGATCCTGAAGACGATATGCAAGCGGGGCACAATGCTAAGTTGCCGAGCAGGCCCGTACTGCTGGAACAGCTTGCCGAACAGCTCGGCAAGCCCGTTGTGCAAGACAACCGCGTGATATTTCATTATCTGGATGGTCAGGTGGATGTGGAGCTTTATTTAACGGCAGGTGAGCTGAATGAGGAGCAGGTTAAATCGCTGCAGGCGCGTTGCGACGTGCTGGTGAATGGTTCATCTCTGTTTCGCGCCATTCATGTTCACAGCAATCATGGCGTAGCGCGCCAATAATGCGCACCGCTTTGGGGCGCGCTTTGCACCTGTTTGGTGCTATTTATTTTTGTGTAACGGCGCAGGCTTATGGCACAATGCTGACTTGATACGCAGACAGGGTAGCTACGCCCTCTGCATCGGAAATTTTTGTTGTAATTCACTGTTTGATTGATACTTTGGGAGAGAGTTATGTCGTTGTCGGCAAATGATGTGTTGCAAATGATTAAAGACCACGACGTGAAGTTCGTGGATTTTCGTTTTACCGATACGCGCGGCAAAGAACAGCACGTTGGCGTTCCTGCGAAATACGTAGGTCTGGACAAGTTTGAAGAAGGTCATGCATTTGACGGTTCTTCAATCGCCGGCTGGAAGGGTATTCAAGCCTCAGACATGCTGTTGATGCCGGATCCTGCCACCGCTTTCCTTGATCCGTTCACTGAAGATGTGACGTTGATTATCACTTGCGACGTGGTAGAACCTACCGATGGCAAGGGCTATGACCGCGATCCACGCTCTATCGCCAAGCGCGCTGAAGCTTACCTGCAATCCTCCGGCGTGGGCGATACCGCTTACTTCGGTCCTGAGCCGGAATTCTTTATCTTTGATTCGGTAAACTGGAAGATCGACATGTCCGGTTGTTCGGTCAAGATCAATTCCGAAGAAGCTGCATGGTCTTCCGATGAGAAGTACGACGGCGGCAATACCGGTCACCGTCCAGTGGTTAAGGGGGGTTACTTCCCGGTTCCTCCGGTTGACAGCCTGAACGACATTCGCGCTGCGATGTGTCTGATTCTGGAAGATATCGGCATTGAAGTTGAAGTGCATCACCACGAAGTGGCAACCGCCGGTCAATGCGAAATCGGTACCAAGTTCGACACACTGGTGCGTCGCGCCGATCAGACTCAAGCGCTGAAATACGTGGTTCATAACGTGGCTCACCAGCACGGTAAGACCGCAACTTTCATGCCTAAGCCTATCGTTGGCGACAACGGTTCCGGTATGCACGTGCATCAGTCGATCTGGAAAGACGGCAAGAACCTGTTCGCAGGTAATGGCTATGCCGGCCTGTCTGAAACCGCGCTGTACTACATCGGCGGTATCATCAAGCACGCTAAGGCGCTGAACGCGATCACTAATCCTGGCACGAACTCCTACAAGCGTCTGGTTCCTCACTACGAGGCACCAACCAAGCTGGCTTATTCTGCCAAGAATCGTTCTGCTTCG
>Ga0172379_10008412_pt1 | contig 12996 bp, 6 predicted proteins | sample GrowelOW334metaG_FD_119756 | JGI IMG/M metagenome (GOLD analysis project Ga0172379, IMG submission 119756) | Groundwater microbial communities from an aquifer near a municipal landfill in Southern Ontario, Canada - Groundwater well OW334 metaG | ecosystem: Environmental > Aquatic > Deep... | reverse complement strand
GGTATTGCCGGGGATAGCGAGAGAAAGAACACCGCTGTTGGTGACGTTGCCGTTTGCGTACGCGAGGCCGGAGGAGAAGGTGGTGGTGGCGACGAATTGCGGCACCCCGTTGTTCCAGGTGAGCACTTGCCCGCCGGCGCCGGTGCCAAAGAGAGTTGAGGTGGCGAAGGAGGTCACGTTCCCTGTTGCACTCGTGTTGTTGCCGAGAATGTATCCAGCGTTGATTTGCGGAAGTTGTGCGAGTGAGAGTGCGTTGTTCGCGATGCCGAGGGTCACGTTTGATCCGCCGATTTGATAACCGAGAGAACCACTGGTAACGGAGATGCCTGTGCCGACAGCGATGGATGATGTGGCGACGTTTGCGAAGGTGTTCGCTCCTGAGAAGTACGGAATGTTGCCTTGCACTGCATCGGTGGAAGTTGAGAGGCCATTAAAACCGATGGTGGCTCCATTGAGCGTGATGGGCCAGGTGGTGGAGATGGTGTTTTGCTTGTTGTTGAACGTTGTCCAGTTAGCACCTGAGAGAAGACCGAGAGGTGAGGTGCCGTCTTGGGTGGGGATGTTGAGTGTCTGTGTTCCGTTGTTGAGTGTGAAGCCCCAGCCGCCGGTGTTGGTGGTGGTGGCGAAGGAGGTGGTGGCAGTCCATGTCGGTGCGCCATTCAACCATGAGAGTGTTTGTCCTCCTGCTCCGGTGCCAAAGAGCGTGGAGGTGGCACTCCAGCTCGGGCGACCGGTGGTATAGGCATTGGTGAGGAAACCGCCGGTGGAGGTGGCGAGAGAAGTGAGGGCGGTGGTGCCGCCGGAGCCGAAGAGGAGCTGGCCATCACCGATGGTGGTGAGGCCCGTGCCGCCGCCACCAACACCGAGCATGCCGGCAAGCGTGTTGGCAAAGGTGAGGGTGCCGCTGTTGTTGGTGATGGTGGTGGAAGCGGTGAGTCCATTGAAAGCAGTGGAGGAGGTGGCGAAGGTGATGGCGCCGGTGACGGTATTGCCGGGGATGGCGAGGGAGGAGACGCCGCCGCCGCCGCCGACCGCAGTGAGTGTGCTGCCATCCCAGGTGAGGCCACTGCCGATAATCACTGAACTGACCTGATCCGTGCCATTGCCGCGAAGGATGCCGGTGAGTGTGGTGCTACCGGTGCCACCGTAGAGGACGCCGATGGAAGTCGTGGCGGAAACAACGCCGTTGTTTGCTTGAAGCGGACCATTGAGAGAACCAAGGGACAAGCCGCCGGCACCGGCGACCGTGATGGCCGTGGTACTCGCGTACGGGAAAATGGATGCCGTAGTGGTGGTGGCGACAAAGTGTGGTGCGGAAACTACATCGCTCGAAGAGAGGTTGCCCGCTACGAGTGAACCGACCGTAAGCGTGCCGCTGATGTTCGCGTCACCCGTTACGGAGAGCGGGCCAACGATCGTCGTTTCCGTCAGTGATGTGGCCCCGGCTACAAGATTGGTAAAGGAGCCATTCGTCGCGGAAACCGAAATGCCGTTCGTCACGGTGCCGCCATTAAACGTGCCGCCGCGGAAGTCGCCACTCCTGACAATGAGATTCGAAAGATCCTGGATCATGTTTACCTGCTGGATGGAATACATGTTCGTTGTCCCTTGCACAGCGACCGGTTGGATCATGCCAGCCACCGTCGTGAGAATGCCGGTACGCAGGTCGTTGAGCGAGAGGTCGAGGCTGTCCTGCGAAACGCCGCGTACGATCGTCGTGTACGTTGGGTAGGATGTTGTGTTTTGAGTCAGCGATGGTGACGGTGCGGCGGCTATGACGCGCGGGCGAAGGATGCCACTCGGAAGCACGATCGTAGGCGGTGGTCCAAAAAGCACGGCGAGCGAGTTGCTCATCCGGTCATAGAAATTATGAAGCGTACTGTACGTCGTAAGTGCCGCTTGTTCACCAGCAGAAAGTGTCGGAAGGGCAGCTGCTGTCGCCGTAGTGTGAACGGCGGAAAACACGGCGGCGACATTCGGCAGATGGGCCACGGTGTTGAGAGCGAGCGCATTTCTGCCAAGTGCGCCGAGATACGCGTCTTTGATCGCCGCGGATGTCGAAGCAAGAAGTGGTCCTGCGGTGGAGACGAGCGCACGGGTGCTCATGGTTCCTTCGTACGCGAGACGGCCAGTGGCCATGACGGCAGCGACGTAGGCACGGGAGACATTGCTCGCGAGTGCGACGAAATGAGCAGCCAGCGCGTATTCTGCGTCAAAGACCGCCTGCGCGAGAGCAGGCGCAACACGCGCAGGGACTTCGGTCGTACGCACGAAGAGTGTGGCGGCGAGCCGGGGCACGCGTGCAGCGGTACGCTCGAGCATATCGCCTACGCCACCGATGAGCGCCACCGTCGCGTGGGCACTCGCCGGCGCGGCTGCCGCAAGGCCGTATGAGATCAGCACATCGGTCCGTATGATCGCATGTGCCGCCTCGATAATTGATCCGCCGAGTGCAAGATTCATATTCGAAACAAGATGGGGCGTCATCGAAAGCGCATCACGCACGGTTGCGGCGAGCGCGAGTGTCTTCGCTCCTGATCCTTCGATGAGCGCGTCATAGGCTGCGAATGATGCGCCGATAGCGGCATACGCGTGCTCACCGACGGCGGTATAGGCACTCACGAGTGCATCCGCAGCGCGCGACGGTGAGGTGACGAACGCGTATGCAGCGCGTGCAAACGATCGCACATCAGCAGCAGTAACCATCGGCGCATCAGATACCGGCGCGCGCATCGACTTCGAGGTGTCCTGCAACGCTTGATGAGTGTTACCGAGCTTCATTCGCAATGACGCAAGATCCGGTTCCACCAGAAGCGGCGACGCGAGATCCGCGGATGTGATCGTGTTTGCGGTCGCGACTTTCGAAACACGCTCGCTCATTTCAATTTTCGCGATAGTGATCCGCGTCGCGATGTTCGCAGGAATATCGCCGAATGTCATACCGAATCCGAAAGCGACTTCGCGCGCAAGTGACGTTGTCATATCCGCAAGTTGCGGGATAGCTGCAGTTCGTGCCACGAACGCGCTGGAGACGATCACGAGAAGCGCGACACCGAGTGCGATCGCATGAGAAAAGAACGAACTGCCGGCAATGCTCGATTGTTCCGACACCGGAGCCGGTGTGGTCAATGTCCTGGTCGCACGATACAAGAGCGAACGATGTGCGCGATACTCCTTTGCGCGCGCGTGCGCAAGCGCGCGCGCGCGATCAATCTTGTGGTTCTTTTGTGCGTATAAAAAATGCGCGAGTGATTCTCTATCGATCACCCAGTTGTGCCCGATTTTTTTTCCGACGATTTTTCCTGAACGAATGAGACGTGATAAGTAATCTGAAGTGTAACCAGAAAGCTCTCCTGCATCCCTTGTTGTTATCAGATTTTCTTTGAGTAAAGGATCCATGCCGGATAGACGAATTACCTAAATGATACCTTGTCTTTCCGGCATTTTGATAAGGATATTTATTCAAATTGGGGATAAGATTTTTGGGGGTAAAAATCTAGAAAAAAGACGCGGTGATCTTCTCGTTGAATTATCTCAGGTAAAGAAACCGCACTGGCCATACTGGCTATATATTTGTTCATTGCGATAGAGCACCACCGCAATGACAAGCATTGCATTTCATATTATTCAAATGACGCACATTATCTGAATCATCATATTGTGCGCAAATAATGTTTTGCCATTTTATATTCTATTCTGTTGCCATTCTATCTATGAGCTCTCTAGAAGGCTCTATTTTGCCCCCAGAGACGATTAGTTATTCAAATGAACAAAACGGCTGATCAATACCATGTGTTCACTGGTACTTTTTTATGAGCGCTCTTCGGCATTTAGCATCTTGCGATGTAAATAACGGCGCCATAGCCATACATATAAGTCTTATGATGACTTTTCTAGGAACTCTTTTAGCCGAGACGAGAAACCAATGATATACGCTATTTATTATAAATCTGCAGACCTGAAATTAGACCGACTTGGCTATACGATTCTATGTATTTATCAAAATATCCGCTCCCAAGAATTGCCAAAGAGACCGCGATAAGCGCAACTATTGCCCCAACTGTTTGCACTGTCCTTGGTAATCTCCCTCCCCTTTTCAATTCTTCTATTTCCACCGTGGACTGCTGTCCGGTATCTTGATCTGGCATAGCCTCTCCTAAGTCTGGGTAGTGCGGTAGCAACTCTCTCGGCGCAGGAGAGTATTGTGGCTCTCGTACAGCGTGGATAGGTATATTCACATTTTCCTCGATTCCGGCCGGCTCCTCCTTTTCTGGCTCTTCAATCTCTTCCTCTCTGACCGCTTCAGGACCGATAGTCGCTGGTTCTGCTGCCTTATCATCGAAACGGTCGAACCATGCTTGCCACGTGTCCTGAAGGCGCTGTGCGACTTCAGGATCGTTATGTTGGTCATGTATGGGCTCGGAAGAAGATTCTTTGACTTGCGGACGATTTACCGAAGGGAGAATTTCCAGTTCAGATGCTTCATAGCGAGGAGATTCCCAGGTCGAGTGAGCGGGAGTCTCCGTCGGCGCTAATTTCAGTGCCTCGCTAGGCTCACTTTTTGGGTTGCCAAAGCGATGATCGTGAATAGCTGATTCGAGCACATACCAACTACGACCGACGAGCCGAGCCGGCACCCGACCCTCACGACAAAGTTGACCTATGTAGTCTTTCGCGTACCCAGTTATCTTTGCAGCTTGCTTCGACGATATGTATCTCTTTTCTTCTATGAGAATCTCATCCATAGCACTAGTATAGCCGTATCTCGTCTGGCAAGGAAGAGCTGTGCACAGTCTCTCAACCGATCTTTTGGATAATGAGTTTTTGCAGCTCCTGCGGGTTCCCCGCCCCCTTGCTTTCCTTCATTGCCTTGCCAACGAGATACTGAAGTGTCGCCTGCTTCCCGGTCTTGTACTCGGCTACCGCCTTTTCTTCCTGAGCGAGCATCGCGTCAACAACTTTGCCGAGTGCTGCCGTGTCATGCACTTGAATGAGCCCGTGCTCTTTCGCTAGTATCTCGGGGTCGCCTCCCTTCTCTACAAGAATGAGGAGGGTGTCTTTCGCTCCACGTGAAGAGAGTGCGTGCGCAGCAACAAGACGTATGAGTTTCGCGAACGCGAGAGCATCGAGTGCCGCATAGTCTTCACTGCCTTTCTTTGCATATATGCCGGCGAGATCAGAGACGATGTAATTTGCGGCGAGTGCGATGAGTTTTGCATCCGTATCAAGTGCGGAAGCGACCGCATCAAAAAATGTCGCGCGCTCCAGCGTCGCACACAAATAGCCCGCATCATTTTTTTTGAGCGCGTACGCTTTCGCGTATCGTTCGCGACGTTCCCACGGAAGCTCCGGCAGCGAGGCACGAAGCGTCTCCGATGAGAATGCTGGGATCTCGGAGAGATATAGTTTTGGAAGATCCGGCTCCGGGAAATAGCGATAGTCGGCGCTTCCCTCCTTGAAACGCTGATGGAAGGTCTCTTGCTTCGCTTCGTTCCAGCCGCGCGTCTCTTGCACCACCTTTCCGCCGCTCTCAATGAGCTTTTTCTGCCGCTCGATCTCGTACGCAATTGCCCGCTCGACGGAGCGGAATGAATTTATATTCTTTACTTCTACCTTCGTGCCAAACTCCTTACTCCCCTCTTGTGCGACGGAGATGTTCGCTTCTATGCGCATTTCCCCTTTCTCAAGATTCGCCTCTCCTGCGCCAAGGGTCCGCAAGAGAAGCTGCAATTCACGGGCGAAGCGGCCTGCGGTTTCCGCATCCGGAATGACCGGTTCGGTGACGAGCTCCATGAGCGGAATGCCGGCACGATTGAAATCAACGAGACTCTTTCCCTTTGCATGTATTGAGCGCGCCGTATCCTCTTCAAGATGCACTCGCGTGAGCGCGACACCCGCGAGCGTACCGCCCACGATCAGCGGGTGCTCGTACTGACTAATCTGATACCCCTTCGGAATGTCGGGATAGAAATAACTCTTGCGATCGAATTCACTAAAATCAGCGAGCGTGCCGCCGACTGCCGTGCCGATGCGTAAGATATGTCGAACCGCTTCTTGATTGATAACGGGGAGCGTACCGGGATGCGCGAGACAGACCGGACATACATTTACATTCGGCCGCGTTTCATCGGGATCGTTCGCGGAATCGCAGAACATCTTTGTTCTTGTTTTGAGCTCCGCATGGATCTCCAAGCCAATAGTGGGGCGATAGGTCATGTCGTATGCCTGTAGCTTATAGTAGATACCACCGTTGGGAAAGTCGCCCGTTTTCTGTTATTTCCCTTCAGCAAATATTGACGTGAGTTTGTCGGCGAACGCTTTGAGCGACTGGGGGTCCTGGGTGGAGGCGGTAAGTACTTCCCTGCCTGTCTCGCGAGCTAAAAGCTGCGCTTTCATCTCGTACACTTCAGGCAAGACGAGATCCGTTTTAGATAGGACAATTATTTCGCGTTTTTTCGTAAGCTCGTGCCCGAACGACTCTATCTCTTTGTGTACTTCCCCATATGCCGCGAGAGGGTCTTCTTGGTCAGCCGAGACGAGATGTAGCAGGATACCTGTTCTTTCAACGTGTTTGAGAAATTTTATACCGAGGCCCTTCCCCGACGAAGCACCCTCGATAAGACCCGGAATGTCCGCGAGTATGTAGCCATAGAATTCGCCGAGATTCGGCTCGAGCGTTGTGAACGGATAGGAGCCAACCTTTGACTTCGCCCGCGTGAGTGCGTTCAGAAGCGAGGACTTCCCCGCATTCGGCAAGCCAATGAGTCCCGCGTCCGCGATTATCTTGAGGGTCAGCTCGATATCCCCACCCTTTCCCGGCTTGCCGGACGTTTGCTGGAAAGGGTTCTGATTTGTGGGACCTTTGAAGCGGGCATTGCCGAGGCCTCCCTTGCCGCCGCGGAACAACACAATGCGTTCATCTTCTTTTGTGATCTCAAATTCGTCGCCTGTGTCGATGACACGCACCACGGTACCGACCGGTACTTTGACCAAAGCATCTTCGCCGTTCGCACCATGTTTCAATTCTCCCTTTCCCGCTTCGCCGTCTTGTGCATGAAATTTTTTCTCAAAGCGATATTGCGCGAGCGCGGCGAGATCGCGTACGCCGACGAGGACAACGTCGCCGCCTCGTCCGCCATCGCCGCCGGAAGGTCCGCCGCGCGCGGATTCTTTAGTGCGCAGCCAGCGAATGACGCCATCGCCGCCTTTACCCGAGGATACATGAATAGTTGCTTGGTCTACAAAAGCCATTGCCCCTACAATACACTACAAAACATAAATAACCAAATTGCAAGAATCCCACCTTTTATCCCCCATCCTCAAACTGCGAATGTGGCGACACTATCATATATGATAGTGTTTCAAGTATGAAAAAGAAGATGAGTGAGCTGAGCGAAAAAGAGCGCATTGCAACACTCGATGCGCTCTATACTGCGGCAGGGGCGGTACGCGGTCGTACCGCCATGAAGCTCTTTCTGCGCGACTTACTGACCGAAAGCGAAAGAGTTATGCTCGGCCGACGAATCCTGATTGCCAGACTCCTTTTACAAAACGAAACTTATGAAACCATCGGTATGCGGCTCGGAACAAGTCATCCGACCATTGATCGAGTGCACCAGTGGCTTCGTGATCAATTGCCCGGATACGAGGAGGCTATTGCCGGAATGGAGCAAGAATTCGAAAAGAGAGATTTCAAACGGAAATACGCAAAGAGCGCAATCTTCCGTCTCAAGCGACGATACCCGCTCCATTTTCTTCTATTCCCCGAACCTAAAGACATAACGTAATAGAGCCGTGAGGTACTTTCATATATGAAAGTACCTCCGCTTACTTTATTTCCCATTGACGTGCGTTATGGAACGATTTCCCAGCCGAGGGCGAGAAGTGATTCGGCCTTTTTATATTTGAGCGTTTGAGTTGCGTCGCCTTTCTTGATGGTAACAAAATCGTTGCGGCCATACCCCACAGTATTTTTGATAGGCGCAGAAACCGCGCCCTCTTCCCTTCCTGCCGCGACGAGCGCTGCCCGCGTCTTCTCCTCTTCAGCGCGAATGCGCGCGTCATCAGCGCTCTGCAAGCGCGGCAATGCTTCAGAAAATGCCGCTCGTATATTCTCCTCGAGTTGCCGGAAGCGCATGAGCCCTTCGCGTCGATACTCAATGAGGGGATCCCGTTGGCCGTAGGCTCGCAGCGACACTGAGCGACGCAGATAATCCATAGTCTCAAGATGTTCAAGCCAGAACGTATCGATGACCTGCAGCAGGAGATGGCGGAGATGCGGCACGAAGGCGGCACCAAGTTCTGCTTTCTTTGCCTCAAAAGCAGCTTGCACCACTTCTCCTTCTCCGATGAGCGCACGGATGAGCGCCTCGACGTCCGCATCACTCCCCTCGAGCGCGGCGCGGCGGCGCGCATAGATCGCGAGGCGTTGGGTATTCATCACGTCGTCATACGCGAGCACTTGCTTGCGCGAATCGAAGTTGAATCCCTCGATGCGACCTTGCGCCGTCTCGAGCGAACGGGTGATCATGGCGCTTTCGATAGGCTCATCCTCCGGGATGCCAAAATGGCCCATGACCTTCTTCAAGGTCTCGGAAGCAAACACACGCATCAGCTTATCTTCCAAAGAAACATAGAAGCGGGTCTCCCCGGGATCGCCCTGGCGACCCGCGCGGCCGCGCAACTGGTTATCGATGCGGCGCGCATCATGCCGCTCGGTGCCGATGACCGCGAGACCGCCTTTCCCGAGGACCGAAGTGCGCGCCTCGTCCGTCGCGAGTGCGCCGCCGAGCTTAATGTCGACACCACGACCCGCGAGGTTGGTCGCGACCGTCACACACCCCTCTTTGCCCGCGTTCGCGATAATCTCGCCTTCACGCTCATGGTTCTTCGCATTCAGCAGTTCATGAGGCACCCCCGCGTCTTTGAGATAGGTGCTTACGAGCTCATTGTCTTCGATGGAAACCGTTCCGACGAGTACCGGCTGCCCTTTGTCATGCCGCTCTTTCACGGCACGCGCGACCGCACGATACTTCCCTGCGGCTGTTTGGAAAATAAGGTCCTCATAATCTTTGCGCGCCGTCGGTTTATTGGTCGGCACGACGACAACCTCGAGTTCATATACCGTATAGAACTCCTCTTCGGAAGACAGTGCGGTGCCGGTCATGCCGCCGAGCCTTTCATACATGCGGAACAGATTCTGGAATGTCACTGTCGCATAGGTGCGCGTCTCCTCCTGCACTTTGACCCCCTCCTTGGCTTCGATGGCCTGGTGCAGCCCTTCCGACCAGCGGCGACCGGGCTGGAACCTCCCCGTAAACTCGTCAACGATGACTATCTCGTTGTCGCGTACGACATATTCCTTATCTTTATGGAAAAGCGCCTTCGCGCGCACTGCCGTTTCCAGGTGGTGTGCATACTTCACTCCGCCTTCGGTATAGAGATTTTCGAGCCCGAGCGCCGTTTCGGCCTTATGCATACCCGCCTCGGTGATCTGGATAGCTTTCTGCTTCTCATCGACCGTGTAGTCCTCGCCCTCCTCGAGACCGTGCACGATGCCGGCAAAGCGCTCGTAGAGCTGCTGCGAGTCGCCCGAAGGACCCGAAATAATGAGCGGCGTGCGCGCCTCGTCGATAAGGATGGAGTCGACTTCGTCGATGATGGCGTAGTGATGGCCGCGCTGGACTATTTGCGATGCGTCATAAGCGGTATTGTCGCGCAAATAATCGAAACCGAGCTCGTTGTTGGTGACGTAGGTGATGTCGGTCGCATACGCCTCGCGCTTCGTCACCGGACGCAAGTAGTCATAGAATACTTTGAAGGAACCTTCGACATCCCGCTCTGCATCCTCCTCTTTTGCAACGTGGGATGCGTCATACCGATACGCGCCCGTAGACGTGACGACCCCCACCGTGAGGCCGAGGTAGTCGTAGACCTGGCCCATCCAGGTCGTATCGCGGCGCGCGAGATAGTCGTTCACCGTGACGATCTGTACGCCTCTCCCGGAAAGCGCGTGGAACGTCGCGGGAAGCGTGGCGACGAGCGTCTTGCCTTCACCGGTGCGCATTTCCGCGATCTTCCCCTGTGCGAGCGCCAGACCCCCGACGAGCTGTACATCGAAATGGCGTTCGCGGCGTGTGCGGAGCGCCGCTTCCCGCACGAGTGCGAACACGAGCGGAAGGTCGGTCTCTGGCGTCGCCCCTGCCGCAATGGCACGTGAGCGCACCTCAGCAAAGCGGGCCCGCAGCGTCTCGTCAGAAAGCCCCACAAGCTCGTCTGAGACCGAATTTACGGCTGCCACGATAGGTGCCGCGGCTTTCAGAAAGGCCGCGGATTGGTTTTTTGAGAAGAAACGAGAGAGCCCGAGCATTGACAGGCAGTATAGCAAAATTCGAAATTAGAAGCACGAAATCAGAACCGAAGAAGTTGCACAAAAGAAAAACCCGCCGGAGCGGGATTTTTCTTTTACTACCAAGCGAGTCTTGAACGAGAGAATGTCTCCATTCACTTGTTCGAGGCGAGCGCCGGGAGCAAGCTTCGCTTACGAAACTACGCGCGCTTCTTTGAAGCCTTGCGCTTCTTTGTCGTCTTCTTGACTGCCTTCTTTGCAGCCTTACGCTTCTTTGCCATGGTGGTTGAATTAGAAATGATCACTTATAAGTCGACCCGTCCGCGCGCGAAAAAATTTTCATGCACAAACGTTTCTAATTGATATTATTGCGCGTAAAAAATATTTTGTGTGCGAAAAAATAAATATGTGTGGATAACTTTCGCGAAAAAGTTTTTCAGAAATAATTTTCTGAAAAACTATTTTGCGAATCCGACGCCACCAACGTACTCAACTTCGCGTTCAAGACGGATGCCGAATAATTTTTCGACTGCCTGCTGCATGTCATATGCAAGTCGTGCGATATCCGTTGCGCACGCATTGTCGACGTTGATTATTGAGAGCGTATGACGGGGCGATATGCCGACCGCACCGCGCACATACCCTTTCTGGAACTCGGTGTATTCGAGAAGAAAGCCAGGCGCCACCTTGTAGGAACCGTCCGGCTGCTTCCACGCCCACGGGCGTAAGTGCTCCTCTTTTGCGGCATCGAGCGCACGCGCCTGCGCACCTATTTGTTCATAGCGCTCCGCCGACACGAACGGCATATGGAAGAACGATCCCGCGCTTTTGTAAGAAAACCGACCTTCCATGATGAGCGAACCTTTTTCTTCACGCATGGCGAGCACCGCATCGCGGATCTCTTTTTGTGTCGGTGCGCGGCCAAACGTTGTCGTGAGCGCCGTCATGTCAAAACGATTATCTCGATACGAAAGCTGCGCCGAGGGATCACGCGAAAGCGCGAAGGTGGCGCGCACGACGACATACCTCCCCGACACGTGCGTGAACATGCTGTCGTGGTAGGAAAAATCACACGCTTCTTTTTTCAAAACGTTGAGCCCGCCCTTCGGGTCCTGCCTATCCAGCACTTCCGCATGCACGAGCGTATCGCTCACCTGTGCTCCATAGGCGCCGAGATTGGCTACCACCGCTCCCCCGACCGTGCCCGGCACACCGGAAAGACATTCGAGACCATTGAGGCCGTGCTCAATAGTCCATACCACAAAGTCGTCCCACACGACGCCCGAGCTCACGCTTACCCATATCCTATCGCCATGCTCTTCGGCCGTGATTTCTTGTGTGCGCATCAAGAGAACGAGCCCATCGAAGCCGTCATCGGCAATAACCACATTTGACCCTCCGCCGAGTACGAAAAGTGGGTGGGTGTGTGCCCGAGCGTACTCGAGCGCTTCTCTCACCTCTTCTAGAGAGTGGGCTTCCACGAAAAACCGCGCTTCACCACCCACGCCGAGTGTTGTGAGTGGTGCGAGCGGAACGTGTTCCTGTAGGGTCATTGCCCCACCGTTTTCCCTTCTATCTGTGCGATAGCCGCAGCACCGGTAGACGCTGCGGCGGGAAAGAGCGTTACCGCCGTATTGACGGTCTTGATAGCACTCGCCGTATCGCCCGCCGTGTAGTAGGCAGCTGCAAGCGAGAACCAGGTGTCAGCAGTCGCGCTCGGGGCGTTCGCGCGCAACTTCCAGAGCGCAATGAGGCGCGGCCAGTTTTTGACGCGATAGTACGCAACCGCGAGGACATCACTGTCGACGACGGTGGTGCCATAAACGTCCATGAGCACGGCGTCGGCAGTCGCCGTATCGCCGGCGGCAATATCACCCGCAGCAGCATATTCGGCGAGATTCGGGAATTGCGGCCCAAGCGCATAGGCTTTACTGAAAGCTGCTTGTGCTGCCTTGGCATCGCCAATATCCCACGCGGCTGCTCCCTCTTCTATCAAGATCTCCTCTTTGCGCGGCGAAAGTGTTCCCGCGATCTTGATCTGTTCCAGCGCATCTGCACTATCTCCACCGGCGCGATAGATATGAGCGAGCTGGAGCCGCGCACGCGCATCAAGCGGATACGAAGCAACCTGTTTCCTCATCTCGTTCACCGCGAGCGTGACGATCTGTTGCTTCTGGGCGTTCGTCACATTCGAACTTTGCGCGGCCGAGCTTGCGAAAGAAACAAGCTGTTCTCGTATCTCCTGCATAGCGAAAGCCGAGTGTGCCGTCAAATCCTCGAATGTCACGATATTTTTGCTGATGTCGACGCCCGTTGGCGTCATCGCCATGATGAGCTTGGTCGATGCCTGCATACCGGAAATGTTCACGTACCAGATGACCGCGAAAGCGGCGATAGCGGCTATCGGAAGCACATAGGTCACGCCATCGGTAGCATTGAGCTCCGGTGCGCGTTCGAGCTTCTCGACGGGACGCGCAACCTGCGAATCAATGAGCGCGAGTATCGCAAAGAAATAGACGTAGGAGTAGAGATTGTCGAAAACGAAGAGATTGTGGCAGGCATAGCCGGCGAGCGCAGCCGTGAGCGCGATGCGTTCGGGCCGTGAAAGCTCCGAGCTCTTCCACAAGAGCACGATGGCGGACCCAAAG
>Ga0172379_10008411_pt1 | contig 12996 bp, 13 predicted proteins | sample GrowelOW334metaG_FD_119756 | JGI IMG/M metagenome (GOLD analysis project Ga0172379, IMG submission 119756) | Groundwater microbial communities from an aquifer near a municipal landfill in Southern Ontario, Canada - Groundwater well OW334 metaG | ecosystem: Environmental > Aquatic > Deep... | reverse complement strand
TCAAAACCGGTTGCAATGACGGTAATACGCATTTGATCGACAAGTTTTTCGTCAATTGCGGCGCCAAAGATAATGTTGGCGTCGGCGTCGGCTGCTTCGGAAATAATCTGAGCGGCCTCATCCACTTCAGTCATGGTCATATCCGGGCCACCGGTGATATTGAAGAGAACACCTTTGGCTCCGTCAATTGCAATATCAAGAAGTGGGGAAGAGACAGCTCCGCGGGCAGCCATTTGAGCCCGATTTTCCCCAACACCACTTCCAATTCCCATCAAAGCTGATCCAGCGTCTTTCATAATGGACTTAACATCGGCAAAGTCCACATTAATAAGCCCCGGCATAGTGATAATGTCTGAAATCCCCTGAACTCCCTGTGTCAGAACTGAGTCTGCGACACGAAACGCTTCCAAAAGAGTCATCTTCCGGTCGACTACATCCAGAAGTCTTTGATTTGGGATGACAATCAAGGTATCAACTTTACTTTTGAGTTTTTCTATACCTTCTTCAGCATTGACCATCCGTCTGGCGCCTTCAAAGGCAAATGGTTTTGTGACAATGGCAACAGTCAGAGCTCCCTGTTCTTTTGATATCTCAGCTATCACCGGAGCAGCACCCGTACCGGTACCGCCACCCATACCCGCGGTAATAAAAACCATATCTGAATCGATGAGCAACTCTTTAATTTTTTCCCGGGATTCTTCAGCGGCTTGATTACCTATCTCAGGATTTCCACCAGAACCCAACCCCCTGGTGAGGTTGTCGCCGATTTGGACCTTTGTGGTGGCTTGATTGGTCAGAAGAACCTGCGCGTCTGTGTTAACAGCGATAAAATCGACACCATTAATGGTGCCGCTATTTATCATTGTATTCAGGGCATTTCCGCCGCCGCCCCCAACACCAATGACTTTTATCTTGGCAAGTCTTCCAACGTCTGGTTTTACTAACGCCATATTAAAAAATTAGAAACAGCCTTTTTGGGCTTGGGGCAGGAGCAGGGCTTGATTGTAACAGTTGAAGTCAGGGCAGTAAAGACTTTGCCCACTGAGCTGCTTTGCTCAGCAGTCCTTTGACCGGCAGTTTATTTAATCCAGAAAATGAAGACGATGACAAGCTTCGTCCTACCCCGTCTTCCTCCATTTGTTTCTGAGCAGTTCTCAGTAAGCCAATTGTAGTAGCAAAAGCAGGATTTTCAATATCGTCTATTAGTCCGGATATATTTGTTGGCATTCCGATTCTAATCGGCATTCCAAGCATACGTTTGGCTGACTCTACAATTCCAACCGTAAGTGCCCCGCCTCCTGTTAAAACTATACCCGAAGGAGTGAGTCCGCCTAAATTGCTCTTTTTAATTTCTCCGGTAATCATTTGAAACATTTCATTTAAGCGAGGACGAATGATACCCTCAGATAAGGTTTTGTACGAAACGGTTTTCATTTCTTCCGGTAGACCCAAACCGGAGATATCAATGTCATCTTCTTTTTCCTTGGATTTCAGATTTCCCATGAAAAGTTTTATTTTTTCTGCACTTTCCAAGGAAATTCTTAGCCCTGCAGCTAAATCTTTGGTAACGTTTATAGCACCGACTTGCAAGACAGATGAATAAGAAAGTGCGCCCTCGACATAAATGGCCATACTCATAGTGCCTCCACCAATATCCACTAAAACTACGCCCAACTCTTTCTCAGTGTCGGACAAGACCGCTTCGCTACTGGCAAATCCAGTGAAGATTAAACCAGCGATATCACAACCTACCTCGGTGACGCATTTGGTAAGATTTTTTATAACCGGAGAGGAACCTGTAACTATGTGGGTGTCAACTTCAAGCCTGATCCCGGTCATACCAACCGGATCTTTAACCCCTTCCTGACTATCTACAGTATATTGGCGGGGAATCACGTGGAGTATTTCTGAAGAAGAGGGAAGGGTTATTGCCCGGGCCGCTTCTAAAACCCGGCGAACATCCTCAGACACTATTTCGTTTTGGGGTTGAGCAACAGCAACTACCCCGTGACTGTTTTGAGAATTAATGTGTGATCCTCCCACGGAAACCCATGCGGTGGAAATATTGTATCCGGCCATCCTTTCAGCTGCCTCAACTGACTCGCTGATGGCGGTGACTGCCTCCTCGATGTTTACAATTTGGCCTTTACGAACACCCCGTGACGGGGTTGATGCAGCGCCAACAATGTGTAGCTTTTGGGTATCATCATCCCGGTATTGGGCTATGAGAGCGGTGACTTTAGAACTACCTATATCAATTGCTGAAATTAACTTACTCTTTGACATAATTAATAGGTAATAACAGAATTAGTAAACCTGAGATCTATTTTGTGAGGCATTTTCGCGTTAATTTTACTTCTGTGGATGATCAATTGTAAAGGAGTGTACCAGTTTGATGTAGGTTGCGCAATATCAACGATCACTTTTAAATCATTTGGGGTGGTTATGGTAAGTGTCTCTTTGTCTAAAATTCCCGATACTTGGGTGTCAAATAAATTCGCTACCAACTCCAAACTGAGCAGTGACCGCAACTGACCTGCTGAAAGCTGAGACGGTATTGGCGGTAGGTCTTGAGTAATCAGGGTGGGGAGTGCGCTTTGGGGAATTTTCTGAAAAACAAATCCTTCTTCGTCTACTATTACCTGGGCACCTAAAACATTTGAGCCTATGGCGCCAATCGGTCGTCTAAGCGAAAGTGCGACCACCAAAGTAGACGGTAAACGGCGATAAAGAGAGGCTGATTTGATTTGGGAAAATGATTTGAGATCGTTTTTTATGACATCTCCAGACAGTGGTTTTAAAAGTGGAGTACCAACGTAATGATTGAGTCCCTGATTTATTTCTTCCGGACAAGGGCCAAACTGACTATAACAATCAACTTGGCGGATTTTGAGTACCCTATAAATCAGAACGGATACAGAGACCAGGAGGACTGTTAAGATTAAGAAAGGCAATACAGATTTTTTTTTGTGAATTTTTTTCATATAAGTTCTTGTTTAATCAATTGGATAAACTTATCTAAAGAACCTGTTTCAATTTTAATAGCCTTTGGCTTGAGTTTAAGAGCTGAGTCAATTGAGGATAGGAGTTTAACGGGAGTCAATTCCGACTGGGGCAATAATATGGCCTGATTTTGGGAAACAAGAAAATTTGAATTTTTGAGTTGCTCATTATGAGAGGACCAGGGAATGGGAATAAGCACACATGGCAACCCTACTGCAGCCAGCTCATATATAGTGTGAGCTCCTGCTCTGCCCACAACAACTGATGATGTTTTGTAGGCATTTAATACTTCAGGCCCTAACAGATAATCGCAAACGGTGTAGTTTAGCCTATCCTGATCCGGTAAATTTTCGCGAATTTTCTTTGCAGATTCGAAATCGAGTGTTTTCGAGTTATTACCGGTTTGGTGAATTATCCGATAATGAGCAAGCAACTGCGGGAGTGTGGAAAAAACGGTCATGTTAATAACATGGGAACCTTGTTTGCCACCAGTAATGTATATAGTTTTTGGAGTTGTGGGAGTTAATTTCAGAGTTGAGAAATCTTCTCTTATCGGAAGCCCCGTGACAGTTGTTTTTCCGGCCGGATAATGTGCTTGACTGCTTGGCCAGGATAAGGCAATTTTTTTAACAAAAAGGCTGATAAATCTGTTGGCCCAACCGGTCGTGAGCGTTTGTTCGTGGGTGACGCTTGGGATTCTTAACAGCCAAGCGCAAAATACTACTGGGACCGCAAGATAGCCGCCAAACGAAACGATACCTTTAAAATCTGATTTTAGTTTTAGTTTGAGAGAAAGAAGAATAACAAAAGCTTGAAAAAACCCATAGGGCAACCTAACCAATTTTAACGGATTAATGGTGCGATAAAATTTACCAGCATGCAGGTCGATAAACGGTATTCCTGCGGCAGTCACTTCGCGATACTCAGCAGAATCTGACCTATCTCTCCACATTGACGTACGATGACCAAGCCAAATAATTTTTGTCCCTGATTCAATAAGCCTACCGGCAACGAGGAGCGCACTGGTGTGATGACCACCGGAAAAAACTAGAGTGGGAGTAGAGTTCATATTTTTTCTGACCTGGCAATATTAACAAGCACGCCCATTGAGAGCAAAACTATCAATAGTGACGAACCACCGTATGAAATAAACGGAAGCGGTATTCCCGTCAGTGGAACCAAAGCAATTATGGCTGAAATGTTCAGGAGAGACTGAACCCCAACAACAGAAGTTATGGATAGAGCCAGGTTAGCAGAAAAGCGATTTTTTGCTTTTCCGGCAATTTGAAAACCGACAGAAATTAGTACCAGATAGATGCCTAATAAACCCACCGCGCCTATGAATCCAAGTTCTTCACCAAGAATTGCGTAGATGGAGTCTGTTGTAACTTCGGGCAAAAACTCATACTTTTGATGTGATTGGCCAATACCTACACCGGTTAATCCACCGGAACCCACTGCCAATAGCGCCTGACGGATGTGGTATGAAGATCCCAACGGGTCGTGCGAATAGTCGAAAAATGTTTTTAATCTGGCTGCACGATATGGGGAAAAAATAATAATGGCGATAACGACTAATATCAGTAACGGGGCTAAGGCAAATAATTTGCCAATTTTACCCGTGACACCAAAATAGATGATCAATGAAGAAAAACCAAGCACGAGTGAAGTGCCCAGATCAGGTTCCAACATAATCAGACTGCAATATAAACCAACCGGGATCAGGTAATGTATAAAATTTGATGATTTTTTTAAAACCGCTGATAGATAAATACTCATTGTGAATTTGGCCAATTCGGCGGGTTGGAGATTAAAAAACCCAAAGTTTATCCAGCGACGCGCTCCCAATAGTTTTGTTCCTATGCCGGGAATCAAAACCAGTACCAGGAGGGCTGCAGTCACAACAAACATTGGTTTTGCCAATTTCTCCAACTTCAGGTGTGACCACCTGGAAAGAAAAATAAAACCCGTCAGTCCAATAACAGACCAGGTACCCTGAAGCTTTAAGTAGTACCACTTATCACCGAAATCCCTTGAGGCATCGACTACGGAAGCGCTACCTATCATCATTAAACCAACCAAGGTCAGGAGCAGTGTCAAAAAAAATATTATGCGGTGGCGACCCATAAACCTAAAAAGGCGAAAGCTATAGCGGCCAGCCATAAGCGTTGAACAATTTTAGGCTCAGGCCATCCAATGCTTTCAAGAAAATAATGCAGTGGAGCAATAACAAATAGTTTACGATTGAAAAGATAATAGTAAACTTTTTGACCATAATGCATTGCAGCTTCTATTACAAAAATCCCCCCAATAAGAAGTAACGGGAAGGTTTTTCCTAAAATCAGTCCCACAACTGCCAGGGTGGCTCCAAAAGATAGGCTTCCGGCATTGCCCAACCAAATTCTGGCCGGAAAAACATTGAAATATAAAAAGGCTATCAGGCCTCCTATCCAGAGTGAGATAAAAGTAGACAAAACTGTATCCAAAGCACTGACCGAAATTGCCCAAAATGCCAACAAACAGATTAGTAGCACTCCTGAGGCCAGGCCATCCAGACCGTCCGTGATATCAAATGCCCGACAAAAAAACAGTATTATCAACGCTGCGATGGGAATATAAAAAATTCCCAGATGAATGACACCAATTACCGGAAGATAAATTATTTGAATATGTAAATTTGTATACATCATAAACGCGCTTAAAAACGAGAAAAGCACCTCAAATATTGCCTTTTTTCTCCAATATGAATTTGGGGAAAGATTAAAAACCTTAATAATATCGTCGTAAAAACCCAGAAGACCGAATGAGATGAAGGTAAAAAATATTACGTTTAGCTGGTCTTTTATAGGAAAGGCGGTCGTAATATACACTCCAAATCTGATGATTATCGGGAAAAGCAAAAGAAATAAAATGCTGACAAGAACGATAAGTAATACCCCTCCACCCGTAGGAGTGCCAAGTTTCCACCTGGCTTTTGAACTTATTCGGTCAAATTCTGTTTTTTCCAGGGGAGTAGCGGGGACTATAGGTTCGCGATGAAAGAAGTGAAGTTTGTAGAGGAGATCTATGAAAGGGACGATGGCAATACAGGTAGTAATAAATGAAAAAATTAATATTCCTAAATATATAGCCATAATTTTGGTAAGAAGATAAAACATCCGACTAACAGACTACCTATGGCAAAAACCAACATTGCCCCCGCTGCCGTATCTTTGGCGTGTTTTGCCAGAATATGATGCTGGTCTGTGAGCAGATCAACGGTAAATTCAATTGCAGTATTTATCAGTTCAATAGCCAAACCGCATATGATAGTCAGGGTGATGATCGCCCACTCAGCTTTAGTAATCCCCAGGACAATGCCCAGAATGACAGCCAGTAGTGAGACCGCTAGGTGGATACGGAAGTTTGGTTGAGTTTTCAGAGCAACAATAATACCGTCAAAGGCGTGTTTAAATGAAATATGATGTTTATGCATGTCTGTCTAGATTATAAACTTTAATTTAATTGAGGGGAAATCCTGTAATATCTGAATATTTCTTTGGCTACTTCAAACCAAATCGGAGCTGCCGAGGTACTGCCCCACTGGGCCGTTCTGGGATTTTTTAAAGTTACCAACATAGTAAATTTCGGGTTGTCTGCAGGTGCAAAACCAATAAATGAGGCAATAGAACTGTCTTTGTCATAGTGACCTTCGATCGGCACTTGGGCAGTTCCGGTTTTCCCAGCAACTAAAAACCCTGACGGCTTGTAGTACCGAACTTCACCTTTTTCAACTCCGTTGACCATCATTTGGGTAATGAGCAAGGAAGATTGTTGCGAGATAACCCGAAAAGGGGGGGGCTGAGTAAAATTGGTAACGACTCGGGGGGCAACATATTCACCCCGATTGGCGATTGCGTTCACTGCAGCAAGAAGCTGTAATCTGGTTACAGCGATTCCCTGTCCGAATGCAGCCGTACCCCAATCCACCTCTCGCCATTGTTCATCGGGTCTCAATTGTGGGGAAGATTCTTCTTGTAAGTCCACGCCCGTTAATTTTCCGAACCCGAATTTTCTAAGGTAATTTAATAGTTTTTCCCGCCCTAATTTTTGCGCAACATTGACCATGCCAACGTTGTCAGAATGAAGAATGACGTCAGTCATAGTACTGCCGGGATGATACTTGTCATCGTAATTATGAACTTTTAAACCCGATAAAGTTACCGGTCCTGTACATATGGTACATTGGGTTTGGGGAGTTAAAATTCCTGAGTCCAAAGCCGATGCCATAACAATGGCCTTAAAAGTTGATCCAGGTTCGTAAAAATCCGAAATTATGGGATTTTTATAAAGCGAAGTGTTGTACTGGGAATATTTATCGGGAATATATCCGGGCAGCGCTGCCATAGCTAAAATATGGCCGGTTTTAGCTTCGATAATTGTGATGGTACCTGAGTCGGCCTGAAACTTTCTTATACCTTCATCAAGTTTTTGAAATACCAGATATTGTAATGTCCTGTCGATAGATGTAGTCAATGCCCCGCCATTTTGCGAAACTATTTTGTCCTGATTTGCAATCGGAATGGGACGGGAAAAAGCATCCTGCTCACTGATAAGCTTTCCGGGTTTGCCAGAAAGAAGCCTGTCATAGAATCCCTCAAGACCAAAATAACCTTTTTGGTTTCCCAAATCGTCTTTCCCCACAAAGCCAGTCAAATATGCACTAATACTGGCGTCCGGGTAAAAACGGGAGGGTTCGGATTCAAAACCTAAGCCGGGCAAGCCAATAGCTTCAATATTTTTTTTTAGTTCCGGATCAACACCGTGGGCCAAGGCGATCCATGACAATTTTGATTTAGGGATACTAAAAAGGATTTCTCTGGCACTTCCCGTCGCAGGCAATAATTCCGCCAGTTGATTGAGCTCATGATTATCACGGGTAAATACTTTTGGCTGGGCATACAGCAAATAATTTTGAGTGTTAGTCACAATAGGAAAACCGTCTGAACTAAGAATCTCTCCCCTGCTTGCCGGCAAGGTTATAGATGTAGAGTACTGGGACTTAGCCTGAGACCTCAGCTCTTCTGCTTTTATTACCTGCCAATAAAATAGTCTGCCAACAATCATGACTGCCCAGATGAAGAAGAAAATTTGAACCAAACGAACCCTCTGGTTCATGGGTTAGTAATAACCGAGGCTACTGAAAGCGGGGCGAAGTAGGAGACTTTTATGGGCACCAGACTTAGGCTATCCGTTTTTGATTGGATATAAGATAATGAACTAAATATAAATATTTGATTTTTTAACTGCGAATTTTGTTGATTAACGATTGAGAGCTGGTTGTCCAATTTGGAAATTTTTTCTCCATCTGTAGCTCTTTTACTGGTCATGAAAAACTGACCCGCTAAAAGCAGTAAATTTACACAAATAATTAATTTAGTGATTTTTTTATTCATATTTTAATGATGGCTCTCAATTTGGCACTTTTTGACTGAGGATTCTCTTGTGTCTCACGTGCAGCAGGTAACACCGGTCCCTCAGTTAAACTTTTAGCCTGTCCAGATTTTTCCCAATCGGAAAAATTTTCTTTGACGATGTTGTCCTCAAGTGAATGGAACGAGATGACAACCAGGCGTCCACCTTTTTCCAGAAGGCTGAATGCCTGAGGTAAAGAATTTGAAAGGGCTGTTAATTCGTCATTTACTGCAATACGGAGCGCTTGAAATACCCGGCGTCTTTGGTGTGAATCCCGAAGCAGCCTGGCTAACCCGTCGGTAGAGTTGATCGGCCGATTGTCAATAATTTTTTTAGCTATTGCCATTGCAGCCGGCTCTTCGCCGTACTGGCGAAAAATCAATCCCAATTGTTTTGCAGTTAGAATATTGACTAGCGTCGCGGCAGTGTTTGGTAAATCCGGATCCATTCGCATGTCCAATGGTCCGACTGATTGAAAAGAAAACCCTCTCTGGGGAGTTTTTAACTGGTGAAACGAAACTCCCAGATCAAAAAGCACTCCCCAAAGGGGTTGCCAGTTGTGATTTTTCACAATCTCAGCCAGGTGGATAAAGTTGGAACGAACGGGAATAAATTGCCGGGTCGCTTGAGCTGAAGCCAGGGCAGGCTGTAAGGCTTCCGCGATTGAGTCCGGGTCCTGATCAATCCCCAAAATATTTCCACCCATTTTAAGTAAAGCTGCTGTGTGGCTGCCGCCACCCAAGGTCGCATCTATGTATTTGCGACCAGGTTTGACGTCTAACAAAGTGCAAACTGATTGTAAAAGTACCGGAACGTGATACGTGCTCATACTAAGTCCCCGCTTTGGGAAAGCTTTTCAGCTATTTCCTCAGCCTGGGAGTTAATTTGGGCAGTATATTCACTAAATTTTTTGGCATTCCAAATTTCGATTCTGTCAACAGCACCTGCTATGACACAATCTCCGATCAAACCGGCAAACTTTTTTAAATAATCAGGTATCAGAATTCTTCCCAAGCGGTCGATTTCGGCTTCCGAGGCTCCATAACTCATGCTTCTGGTAAAATTTCTGGCGTCACCTTTGGTCAGAGGTAGACTTGAAAGTTTATCAACCAACAAGGTCCAGGTTTCCATTGGATAAAGAAATAAGCATCCATCTAAGCCCTGAGAGATAACTGCTCCGGCTGCCAGTTGGGAGCGGAATTTTTTGGGCACAGACAATCTGCCTTTTTCTTCCAGATGATGTGAGAATTGTCCTATAAACATAGTTACCACTTTATACCACTGTGTACCACTATGTACCATTTTCACAAACGTGTCAATACAAAACAAAAGGCGAAAGTGGTGAATAAATATGATACAAAGACAAATAGAGAAGTTATTGTGTAGCTTGGAGATCGAAGGATTTGGCGGCTGAGACAACGAATGGATAAGTGGCCTGAAAGACTGACCGACCTGCGCCATCACGGAGGGTCAGGTTAAGCGATGCGTTATTAATATCGGTGTGATAGGTAAATTTTCCACTACTTTCGCTGCCCAGTAATTGTTGCCTGGAATAAGTCGATTGGCCCTCAATTTTTGCAGAGGCATTCACTCCTGTTTGAATACGATTATTTTTGACCGAGGCTTCGTATACCAAATCGTACTCAAGAGATGCGGCATGGAGATTGGCAATGTTTACCGTCACATAATGAGCGTCGGCAGAAAACTGCAAACTGGGCTTGGGATGTTTTCCCGGCTCAAGCTGGACTGCCGCCTCCAACGGGGTGGGGGTCGGAACTACATTATTCCCGGAAAAAAAGACAAATTTTACACCGGCACCTATACCGAACAAGACTACTACCAAAAGTGTGGCAAATAATAATTTGACTTTCATAGAGTTACTTTAAACGGCTGAGGAAATAACTGTCAAGTTCTGAAACCGATACCCTGACCTGTTCAGCCGTGTCCCGGTCGCGAACTGTTACAGTATGATCATCGAGGGTCTGAAAATCAACAGTAACACACCATGGGGTGCCTATCTCATCCTGAGCATAATAACGTTTACCTATATTACCTCTATCGTCCCAAACTGCAGACAATTCAAGCTTAAGTTTGAGATCATGATATAGTTTTTGCGCCAAATCGACTAATTCGGGCTTATTTTTTAATAACGGAAACACGGCTACTTTGTAGGGGGCTATATTAGGCGGTAATTTTAAAATAACCCTATCCCCTACCTCAGCATAAGAATTCATCAGGAGTATGGTAAATAGTCGTGAAATACCAAATGTAGGCTCGATAACATGGGGAATAAATTTTTCGTTTGTGACGGGATCCATAAAAGATAAATCCACTCCAGATTTATTGATATGATTTTTCAGATCAAAATCGGTGCGATAAGCCAGCCCCCACATTTCCTTGAAGCCCCAGGGAAATTTGTACTCTAAATCTTCGGTACGATTAGAATAATGTGACAGCTCTTCTTTGGAGTGGGACCGCCAACGGATATTTTCTTCTTTAAACCCAAGACTGTTGGCAAATTTTGTCATTTGCTTTTTCCAATATTCAAAATGCAATTCCCAATCCTCCTCTTTGATAAAATACTCAAATTCGGCCAGGTCAAATTCAAGGGTTCTGAAGGTAAATTTTCCCATAGTGATTTCATTTCTGTATGCCTTACCCGATTGTGCTAACCCGAAGGGAAGTTTGGGATGCAGGCTATCCAGGACATTTTTAAAATTTACAAACATTCCCTGAGCAAGTTCACCCCTAAGGTAAGCAGTATTTTGGTCAGTGGTAATAATACCGATTTTGGTTTCAAACAGCTGATTAAATTTGCGACACTTAGTCCAGGAAAATTTGTTACAGTTGGGACAAATTATTTTATAATTTTCTATTATTTCATCAAGATCGATAAGCGACTTTCCTTCGACATTACCAACACCTTCGACGTTGTCCTCTATTAAATGATCAGCCCGAGTTCGGTAATTACATTCGGTGCAATCGATCATGATATTGGTAAAGTTCTCGGTGTGACCAGAGGCTTCCCAAACTTTCGGACTCATTAAATTACTGGTATCAAGACCGTACATGTCACTGCGACTGGTGACAAAAGTTTTCCACCATAGATCGGACAAGTTTTTTTTAAGCAGCACACCCATCGGGCCATAATCATATGTATTGGCCATACCACCATAAATTTCCGATCCTGGGTACACAAAGCCGCGTCGCTTTGAAAGGGCAATAACTTTTTCCATGAGATCCATATATTTTTTAATTATATTCTAAATAACTTGTTTTTTCCCGCTTCCTAGAAAAGCGGGGGTTTTTTATTTTGCTAAAAGCTTATAAGCCACATAGAAAAAAGGGCAGGCTGTACTAGCAGCTATGCAGAGAGATAATATAATATTCCTCTGACTATCTGTCGGAGTACTGTTTAAAAATTCCTGAACCTTTTTTATGGGATTTTTTTCTGACATACAAGTCACCTCCTTTCTACATAAAAGTAAAAAGTCGGGACGAGATGTCTAGGACACCGCGCGGTTCCACCCGCTTTTGACTGGCGATTTATCCAGTGCGCTAGTCACTCTTTTTGTTGCATTATCTTCTCCATCGTGCCACCGACTTCCATGAAGATACGACAACCCACCGGGACGAATTTAAACACAAAAAACTCGTCCTTATGTAGGGACGAGTATGACTCGCGGTTCCACCCTATTTTCCTTTTGATTTCTCAAAAAGACTCTTAATTATTTCCTTGCTCCCCCATGCCATTGGGATCATGGCTGACTAAATTATAAGTATTGAGAAAAATGATGTCAAGGGAAAAAACATTTACTATCTTTTATGACTAATGTTTTTATTTTTTGGATAGCTTGATCTGGAGTTGCAAGAAAACCTCCCCTATTATCAGTGTCTGTTATGACTCGATCCTCAAAGGTTATTTTTCTCCATCTTAATCTGGATCCAGACAAGGATAGAAATATATTTAATAGATCTTTACACTACTATCGCCATCAGGATAAATAGTAAAATAAACTATCTATTAGCTAATTTTTTTAATATCCTGGGTGAAAAGATACGACGTTCAGTAAGTGATTCGATATATTCGATAATATTTCCCGAAAAACCAGTTTCATGAGGCCAATAACCCAGATCGCGAATAATACCAATCAGCCAGGAATCAAAGTCTGATTGCCAATTGTCTCCCAACTTACCAATGTCGGTCAGTCCGGTAACTAATATTTGGTATGTATTGGGAAATGATTGATGTTCAGCCGTTAATTTGTCCACTATTTCACACAATTGATAGCCGAGTGTGACCCGGCCCAGGTGTTTTTTCCATGTATGAGGAGACTTAATCAAGGAAACCTCCGTCAAGGTATCAATTGCCCCCCGGCCTTTGACGGCATGGGCTTTGACTAAATTAAATAATTCCAAACTACCGGCGCGCTTTGATGACAGGCGCCGTAAACCCCTGGCGACTAAGGTTATCTTTCCAAACTCTCTGGTGAAAAGAGTGATTAATTTGTCAGTTTCTCCAATGTTGTGCCTTTTTAT
>Ga0172379_10008410_pt1 | contig 12996 bp, 10 predicted proteins | sample GrowelOW334metaG_FD_119756 | JGI IMG/M metagenome (GOLD analysis project Ga0172379, IMG submission 119756) | Groundwater microbial communities from an aquifer near a municipal landfill in Southern Ontario, Canada - Groundwater well OW334 metaG | ecosystem: Environmental > Aquatic > Deep... | reverse complement strand
CCTAAAATTTATCATCGCTTGTCTTACTATTTTACCAATAATTATTCAGACGATTATTGGTTATATAAAAAAACCCGACATTGCCTGGTTATTCCATCCAATCGCTTGCTTGTGTACTCTGGTAATATATACCCAGGGATCAATACAACAATTCTTTTTTCCCCGACAAATAACAAGGAGGCACTGGAAACAGTAAATGAAAGCATTTATAACTGGTGGAGCAGGATTTATCGGCTCTAATTTAGCAAGAACACTTCTTAACAACGGCAATAGTGTCTTAATCTACGATAACCTTAGTCGTGGACAATACAATTGGCGTAACCTGAATGACTTGGGTGCAGGTTTTCGTCTAGTGGTGGGGGATATTCTTAACACATCCACCCTAGAAAATGCTCTTGTAGATTTTCAACCCGATGTACTTTTTCACTTAGCAGCCCTGCCAAGCCATCGGCTCGCCCTCGAACGCCCTTGTGACTATCTTCAAGTTGATATCCAAGGAACAGCCTTTGTCCTGGAGCAGTGTCGTAAGCTAAAAAACCTGCCCCTTGTTATCTTTGCTTCATCAAACAAAGTATACGGGAAACAGGAGTGTCCCTGGTCTGAAGATAAACCGCCCCAACCCGAAGGACCATATGCGCTATCCAAATGGGGCTCGGAAAAGATCTGCGAAATGTATAACCAATATTATCATGTTCCTTGTGTCATCTTACGATTTCATCACGTAGCTGGCCCTGCAAGCAACCCCGATCTTGCCCTTTCAATTTTTACCGAAAAAGCATTGACTGGAGAAACACTGGAAGTCCACGGTACTTTTCAAGAAGGAAAATTTATTTCCTGTTCGGCAGATTATACACACGTAAATGATACAATCAAAGCAATACTTCTTGCAGTTAAAAATTACCAAGGATTTAATATTTTTAATATTGCTAATCCAAAATTAACCAGTGTCGGGTATATGGCTGAATTCGTAGTAAACAAACTAAAGAGCAAGTCAACCATTAAACAAGTTCCAATGCTTCCCCACGAGACACTGGTCCACGACTCTGACGTGTCCAAAGCCCGAAAGATTCTCGGTTTTAGTGCCAGTATACCAATAGAAAACGCAATAGATGATTATATTAAATGGCGTTTACGCAGTTAATACATGCGCGTACTGTTTCTTAATCATAATCAAGAACGCTTTGGCACCTATTTCCGTTGCTATAACTTAGCGTTGGCTCTATCCAAAAAAGGAACCCAAGTCACTCTAATTTGTGCCAGCGGCAAAAACATCGACTTATTAGTAAGAACCCAAAGAGTAAACCCCAACTTTAAAGTTATTACCCTACCTCGCATCAAATACCACCAATATTTTACTGGTCAGATTTTACGGCTTTTTATTACAATTCTCTTTGTTCTCCTTGCAAACTATGATATTCTTCATGCTTTTACCGTCGCTCAACCTCAAATTGCCTTACCGGCACTAATAGGTAAATATCTCCGTGGCAAAAAAATGGTTGTTGACTGGGACGACTTATGGAGCGGGGGATTTGCCGATGAGCATTCTCAGTTGGTATCTAAAACCTTGTCATATTTTGAAACCAATACACCCAGATCTGCGGATAAAATTACTTATGTGTCGCATTATTTGGAAGATAAAATAAAGAGTTTAAAACTGTCAACAAAAAGTGTACTTATCCCTAACGGTACTAATCCTGAGCAGTTCAGACTAATTAACCGCCTTGAAGCTCTTAAACAGACGGGCTTGTCTACAAAATATAAATATCTAGTTTGTGTCGGAAATACGTATTTTGAAAACAGCATTCGGATTCTTTTTGCTGCACTAAAACACACTCTAAAAAAATATCCAGTTAAACTAATCTTTGTAGGTCAATTTCGACCTTTTCCTTCAGTCCAAAAAGACTACGATAGGCTAAAGAATAACATTATTATTGTAGGAAAAGTTCCTTTTGAAAATGTCCTTACTTATCTAAGTCTTTCTGATATACTATTACTTCCAATGGAAAATACCGGGATTGACAAGGCCCGCTTCCCTATTCGCTTAGGTGATTATTTGTGTGCAGGCAGGCCAATTGTATCCAATGCCGTTGGAGAGGTAAAAAAAATCCTTCAACAATATCAAGCCGGGTTAATTAGTCCAGTAAGCTCGGCTAACAACCTAGCCCAAAATATTCAAAAAGTGCTCGCAGACGTGAATTTAGCCAAAACATTGTCAACAAACGCTCAAAAAGCGGCCAGTCTCATTACTTGGAATAATATCGCAATACAGTTACAACATGTTTATGAAAATCTTATTAGCTAACCCACCGTGCCGGATTCCGCTTAAAAACGGCAAAGAGCGATATTTTGTCAGGGCAGGATCACGTTGGCCTTTTTCGGTTATCAAAACTCGGCAAGAACCCTTAGAATATTTACCCTTCCCCTTTTATTTAGCCTATACCGCATCCCTATTACTAAAAAGCAAACTCGAAACAGAAGTTCTCGACAGTATAACCCTAAATCACACGGAGAACGAGTTTCTTACAGAACTTCTGACTGTAAACCCCGATATTCTTTTATTCGAAAGTACTACCCCCACAATTGAGAATGATTACAAACTTGTCAAACGAATAAAAAAGAAATTACCCCATCTTACTATTTGCCTTTCTGGTCCTCATGTTTCTGTCTTTCCTAAAGAGGTACTACGAGAATGTCCGGAAATCGACTACATTTTTATACGGGAATACGAAATTAATTTCCGCGATTTTTGTTTAAATTTTCATGACAACAAGAACCTAGCGAAGATTACTGGAATAGCCTATAAGAAGAAAAACCAATATATTATTCAGCTACAAAAAGACAATACAGATATTAATAAATTACCACCGCCCGCACTTGATTTGTTTCCCAATAGGGAGAAACACAACCCTACGTTATATTGGGATGGCTTTTGTCAAAACAAACCCGCCATACAGATGAACGCTAGCCGTGGGTGTCCTTTCCGGTGCAATTTTTGTCTATGGAACCAAGTCATGTACCAAAACGGCAAATACCGCACCTTTTCACCCAAAAGAATCGTCACGGAAATGAAAAGCGCCCAAGAAAAATACGGGGCAAGAGAAATATATTTTGATGATGATACTTTCACCGGATCAAAAAGCAATGTCCTTGCGATCTGTCAAGAAATAAAACAACGAAAATTAAATATCAAATGGTCAGCGATGGCCGATGCAATGATCACTGATAAAGAAATGATAAACCAGATGGCACTTTCGGGTTGTATTGGTTTGAAATTTGGTGTTGAATCGGGTAATCAAGCCATCCTTAAGCACATTGAAAAACCTTTAAACCTAACTAGGCTCCAACAGTTTACGTCTTGGTGTGCCCAAAGACATATCAAAACCCACGCAACTTTTACTTTTGGCCTCTCCGGCGAAACAAAAGAAAGTATGGAGCAAACTCTCAGCCTGGCAAAGAGTTTAGACATTGACTCGGTTCAGTTTTCTTTAACAACCCCATTCCCTGGTACGCGATATTATGACGAAGTTAAAACAGAAAAAAGACTTAGATCAACCAAGTGGTTAGATTTTGACGGGGCAAACTCATCAATTATTTGTTATCCACAATTATCAAACGAGGAAGTTACCCGTTTTTGTAAGAAAGCGTCCGGACGCTGGTTGCGTCATAAAATGTCAAAGCCTTATTGGTTATATCGGCAATCTTATAACCTAAGACGCCTAATCGCCGGACAAGGAATATCCATTGTTAAAACCAGGCTCTTTCGATTATTAGCTTTAATTAGCCAATGAAACGCGTCAAAATATTATTTATTATTCCCGGCAAAGGCAGACATCAATATATCTCTTTTGGGATAGGTTATCTGTCTTCATATTTAAAAAAATATTTGAAAGGTAAAGTTAATATTAAACTCGCCGATGAAAATGCAGGTGATAATATTTACAAAATCATAGACCAATTTAAGCCAGAATTTGCCGCGATTACTGCTACTACTGCCCAAATAGCACAAGCCGGACAGGTTGCCTCCCAAATTAAAACCCAAGCCCCTCAAACTATTGTTATATTAGGTGGTATCCATGTTTCCGTATTGCCAAAGGAAACACTCACTATTATTCCTCAGGTCAATATTGGTGTCATCGGAGAAGGGGAGGTCACCCTTAAGGAGCTTCTTGAAAAATATAGCAAATACAATGTTCTTAGCCCGCAAATCTTAAAAAACATTAAGGGAATTATTTACCGCAACGCACAAGGACTTTTAATTGTTACGGATAAAAGATTACAGATTAACAATGTTGACACGATACCGTCACCAGACCGGACAATATTTAACCCCCATTATTATTATGCTCCCCGACAATTAATTCGGGGACTACCTGCTCTTAGAAGTACTAGCATTCTTACTTCTCGCGGCTGCCCGTATCATTGTATCTTTTGTTCCAGTAATATCATGGCCGGCCACTATCGCACCCACTCCGTTCCATACATCATGAACGAAGTTCACTCTCTGGTGAAACACCAGAATATTCAAGCCCTGTACTTTCACGACGATTTGTTTATTGCCAACAAACAAAGAGTTTCCGATTTATGTGAATCTCTGATTAAACATAATTATCACAAAAAAATTATTTGGTCTTGTCAGGTCAGGGCGGAATTAATCACCGATTCGACGATACCGCTTCTTAATAAAATGAAAGAAGCAGGCTGTAAGCAGCTGGAGTTTGGTTTTGAAAGTGGCTCAGAACGTCTTTTAAAATTCCTCAAAGGGGCTACCGCCTCTGTCGCCGGAAACCAAAAGGCCATAGACATCACAAATCTGGTAGGTTTGCGTGTTTTTGGAAATTTCATGATAGGCAGTCTTACGGAGACCAAAAGTGATCTTAATAAAACAGTTTCATTTATTGAAAACAATCTCAACAAAATTAATTTTTTTCAAGCGTATATCACAATGCCACTGCCCGGAACCATCTTATGGCAACTTTGTGCTAAGAAAAAAATGTTAGCCGATAATTATACTAATTATTATTTGTTTAATGGTGACAACCTAAGCCAGGTCTTTAATGATACGATACCGCATGATTACCTGATCTCGACTTTAAAATATTTGAACCGCCTTGCCTTGAATAAAATGCCGCTTTCAGAAAAAATTGCCTGGTTTAGCCAATTTATCATTAAAGACCCGCGTTATGTTGCCAAACGCATGTATAATTACCTAGTTCACTAACCCTTATGCCTCCAAATCAACGCAAAACTAAATTACTTCAAATTACCCCATTTTTTCCGCCAGATATCGGTGGGGTTAATACCCACATGGCCGATTTATGCACGCATTTAAACAAAACAAATAAGTACCAAGTTGATGTACTTACTTATAAACCGTATGACCCTAAATTTGTATGGATAAAAAAGGAAAAAATTGGTAATAACTGTACAGTTCATCGTTATTGGTGGCCTGTGAGTCATTTTTACGATGTGATTGAAAAGTACCCGCTATTGTCGTTTTTATATATAAGTACTGGTTTAACTATCTATACAATACTTTTTTTGATTAAAAATCCCCAAATTCAGGTTATTCATACCCAAGGGCTTAATGCCGCTTTTGCTGGAAAAATTGCCAAATTAATATTCAAGAAAAGACATATTTTTAGTACCCACGCAATCTACAATTTTTCCACTAGGCCGTTTTTAGGAAAGCTGGTTAAATGGGTGATCAGTGACGTAGATAGTGTTCTTGCCTTGTCTCACCAATCATATACCGAATTTAGTCAGATCGGCATCAATAAAAACAAACTAAACCAATTTACCTATTGGGTTGACCAAAGTATTTTTAGACCGGCTAGTCAGGCTCAATGTCGCCATAAGCTTCAAATGAAAAATAAATTTACTGTTCTTTTTGTCGGACGATTTATACCCCTTAAGGGAATTAATATTGTCCTAAAACTTGCAAAACAGCTTTCTTCTTACAATTTTGTAATGGTTGGAGGCGGGCTAATGGAGAAGGCAGTAAAACAAAAATCTTCCGTTTTAGCCAACCTAACCGTTTACACCAATGTAGCCAATGCTGACATGCCTGCCCATTATAATGCCGCTGATTTACTAATTATTCCTTCGTTATACGAAGAAGGTATCGCAAGAGTTATGCTAGAGTGCCTGTCGTGCGGAATACCAATTCTCGGCTCTGACCGAGGCGGTATTCGCGAAGTTGTTGACAGTACCGTTGGGATTCGTGTTAAACCCACTTATTACAACTTTAAACAATCTATCCAGCGGTTACATAGTACCCCCAAACTCTATAACACACTCAAGAAAAACACCCTAGCTTACGCCCATAAACATTTTAGCGCTAACAACGCGGCAATTATCGAAAAGTCATATTTATCATAACCATGTCAACTACTAGGTATTACAATAATTACTGGGAAGGTAAACCGGATTCTACGGGCTGGTTAAACAAGCCGGATATTTTCAACGAAAGCGCCTTTTTGGAATTACTATCAAAAATTTACCCATATATAAACGCACCATTACTAGATGCAGGTGCAGGTTCTGGCGATACCACCAACGCCCTTTACAGATACCTGACACAGAAGAAGCCAAAGCAGAAACCCGACATTACTGCTATTGATGTTTCGTCAAAAGCAATTAAACTTTTAAAAAAGAAAAACCCTAATATTAAGACAATTATTGGGGATATTTCAAATTACAATGTTCCTCAAAATCAGTTTAGGACAATCACCGCCTTTCAGGTTGTCGAGCATGTTCTTGATACGAATAAAATGTTTAATTTCTTCAACCAGCATCTCCAGCCAAAAGGCTATTTAATCATAACCACCACTGATTTTAATCTGTTAAAACAAATAATTATTGCCGCCTTTTTTTGGCCTAAGTTTTTTTACCCTACCAATCCTCATATTCGATTTTATACTCGGTACACCCTAGAGTCACTCGCTCAACAACATGGTTTTAGACTCGTTAGTTACACTTGGGACGGTCACTATTTTCACTTAATGCCCAAAGGCCAATTGGCCATTTTTCAAAAGATATAACATGATAAATTATAAAAAATATTATTATGTAGCCTTGAATAATCTTCAAACAACACCCTATCATCTCTTTCATTTATTGCGTCGTAAGCTCCTTGTCGAATATAAATTAAATACCGGTTATTCGCTTTTTCCTGATTTTATAACCATCCTCGTAACTGAAAGATGTAATTTTTTTTGTGATCGTTGTTGTGCCGATTTTCCCTTGAAGACGAAGCAAGCAATTATTAAAAATGAGCTGACGACCACACAAATTATAAAATTTCTTGATGAAGTTGCATGGTTTCGACCGTCCGTTTATTTTTGTGGAGGAGAGCCTACCCTTAGAGGGGATCTTTATGAACTTTTGCACTACGCTAAGTCGAAAAAACTTATCACGGCTTGTACCACCAACGCTAGCCTTCTTGGTGAAAGTCAAAGAGAGAAAATTTTCAAAGCCAAGCTTGATTTTTTGTCTTTTTCACTTGATGGACCGCGCGGCTACCACGACAGGGTCCGCGGCTATAAAGGCGCACATGATCTTGTAATTACAAATATTTCCGAACTAATTAAATACCGCCAAAGGAACCGTTTGCACTATCCGCATGTTCGAATGTCCACCATTGTTGACCCCAATAACCTGGAAAATGCCTTTATGGCAATAGACATAGCCAAAAAACTTAAAGTCGATGAATTAAATTTTGGCATGTTAATGTTTTACACCAATAAGGCCAAGCGGCAGCAGGCGGAACTGGTTAATAATACTCAAATTGGGGGAGATTCTATGCTCGGACAAAAAATCGAAGATAATTACCAGTTTCCTCATAATTATGCGCAAATGCACCGTCTTTACCAAAGAGTCAGACAAGAAAAGTTGCTTAAAATTGTTATAAACGGTCCCCTAGAGTCGGAAGTTGAGCAGTATTTCAATCCCCAAAAATATCCTTCAAAGAGTTCAACCTGCCTTACGCCATGGTTTACTGCCTCACTGCGTTCAAATGGCGACATAGAACTATGCCAGGGGTTAAGGGCCGGCAACATAAAGAACGAACGATTTCTTAAAATTTGGAACAAACCAATTTTCAGGAAATTTCGTTTATACCGTAAAAAACAACCAAACTATGCTTGCTTTCGTTGCGGTGAAAGTCAAAACATAAGATTTTGATAATGCACAAACTACTGATACTCTTTAACAATGTTGGCAGGTTAGGTACCTCGCCAAAACAAAAGCCAATAGACGGTGGAACTAATATTTGGCTGCACTATTTAATGTTTCTTCAAACCAAAAACACCAAAATATATATATCGGCGCAAACCGGAACAAGAAAACCATTTATGAATATGCTTAAATCCTCAAAAAACATTACCTTCGATGAATTTCAATATCCGATAAACCGGAAGATATATTTTATTGAAATACTTCGACGCACACTCGGCCTAATCTATAAAATTTGTAAAAAATATAAAAACATTGATCAAATAATTTCCTCTTCTGATTTTTGGCCAGACGCTTTACCAGCTTTGGTTTATAAAATTACTAACCCAACAACTATTTGGGTAGCAAGTTTTTTTCTTTCAGCCCCTAAGCCGTGGAAGAAAGACAACCCATATAAAGGCACAATGGCACTTACTGGTTTTTTGTATTGGCTAACCCAGTTGCCTGTTATTTTTGCGATAAAGAAGTATGCAGATTACGTCGTTGTTACTTCCGAACCGGATGTGCAAACTTTTGTTACAAAAGATCGTTCGCACGATAAAATTATTATTGCTCAAGGAGGAGTTGATCTTGGGCCGTCTCAAAAATACCACAACTCAAAATCAAAAACTGACAAAAATATAAAAAAATATGATGCTTGTTTTGTCGGAAGATTACATTTCCAAAAAGGTGTTTTAGAACTAATTGATATCTGGAAATTAGTTTGTCAAAAAAGACCTCAGGCCCAATTAGCCATCATTGGCATTGGCCCTCTTGAAGAAGAAATATTTAACAAAATCCAACAAGAAGGTTTAAATAACAACATAACCATGCTTGGCTATAAAGATGGCGAAGATAAATACACCATCTTTAAGCAAAGTAAGATTATAGTTCACCCGGCAACTTACGATAGTGGCGGTATGGCTGCCGCTGAGGGTATGGCCTGGGGCCTCCCTGGCGTCTGTTTTGACCTGCCCGCGCTCAAATCTTACTATCCCCAAGGAATGCTTAAAACAGAATGTTTTAGTAAAACTATATTTAGTTATAATATTTTATTACTCTTAACAAACAAGGCGCTCTATAATAATATATCCACACATGCATATAATCTAATTACAAAACATTGGGACTGGCACCAAAAAAGCAACTATTTATACAATAAAATTAACCACAGATGAAATACGCGTCATTGGATATCAGTCACAAAAGACGCAGTCATAATTTAATCAAAAATGCCATTTTAGGATACTTTAATCCAAAAACAAAAATATTAGACGTTGGTTGCGCTTCCGGGATTGTTGCTCAACTACTCAAAACAAAAGACAATGTTGATGGCATCGAAAATAACCCAAGACTCGCCAAAATTGCACAGCGGTTTTGTCGGCATGTTTATAAAATTGATTTAAATCATCTAAACCCTAAACTTTTTCGTAATCGTAAATATGATATTATTGTTTGCGCTGATGTGATTGAACACCTTGAAGACGACCGTAGTATATTATTAAAATTGATTCACCTTTTGAGACCCAACGGAGTAATGATATTTTCGTTTCCTAACGTAGCCCAACTTCCAATCCGTTTAAGATTACTAGTCGGTCAATGGGATTATCAAGAAACTGGTATATTAGATTCAACCCACCTTCACTTTTATACAAAAAAAACAGCCGCAAGGTTATTAACCAATTCCGGATTACGAGTAATCAAAATTATCGCATCAGGGACCATTGTGAGCTATTTTAATTTCTTACCCAGCCTGCTTGCTGCCCAATTTATTTTTATTACAAAAAAACAATGAAAATAAAATTAAATACGACAGTTACCCTTGTATCTCCGCCATCGCGGAGTTTCAATCATTATCGGCCTCCAATTGCCCTAATGGCCCTGGCAGGGTATCTGGAAAAACACGGCATACATAGCGAAATAATTGATATTACATTAAAGGAACAAATTCGCGACAGAGATTTTGTAATAAACAAAAATAATTACCGCACATACGTTCATAACCAGATATTATGTGCCATTAAAAAAGCTCGTCCTGACGTAATAGGCATTACCTGTTACACCCCTGAGTATTATGAAGTAATCGGCCTTGCAAGAAACATTAAAAAGATTATCCCCAAAACAACAATCATCGTTGGTGGTATACACCCAACCCTTTTCCCTCAAGAATTTTGTAGCCCCAGTAATCCTATTGATATCGCGGTGATCGGTGAAGGGGAAATTACCATGTTGGAATTAGTAAATGCGCTCAGAAATAAGACTAGCTTACAAAAAATTAAAGGAATAGCGTTTTGTGACCCAAAAAATAAAATAATGATACAAACTCCCTTACGACCACTTCACCCAATATTAGACGAAATTTATAATCCGGCTTACGATAAAGTTGATATGGAATATTATACAACGGCGTCACCATATGCTATTCGGGGGGTCTTTTTACGTTCCGCTTACGTTTCCTATTCGCGTGGCTGTCCTTCTCAATGTACTTTTTGTGTTTCAAAAAAGATTCGAACCTGCAATGGAATTGGCAACTATATTCGGTTAAGAGATCCTAAAAATGTTGCTGATGAAATATCATTCTTAAAACAAAAATACAAGATTGACTCTTTCTATTTTATTGATGACTTATTTACCCTTGATAAATCAAAGGTTAAAACATTTTGTAAGATATTAATAGAAAATCGTATTAATTTATTATGGGGTTGTTCTTCAAAAGTGACCACCGTTGATTTTCAGACCTTAAAAATCATGAAAAAAGCAGGATGCATTCAAATCGATTTTGGCGTTGAACGCGGTTCAGATCAAGCTTTAAAACTGGTCAAAAAAGGAACGAATCTAAGAATAATTAAAAACGTTTTTAATAATTGTCACAAGCTTGGCATAAGAACTTTGGCCAGCATGATAGACAATATTCCGGAAGAAACCGAACAGGACCTACACGACATCCTTTTGCTTCTTGACAAAATTAAGGCGACAATTGTTTGTATTAATACCTTTATCCCATATCCGGGTACCGAAATCTGTGAAATGCGCCCTGGGATCGTCACTATAAAAGATTACCCCAATCTAATGGAAGACCCCAGTTGGTTAATCAAAACTTACCCCAAATTTCGTTTTGCAAACCACCAAGTTGATCTCCAAAGTTGGGGCAATTTTTATACAAAAAAATACAATAAATTTTGGGCAAACCTCCAAATATATTTTCAGCTAATTTACTTAATGACATTACTGCACTCACAAAACAAAACAGATTACTTAAAGCAATCACGATTCCTTATCCGCGAGTTTATGAATCAAAAACTTGGTATATAAAATGACCGACGTTTTACTAATAAACCCTTATTTTACACAAAGACTAAATTTTTACACTTTTTATAAACCCAGCCTTCCATTGGGTTTAATGTATATTGCTGCATATTTAAGACAACATAATGTTTATCCCAAAATTATCGAACTAGGAATCTTTAGCCTAGACGAAGCAATTGTCAAGGGCGACAAAATACGCTTTGGAATTTCCGATCAGAAATTAGTCTCGATATTAAAAAAGGAGAAACCAAAGATCATTGGCATTACCAGCATGTACTCTGTTTATTATCGTGACGTTCTTAACATTGCCAAAATAATTAAGAAATATGATTCAAAAATAAAAATAATTATTGGGGGAAACCACCCTTCATCCTACTGGGATTCAATACTAAAAAACCACGAGATTGATTACATTGTTGTCGGAGAAGGGGAGACGACCTTTTTAAAACTCACCAAATACTTACTTGCAAATAACAAAATGTCAAGCATAAATATCAAGGGGGTGGCCTATCGACACAATCAAAAGATCGTATACTCCGGCCCTGCACCTCTTATTTCCGACTTGGATAAGATTCCCTTTCCCGCGCGTGACTTGATTGATTTTCAGCAATATTTACCCAAAGCGTCAGACACGCCGTATGTTATGCGCTATCCAGTTGCTTCAATTATTACCAGCCGCGGTTGTCCTGGAAATTGCGTATATTGTACCGTCAAGGCGGTATGGGGTCGCACGTGGAGAGGTCGTAGTCCCAAAAACGTTGTAGATGAAATTGAATTACTTATTCAACAATATGGGATAAAGGAATTTGCTTTCCTAGATGACAGCGCCAGTGTAAATAAAAATCGCTGGATAGGAATTTGTGATGAAATTATCCACCGTAAATTAGACATAAAATGGTCAACCCCCAACGGAATTGCCCATTGGACACTCGATAAACCGACTCTAAAAAAAATGTATGAAGCTGGTTGTTATCGTATTACCTTTGGAATTGAATCTGGAAATCAACGAACAAGAGAGTTTTTAGGCAAGCCATATTCTTTGAAACAGGCACAAGAACTAATAAAATATGCAAACAAAATTGGGATGTGGACAATCTGTACAAACATAATCGGTTTTCCGTATGAACAGTTAAATTCAGTTACAGATACGATTGAGTTTGCCAAGTCCTGCGGTACGGATTTTGCCACCTTCTATTTGTTAATACCCCAACCAACATCAGAAGTTTATTCCTATTTTCGCAAAGAAAACCTACTAAATCTTGACCGATTTTTAATTAGTATCAATGACGACGATGAAGAAACCGAAAAAGTCAATTCAGTTTTGAACGAAGGGGGGACTAATACTAAATATTTCACAAAGGACCAATTAAAAGAACTACAGCGCAAAGCATATCGTCAATTTTTAATACACAGAGCATTAAGCTATGCATCAAACCCTCTACTAATCCTGAGAAAAATAAAAAATAAAGAAGAATTATT
>Ga0172379_10008409_pt1 | contig 12998 bp, 11 predicted proteins | sample GrowelOW334metaG_FD_119756 | JGI IMG/M metagenome (GOLD analysis project Ga0172379, IMG submission 119756) | Groundwater microbial communities from an aquifer near a municipal landfill in Southern Ontario, Canada - Groundwater well OW334 metaG | ecosystem: Environmental > Aquatic > Deep... | reverse complement strand
CAGAATATTTGATCAAAAAATACTCTTACCAAATCACTCCCCCACAAAAAAAATTGGCCATGCAATATGGAGCCGGTCACCCTTCGTTAATTAAAGCTTGTTTACGCACTTTCACCGACAACAAAAATCTTGATTCAAACAGTCTCTTATCCTTCCTGGGTGGTCAATGGGAAATTAAAATAATTCTCGAAGATGTCTGGAGCAACCTAGATCCGGATGAGCAAGCCGCTTTAATTCGGCTCTCTTTAGCCCAGCCTGTTCCTTCAATTCCGGAACGCTTGACAGGACTTCGCCTTATTAACGAAGAGGGTCAATTTTTCTCCCCTCTTTTTTCTCAATTTGTAACCAATAGATTCACCAAGGGAGCAGAACTCACTCTTGATCCGCAATCGTCCGAAATTTTAATCAATGGCCTACCGCCTCAGGAAAAGATCACTCTTCAGGAGTATCACCTTATTTTACTTTTCCTCAAACAAACTCAAAAAATTATTTCCCGCGACCAAATCGCCGAAGCCCTTTGGGGTAAAAACAGTGATGAAAAATACTCCGACTGGGCCATTGACCAGATTATTTCCCAATTACGTAAAAAATTAACCCGTCTGGGTGTTTCTGCTCAAACCCTCCAAACAATCCGCGGCCGCGGCTACCGCTGGACCACTTAATCGATGTCTTTCTTATGCGACTTTGAATCCCGTGCCAACATTTGTTATAACCCAGACCATCTTCCTGGTTTGTCCCCTCTGTCTCCGGATCAAAACCAAACAATCGCCCGTGAAATCACCCAAGCCGGCCTAGAACGCCTTGAACCTCTTTTTGATTCTGGCAAAGAAGCCGAATTACTAACCCAATCTTATCGATGGGCCCAAGGGGGCACCAAACCAGACGGTCTTGAAAGTCAATACGGCCTCATCCTCTCCATCCACCCCCCAATAGGACTTACCAGTATCAACTGCCTGGCCGGAGATATTGTAGTTGCCACCGCTGTTGCCAAAAAACTCGCTCGTATTCACTACCGCTTAGCCGAAACAACCGGGCAGGTCTGGTTTATCGGTATTAGCGGCACCGCCCGTCGCTTTGCTTCAACTGGACCACCAGCAACCCAACGCAGTTTAACCCCGCTCCTCGCCCACGAACCGCGAAGATATTACAATGAAGACACTCCGCCTCGACCCCAAGATGCCGATATTCTTTTTCTCTCTACCCCTCCAAAAACCCTCGAGTGGTTAAGTAAATGTTTTACAGGACATATGGATCTAGAAGACCCTCTTCATTTTCCCCGTGATTTAGTCAATCTCAAAACATCCACCCGCCGTCCTCATTTTACCCGCTTAGAAATCAATAGTTTAGATAAAACTCTCGAGGGTCATCGCCTTGGCAAACATATCCCCCTTGCCCAAATTGCCCCTCCTGGCATTTTTGGTTATTACGGCCCTGAATTACGCCTCTTACATTACGTTCTTACTCATTCTGATACCCCGCCGCCCGTCGTTCTTGTCCCAATTTATCACGGCCATACAAAATTGACTGATCATTTCGAAGGTGTTGCCATCGACTTTTTCCCTGATCGCAAATATTACACCAAAGTTACCTTTCGACAAAGGGGCCAGGATGACATTCTTTATCAACGTCAGCTCACCCCCGCCACCTACCCTTGCCCCGACCTCGCTTTTCCCGAAGTATATGGTCATTTCACTGACGCCCTGGATTATTTCCTGCACGAGCTCCGTACTTGGCCTTGGAACGACCAGCTTCCCTTGTTTCCCAGGTATTACACCGAAGACTCGATCGTTTCCGTTGCTATTCCCACCGTAGATACTCCCAAAAGCCGTCAAATTATTAAAGAATTATCTCGCGATACAGCACTTTGGTTTCGCGATTATATCGTCAAAGGAGTTGGTGACAAGCCTCACGCCGTTGATACGCCCAGACAACAACAAGCCACATCCCAACAAATTTTTGAAACCTTACCCAAAGCTTTTAATGGTGATCCCCTCCTGACCCTCATTCGTTGCTTGGATTATAGCCAAGACCCACTTCGCCCTGATCTTCCCGTTTTTGGTATGGATATTTTTCAATCTTGGCTTCATTCACTTCATGACTTCCTGCAAAAAAACGACCGAATCCCAAGACTGCTCTCAGTTATGGAAAAATGCCCCGCCGGTGTAACTCAAAAGGGCTGGAAGGTCTTTATTGATTTTCTCACTCAGGAATGCCGGGGCGACACTGACCGTGTCCAATCACTTCTCACTACTATTTGGGGCCACCATCCTTCTTCTTTAACTGTTCCACCTTCCACATAAACAAACTTCCCTTATTCCGCGCTTTGGCATCCAGCACAAACGACCGGGCATTTTCCAAAATATGCCGCGGTAGCTCTTTGGCCATCTTCATATACAACGATTTATGTCTTAAATCTTCCAGCTCTTCCGCCAAGCGGTAGCCATAGTCCTGAAATTCACGGCTGATCGATTTTTTCGAGTCCCAGTCAAAATTACCCAGAATCGCCTTCAGCGATTGCATCCCGCTATTTTTTGTTTTCATCTTACGAATTATACCTATTCATCGCTTTTTTTAAATCCTTTTCCAAAGCAATTTGGATCGCCTCCACCGCCTTCTTCACCAAATTTTTAGCTGTCGTTGTCGGTATCTTTTGCAAAACATAATTATCCAGCTCCCAATCTCCCCCCTCCTGCTCCCGGGGATGTCCAACTCCCAATCTGAACCTTACAAATATATCCGTCCCTAATTGCTCCATCACCGACGTTACCCCCCGATGCCCCCCGGTCCCTCCCCCTTCTCTGATTCGTAATTTCCCCGGCGGTAAATCCACATCATCATGGATTAGCCAAATATTTTCTGGCTTAATTCTGTAGTAACGGGCCACTTTCGCCACCGCAAACCCCGACGCATTCATAAATGTCTGCGGTTTAATTAAAATTAGTCGTTCATCGATCTTCGCAATCATCACATCAAATTTTTTATCATCCTTCCACACTGCATCCAAATCCTTCGCCAGTTGTTCCACCACCATAAAACCCAAATTATGCCTGGTTTTAGCATATTTTGTCCCCGGATTTCCAAGTCCGACAATTAAGATCATTTTAGACCACAACTCTCTTTCGATTGATAAATATCTGTTTTATTAATTCAATAAAAACCATGCTAACCATTGCCACCAACAGCACCCAGCCCCAATCAATTACCCTTAAGGGCACCGTTTTTAATAAAATTCTTAACGGTGGTAAATATATTCCCAACAGCATTAGTATAACCCCAACTCCAAAGGCCCCGTTAACCGCCCTGTTTTCCAAGACTTTCATTCGATAAATCGGTTTCCGCCAAGAACGGCACAAATAGACCGCAAATAACGAACGTAATGCCAAAGCCGCAAACATCACCGATTGTTTATTTGTCACCATTATCACATCCTTACTCAACAGTACAAAAAAGCCGATCATTACTACATTCGTCGAAAGTGTAATCCACAATGTCAACCAATTTATTGGATAACCAAAAAGGCCTTTATGTTTTTTTCTCGGCTTGCTTTGCATTGTCCCTTCCTCGGTTGATTCAAAAGCCAAAGCCACTCCCGGAAATATATCTTCGACCAAATTGATCCAAATTAACTGAGCAGCCGTCAATGGCAAGGGTAACCGCATCAACAAAGCACTGGCCACCACCATTACCTCGACTAAGCTTCCGGAAATTAAGTACAAAACCGTTTTCCGGATATTGTCATATATCGTTCTTCCCGCCTCAATCGCCGCCGCCACCGTATGAAAACGTGAGTCCAAAAGCACCATATCTGCCGTCTCTTTAGCTACGTCAGACGCATCCTGAACCACAATCCCAACATCGGCCTTAACCAAAGCCGGTGCATCATTCACCCCATCACCCATCATTGCCACTACTTCCCCGTTTGATTGTAATGCCTCCACAATTTTTAATTTCTGTTGCGGATTAGTTCGGGCAAATAAGATTATGTCCTTAATAATTTTCTTCAATTCTTCTTTACTAATTCCTTCAAGCTCATCGCCCGTAATCACTCCATCCGCAATTATTTCGTTTAAGTGCGCCGGCAAATCTTTGTCAAACCGACCCTCTGCCAATAATCCCACCTTCTTTAAAACGGCTTGCGCCGTTGCCGCATAATCGCCCGTTACCACCTTAATCTTAAGACCCGCTTCCTGACACCTGGCGATTGCTTCCTTTACCCCTTCCCGCACTGGATCTTCATACACAACTATCCCCAGCCAAACCAAATCCCCCTCTAAATCTTCTGTTTGTATCTTGCCTGCCCGGCCAGGGTTTCTTGTTTCTTGTATCTTCTTATATGAAAATCCCACCAACCGATATCCTTTATTCCCGTAATCGTCGAATTGTTTTTTAATTTTATCCTGTAAGATAGAATCCTGCTTTGCAGAACATTTACTCAATACCACTTCCGGCGCCCCGGAAACCAACAATAAACCAGGATGTAACGTCGCAATTATTTTTGTCTTCGGCGAAAACGGCACCTCATCCAGTCTTGGATATTCTTTCTCAACTTGTAACTTGTAACTTGTAACTTGTAACTTGTTTTTAGCCCATTCCATCATCGCAATTTCCAAAGGATCCCTCATATCGTTACACAAAATTGCCGCTTTAATTAAAAGCTCTTTGTCTGTTGCTTCGCTCCCCACCACCCGCATTTTCCCTTCGGTTATTGTTCCCGTCTTATCTACACATAGCGTTGACACTGCTCCCAAAACCTCCGCCGTTGCAAACTTTCTCACAATTGCCCGTCTCTTCATTAGTCCTTCCATTCCCACCGCCAAAATGACCGTCAAGGCAATGATCAAACCCTCCGGTACTGCCGCTACTCCCATCGCCACACTGACCGTCAACATTTCCGTTCGTGGTAGCCCCAAAATAATTCCCGCAATCAGAACTACAATTGATATACTCACCGCCCCAATTGACAACACGGCCACCAGTCTCCCCAATTGCTTCTGTAGTGGCGTCTTTTCCTCAACTACCTGACCAACTTGCTTCCCGATTTTGCCAATCTGTGTTTCCATTCCAATCGCCGTAACCTGCATTTTGGCAATTCCGCAAGCCACCAGTGTTCCCATCGAGACCATTTCTCCTTTATTCTTCCTCACCGCCTCCACTTCACCTGTCAGAATACTTTCATTCACCGCAAAATCAGTTGCATCGACCAACTCCCCGTCTGCGGGTATTCTTGTCCCAATTGTTAAAATCACCACATCCCCCGGTACCAGCTCTACCGCTGGTATCACTTCCCGCCGCCCCTCCCTTATCACCTTTGCTCTCGGTGCCAAAAAACGCCCCAAAGCCGCCAATGATATTTCAGCTTTTCTTTCCTGGTAATATCCAAAAATACCCGTCACCACCACTGCAATCAAAATCACCAAACTATCGGTCCAATCCTTAAGCAAGGCCGTTAATATTACTGCTGTCAACAAAACATAGACTAAAGGTGACTCAAACTGCGACCACAACAATCTCCAACCCCAACTTCGTTGCCGGGCCTCTAATTGATTCCTTCCATACTTCCCCTGCAATTCCCGTACCTGCACCAACGATAAGCCCGTGTTAAATGTCTGTATCTTCACAAAATAATTGTAACATTAAACATGCTACAATATTACCAATCCATGACCAACGCGCGAACAATAGTCATTGTTGGTATTTTTTTTATTATTGGCATTACCGGTGGTTGGCAAGCCAAAACCTATACAATAAACAAATCTTTTGCCACCACCCGCGAAATCCACTCCGGTGGTTACCGTTTTATTAATCCTCTCCTCCAATGCGAGTTCGCTCCAGAAAACAGCCCTCCCTCTCTCGCCGCCCTGGAAAACAAGCTCCATACGTTTATCGACAAAAAAATCTCCTCCCAAGATGCAACCCACATCTCTCTCTACTTTCGTGATCTTAATAACGGCCCGTGGTTTGGTATCAATGAAAATGAAAACTTTTCTCCAGCCAGTCTTCTTAAGGTCCCCCTGATGATTGCCTATTATAAAGAAGCTGAAGCAAAGCCGGAGAGTTTAAAACAAGAAATTCCTTTTCTCCATATCGAACCAGGTGATGATAATCAAATCACTAATTTTAAACCCAGCCAGGCAATTGTTCTTGGCCAAACATACACCATTGACGAACTTATCAAATATATGATTGTTTATTCTGACAATGATTCCAAAAACTTATTAGCTTTAAACCTTGATGATGCCGCCTTTATCCATTCATATCGTGATTTGGGGATAGACGTTCCTGACGTGCGCAAGCCTGAAGATTTTATGTCAGTCAAATCCTACGCTTCCTTCTTCCGTATTCTCTACAACGCCTCCTATTTAAGCCGGGAATATTCTGAAAAAGCCCTCAGCCTTCTAAGCCAGTCTGAATTTAAAGATGGCATAGTCAAAAAACTTCCCCCCAATACCCTCATCTCTCATAAATTTGGTGAAAGAAAAATTGAACCCGGCGGGGTGCTTCAGCTTCACGATTGTGGCATTATCTATCAGCCTCAACGTCCATACCTTTTGTGTATTATGACCAGGGGAGGTAACTTCAGTAAACTTTCTGCCATAATTGCCGATACTTCTGATCTGGTCTACAAGGCAACCTCCAGTTCAGACAATGCTCAAAACCAGTAAGATTTACATTCCTCAAAGTTCCTAAGGCAACTCCATCCGTCTTTAACTGTAAATTTTCCGTCTTCGTCAATATCAAAAGGCACCATTGGCTCAAAAACTATTCGATTCTCTTGATCATTTACCTTTAGTCTTGCTTGTCGGGGAATATATCCCTGTTTCAGCAACACCAAACGATACTCTTTGCCGACCACTAAATTATTAATATCTTCAACCTTTCCCTCCCCCCCTTTTAATCTGATACCATCTTTCTGATAAATTGGCCGCTCCTGTTCATCAAAAATTACAAATTTAAAACCTTCTGCCGTCACTTTTCCTTTCGGAAACAACGATTCCTCAAAATCAATGTTCACCCTCGGCAAAATTGTCACTTGAAAGTGATCCTCTTGCTCCACCGGTCTGTCGTTTCTTGTAATCTGTAACTCAATCGATAGCACACCCTCCTGGTCTTTTGTCTTCAAATACAACCACATTTGCTCTTCTTGGCCGGGAAGTAATTTAGAAAAATCCGAGGCCCAAACATCTGCCTCATCGTTCGCCGTTGCTTTTAACTTATAACCATCCTCCAAAGACCAAACCGCTTGCCCTTTATTTTTTATTTGAATTGGAAACTGATACGTCGAATTTGCCAACACCTTTTCCGGCAAACTTACCCCTATTTCTGCCTCTTGTCTTTGTTCCGGCAAACCCGCCGTTTTGGCCATTTGCTGGACGATTTCATATTGTTGGTAGAACCTCCTCTGTGACCCCAGTTTCTCCGGTATCCGCCAGGAAAAATGCTCAAAAAGCTCACTTTGATAATTCAACACAAACGGCGTCACTGCCACCACCCGCTGATCACTCACCATTTGTTTAAAATACGCCACAAAGTTTTGCGCCACCTTATTTTCCGTGAAATATCCGTACTTATTCGTAACTCCTTCCGCATGGGGCCAACCGGTTTCCGTCACAAATACCGGTAACTCTTTCTTTACCCCCAATCGCCCCAACAGCCCTAATTCCCACACATAAGTCCTTACCGACGGTCTGCCGGTTGCATATGGCGAACTGACAAATCCATAGTTGGGATAAGAATGGGTTGCCCAACCGTCAATATTTTCAAAAAACGTCTCCGCTCCCCCGTTTCCGGTTACCATTTGTTTTAAGAAGACTTCTTCATCGGCATATTGCGGAAATTGGTTCGGTGCCGCCGCATCCAAACCCGCCAGCATCACAAAATAATCCGGACTATTTTCTTTCAGCGCTTTTGCAAATTCTTCTACAACCTTCCCAAAACCTACCGGGTCAACCCCTCCTCCCCATTCAGCTCCTTGATTCGGCTCATTAAAAAGAATGACATAGCGATTTTTCACCACCCAATTTAATGAATCCAAAAAATTCACCCAATCCGTTGTTTGGTCTACCCTCGCTCTTTTCCAACTCCCATCTTGGAAAGAAGTTGCCAATCTCATAATCGGAACCAAGTGGAGCTCCCGCATTTTGTCGAAGACCGCCTGCCACTTGTTAACATCCCGATCATTTTCTTGTATTACTATCGTCACATAGCCCCAATCTCCTCCGTTTGAATTTACCAACGCCGCCGCATCCTCAAGATCCTGATTAGAAACTCCCGCCAAATGTATCCCGAATTTATTATTTGGTTCTTGCGCCCGCACTGTAGGGGCATAGCACGCTATGCCCATAGATATTATACCCACCACCAGAAAAACAACCTTTGAAGTTACTTTCACACAACTATTCTACCATGAAGCTATTTTGCTTTTTTGGTCGTCAAAAACGCCACCGGCACCAAGCCCAACAATGCGCCCAAAAATATTGCACAAATCCCCGCAACCACTGCCAGTAATAAGTATCCAAACGAAGTCACTTTTTTACTCACCATCACCACCAGGTATAATGACACACAAGCCATCACCGCAAAAATCGCCCCCGCCCTCATTGCCGACCCTGTCACTGCCTCTGTATTCAATATTGCCGTCGCTCCCCCCAAAAGACCCCCGATCAAAATAAACAGCAAAAAATACGCCAGATAAAAACCAATTGCTTCCTTCGTATTACGCTGGTACCTAAAATCAACTAGGTGCTTAAACATGCTTCTCCTTGTAACTATCAATAATTAAATTAATCATAACACAAATATTTTTCTTCATGTCAAGATTTTTACCACTTTTTTACTAAAAGAATAGCTAGGACAATCATTACCGTTAAGACACACTGCCAAAATATTTGGTACACAAACCAGATTGAATCAGAGGGAAAATATTTACCCAGCCACAAATTCTTCGGTGGATTTCTTCGGTTTGCCGAAAATTGTTGATTTAACCAATAAATCACTTCCCCCAAACTCCGCACTCCCCAAAAGATAACTACCGTTAATAGAAATTCTTTCCAGCCAATTACCCTCATAACCCCCATTGCCCCTATTATTACCCAAAATCCCCCAAAAACTACCGCATCCCCCCACACAAAAACCCCGATGATTTTAAATATCCCCGCTCCCCCAAACGCATTCTTCTTTCTTATCTTCCCTATTCCCCTTATTTCCCCCATCACCCCCATTACTAACGTTCCTCCCATGATTGCCTGTTGCCACTCTATCATTATTTTTGCATTTTATAGAGCTTTTGCGCTTCTCTTAAAGTTGTTACCTGCCGCACCGTTTTATCGTCCCGGAACCTGACCAAACGGGGAAACCGCAAGGCCAGCCCGGCCGTATGCAAAGTAGAAACTGTCACGTTATCTGCCTGAATCTCCACCACCAACTCCGGCTTCAACCAAATATCTGCTTCTAAATTCTTATTAACTTCATAATTGGACTGTTTACTTTTAGCTGTTAACTTATTACTTCTATTCTTTAACTCTCTCCATTGTTCATCCGTCAAGCCCGTCCCGATTTTGGAAATTGTCACGATCTCTTCACTCTTTTCTTTTTTTCTGATTCCCACTAGAAATGCCCCCGCTCCAAAACTGACTCTTTTCCCTCTCCCTTTATAAATTCCCATCACCACACAATCCAAAGTATCCGCCAACCCCCCGCCTTTTTTGGTCATTTCACTTTTAAACTTGACCCAGCTATAGCCCCTCCGGCCCGGATCATAAAAAGATTCCCATTTTTTACAGACCACCCCCTCCAAACCATCTTCGATTTGCTGGTCATGAAATTGACGCAATCTTGCCGGATCATCGGTCACAATTTGCGGGGACAAAACAATTTTGTTATTTGCCGGAATTATCTTTTCCAAAATCTCACGCCTCTTTGCTAAAGTAGTTTTTAATAATTCTTCTCCCTCACACATCAAAACGTCAAAAACAAAATATCTTAAGGGAATCGTCTTGCTCATTGCTTCAATCTCATGTTTTCTTTTGCGCTTCATTGTTTCCTGAAACGGCAAATAATTTCCTGTCTTTGGGTCATATCCCACCAACTCCCCATCCAAAATCACTTGTTTGGCTTTGATTTCTGCCAACGCCGCCTGAATCACATCCGGATACATCGCCGAGACATTTTCTAAACTCCGGGTAAAGGCTTTCACTATTCCGTCAAGTTTACTCAAATGCAATTGCAATCTAGTCCCGTCATATTTTGGCTCCACCGCTACTTTCCCCATTTTCTTAATCATCTCTTCCGGATCCGGTAAACGTTGGCACAATGCCGGGACCACCGGTGTTCCCAAAGCCACTTTTACCCCTTTTAGTCCCTGTATCCCTTTCGCTTTTATCACTTTGGCAACATAGCCGATATCCGCCCGCACCTCATAAGCTTGTTCGATTTCTTCGCGCTTACTTTTGTCTCCCATCAATCCCCAGGACAAAGCATCAATTACTGTCAGTTCCGAAAATCCCAGTCTCAGTCTTCCCAAGGGCATTCTCACTACAAATTTTGCCGCGATCGGTTCCAACTCCCCCAGCAGTTTTGCCATCCCCGCCACCTTTCTTTCTACCGATCCCGCCCCGTTATCCTTGGCAATCCCCAGCAACCTCTCATAAACCTCGACCACTGTCATCTTGTTATCAATCTTGTTTTCTTCCCCAAACAACCCTTGACTCTTAACTGTTAACTTGCCTGCCCGGCCAGGGTCACTTTTCAACTGAATTATCGTTTCCCCCAAATCCCCGGTTTTCTTATACAGTTTCCTTACTATTTCTTGGTTTGTCCCCGTCGTTAGAGCAATCGCTTTTATTAGCAGTTTTTCTGCCAGATTAAATTCAACTCCCTCATAAGCCGGCGCCAACCGTCCTAAGGCCAAATATGTGATTTTATCAATTTCTTCCGGAGACGCCTGCGCAAACAAATTTGCCAGGATTTCTGTAATCTTCAAACGCGAAGCTGTCTTTTCCAACTCTTCAAAGTATTGGGCCAGCTTCTTGAAAACCATCTTTTATGACCGAAAGTAGATATAGGAGAAAACGGCCACTCCCACAAAAGCAAAGCCATAAAACACCGAAAACCAGGGGTTAACCTGTACCTTAATTTTCATTAACCGTCCCAACCCATCGGCAACCATTGTTAGACCAATAAATGAAGGCAGGATAAGCAGGCTATAAAAACTGAGTGAATCGTACATTCTGTCCTTTCTACTATTGGCCCTATAATATCACATCGATAAAGTCATTTTAAAAAGTAGCGTGCACTTTTGGTGCTTCCCTCTTTTTTAACCACTCCCTGCTTGAGTAAATAATTAAAATCTCGCACTAGTGAATCGTCCGAATACCCCGGCAGTAAGCTCCTGGCTTCCGCCGTCGTGATTGCCCCGTTATTTTCCAAATACTCCATCATTTTTATCTGTCTTTCATTTAAAGGAATTTGGCTCCCCAATTTTCCTTTCATTTTGGCGTCCACTGACAACCGCTTCACTTTTTCTTTTATCCGGGTCAGCTCCACGGCCATCGCCCGGGTAAAATATTCCAGCCAGGGCGTCAAATCCCGTTTTTCCAGATCTTTACTTTCATCTGAATTGTCCACATCAAACAACGCTTGGTAATATTGCGCCGAATCTTTATCAAAATATTCTTCCAACGAAAAAAACCTTTTAATATCATAGCCTTCCACAAAAAGGATCAAGGTCGTAAAAGTTCTCGCGCTCCTCCCGTTCCCCTCCACAAAAGGGTGCACCGCCACCAGATAATAATGCGCCACCCCCGCCCGCAACACCGGATGAATCCGTTGACTTCCCGTCATGTTCAGCCAGTCAAAAAAATCTTCCAATAAATAGGGTACTTCCACCGATGGGGGCGGTCTAAAAACCACTTCTCCGCTTTGATCATCTTTCAAAATTACCTGTGCTTGCCGGTAACAACCCTGACAAGATTCATCTACCAGTCGGGCACAAACCAATTGGTTTATTTTTTTCAGCATTGCCTGGCTGTAATGCAAACCGTCTTTGACTTCCGCCTCCAAACCATCCAAATACTTCAGCACGTTGCGGTAGTTAATTACCTCCTGAATATCCCGTTGTTTGGCCACAATCTGCTCACCCTCAATCACCCGCTTGGCTTCATTCAACGACAAATCATTTCCTTCCAAGTGAGTACTATGGTGGACTGTCCGTACCAATGCTTCCGACACAAACCGCGCTTCGTAAACCGGTATCAAGGGCGCATTAATAATCACTTCCCTCGCCGCTTCAATCAGTCCAATATTTGCCAATATTTCCGGAGTAATCGTGAAGTCTGGATTATACATCCCAATAATTATCGCACATCCCGCGTCAATTATCTAATCTTCTGGTACTGATACCCTTCCACTTTTTTCACAACCCGCCCTTTTTCAAAATATAACAAACTTGGCACTATTTTGACTGACAATTTTTTTGCCAACTCCGGATATTTTCCCCCATCCAGCTTCTTTAACGACATACCCTTACTCACATCATCCCACAAAACCGAGTGTAACCGGCAATCCAATGTTTCTTCGCTCCATACATCTACTGCAAATTTACATTGGTCTTCCTTCACTTCTTCTTCAAAATTCTTTGGGGTTATAATAACTGCCAATTTCCCAAATCGCCCCGGTTGACAACCCAATCTTTCTTTCCACAAATCTTCTTCTTTGTGGGGATCATTTTTGATAATCTGCTTTAATTTTTTAAATTCTTCTTCACTCCGCGCCAACATTATTGCCCCCACCGGACATTCCAAGGCACACCTACCACACCCGGTACACAGTTCATTATTTACTTCCGGCCTTTGGCTTTTTTCATTCCAAAAAATCGCTTTCTTTGGACAAGATTCTATCCCCCCACACTCTTTTGCTTTATCACAAATTTTGTAATTAATCAGTACTGGCATTTTTATTCTCCCATTTAATCGGTTCTGGAAAACACGTTACGCCCCGCTCTT
>Ga0172379_10008408_pt1 | contig 12999 bp, 16 predicted proteins | sample GrowelOW334metaG_FD_119756 | JGI IMG/M metagenome (GOLD analysis project Ga0172379, IMG submission 119756) | Groundwater microbial communities from an aquifer near a municipal landfill in Southern Ontario, Canada - Groundwater well OW334 metaG | ecosystem: Environmental > Aquatic > Deep... | reverse complement strand
TTTTCACGATCCGGCAACATTTGAAAAATATCTCGGAACGAAAGAAATTTGGCGGAACGCCGAGCAAGCGCTTCGGGAAATTGCGGTTGAACGGAAAGCCGATTATTTTGAAGCGCCGGGAGAAGCCGCGATGTACGGACCGAAATTGGACTTCATGGCAAAAGATTCGCTCGGACGCGAACACCAAGTCGCGACCATTCAGCTTGATATGAACTTGCCGAAACGCTTTGATCTTTTCTGCATCAACGAAAAGGGCGAAAAAGAGCGCGTCGTCATGATACACTCCGCCATCATGGGCTCCATTGAACGCTTCTCCGCCGTTCTCATTGAGCATTTGGGCGGCGCATTCCCATTCTGGCTTTCACCCGTTCAGACATGGGTCTTGCCGATTACCGACGCGCACGAAAAATACGGAAAAGAAGTGTGCGAAACGCTCAAAGCGGCAGGCATACGAGCGGAACTTCACAACGAATCCGAAACCCTCGGCAAAAAAATCCGGAACGGAAAAATGCAAAAAGTTCCCTATCTTCTCGTTATCGGCGATAAGGAAGTTGAAGACACAACCGTGACGATAGAAAGCCGTGATGAAGGAAACAAAGGCGCGTTCCCGCTTGCGGAACTCATCAAAAATCTGAAATAAAAAAAGAAAAAAACTGTCGGAAAAATACCGACGGTTTTTTTGTTTTATAAATTTCCCGCACAATGCAAATTTATGTGGCATATGCTGGAATTTGCATTGTGTGAGAAATTTAGGTATTTATAAAAATTTAGAGAAGGATTGTCGCAACGGCCCCCGCGACCATAAGAACCGTCGCCGCTATTTTTTTCGGGATGTCGCTCTGCTCGCGGAAGTAAAGAGTCCGATAAGAAAAGCGAACAAGGGCATCGTCCGTTTAATGGCGAAAACTTGCGCGACCGGCGCCATATGGAGAGCGGTGTTGATGGTTCCGTTCTCTCCCACATAAATCAGTCCGGATAAAAGCACGAGCATGAGAAATGTCCGATTTTTTCTCACAAAAAATTCGCGAAAATCCCTCCATTCATTTTTGAAAAGCAGAATAACGAGAAAAACGACGGCGGTGGAAGTTTCCGTAAGAAAACTGGCAAACCAAACCGAGCTTTCTTGTATTGCGACTTTTGCGAACGTCGGCAATATCGTAAAGCAAAGTGCGGTTACGAGAAAATAGTTTAGCCCTTTGCGATTCATCGCGCGTCTCTGAATTTCATCCGAGGTCAATTCTCTCATTGAATAATTCATCAGCGCCGCGCCGCACACAATGAGCGCCATTCCAAAAACGCTTCCGAGCGACGGAATTTCGCCGAGCAAAAATATCGGCGGAACGATTAACGAAAGCGCGGTAAACGTCATAAAAGGCATCACGTAATTGAGCTCCGCGAACTCAAGCGCCCGATACAAAAACCACGCTCCGAGTCCGTTGAGCGCGCCGAACAAAACGATGATGATCCAAAATTTTTCCGAAAGCCCTCTCATCCAAAAAGAACCCGAGCTCGCATAATGAAAAGCGAAAAAAATAATCCCGGCAACCGCATAGGAAATAAACCCGACAATATATTTCCGGTCGTGTATCCGCAAAGCCCGCTTAAAAACGGCAGAGCCGAGCGCCTGAAAAAACGCCCCGCAAAATGCCAATAACGCCCAAATCATATCTTCCAATTATACGGGATTTGGGGAGAAATGGAAACGGAGAGGCACTCGTTGACCACACAAAAAAAAGAAACATCACCCGTCGATAACGGAACCAACGGAAAAAACGGCGCCGACGGTGGGCCCAAAAACGCGGGTGGACGACGATTTAAATTGAATGCTTTGCATGCTATCACGGTGTGGTCACAAGTCACTAAGTATTTTCCTTCGCGTTACTCGGAAAATACTAAGTGCTTGCCGACCCCGGCTCGCGGTCGCAAAGCGACATCGCTCCGCCCTCACAAAGCTAAAAGACTGGAGCAGTCCAGTCTTTTTTAACGCTTTGTGACCCAAGTGGTACGGAATTGGAACCGGATTATAAAGGAAATTGCTGAGTGGAAGCATTTTTCTTATTCTCAATGTTCTTATTAAGGGCAATAAGTTCTATTTGAATATCCTTTTCTGTAAGTGTTGGGTAAATATTAACCGAAAAGGATGAAAATAGACGAAAAATAGAAAAACTTTTTTGTTTGTAATATGCCCTCAAATATGTTACCGCGCCCTTTATATCTGTCTCTGCCTCACTAAAATTAGTTCGAAAAACCATTAATTGATTTTTGGTATTTGTATTCATCTCGTACCACTCTTTAATATGATCCCCGTCCAAAAATTTGATTGAATTTGAATAATATCTGCCGAAAATATTTTCAAGGTCATGAGAGAGAACATTTAATCCAAAACTCAACGCATTGAGTTTATTTATAAGGGTCGTATTCGTCAAATGAACAAATTCTGAATTATCCAAAAAATAATTTCTAAAAGAGCAAGAAAATAGCCTATTATTTTGTAAGGAATCAATCCAGTCATTTAAAAATTTCTCATTGTGCGTATTGGATGCAAAGTCACCGCTTAAACAAATTTCAATTTTTTTTAAAGAATATACCTCCTCGCAATACTTATCATACGATCTCTTAATCATCCAAATAAAAAACCCAAAAAGAATAGAAATACTTAATGATGCTGTTTCTTGAATTATTAGCTGAAATGAAATGTTTTTTAAAATATACTCCATGTAAGTACATAAATCGGCTTTTCTCACCTATAAAAATTTTTTTTGCTTGATCTATCAAGATTTATTATTTTTTGTATTAGTATTTTTTCGCGATATGAGTATATAAGTTTTGTTTGCTAAAATTGCTGAAATTATTAATGCTAGAATATTTGCAATTGCGTCAACGTTCGCAACTGTTTCGGTACTTCCTGAAATATCAACTCCAAATCCGCCAAGTAAAAAAAGCGATATAATTGTGATAAGAAAAACGAGCAATTTAAAAACAATTGCGAAAACTAGGAGACCCGAAAAAACGCCCAAAATTATACGTGTACCGCGTACTGTGTTAGTTTTTACTTTTTCAAGTACTTTAGTTGATTCCTGTTTTTGTACTTTTGTTCCACACTTACTACAAAAATTTATATCATCTGTAAGATCATTATTACAATGTATGCAATTCATATTTAAAATATTCTTAAAATTGTTTTTAAAAATTATGCCCAATAAACAATTTAGATGTATTATACTGTCTTGGTGTTTCGTTCGAAGCTCTTGTTTGCTCTATAAAGAAAACAAAAAGAGAAATTATGATTGCTGCTACCATAATAACAATGACAATGAACCCTAAATAAACTAAATTATCTTGCTTTTCTATTTTGCTTTGCGCAATTTTAAGATTATCCGCTTGTTCTTCGAGGCTTTTTTCTTGATTATGAATATTTTTTGTGACTATAGAGAGTTCTTTTGATAATTTATTTATTTGAGTAAGTAAGTCGCTATTATTTTCATTTTCTTCTCCAATTAAAGAGCTACTTCCAACACTCTTGAACCCCTCATTCATTTTTTCGTCTGAAGAAACATATAGTTGTGGATTCTGTGACATATTTATTTCTGTATTAGTCGGAAAAAATTTGTATCTTCAAAAATCGTCTTATCATTTAATATAACTCTAACACCGTATATTCCAATTTCATTAAAAGTCGCGCTAACTCTTGCAAGTAAATTTAATTTTTTAAATGCAGTGCTTGTGTTTGTCGGTAATTCAGTGTTAAGCCTTAATGTGTTTGTTGAAATAACCTTTTTTTCTGAATCAAAAATATCAAGCGTCACGGGAGGTGGAAGACTACCTGTCAAAGTCAAAATTCCTGCAACGTAAAACACTCCGATTATCGGCACACTATCGGCTTGTATATCTGAGAAAACACCGTTTATTGACATTTTGCCACTCTTGTCGACGTTAGCAAAATCACACGGTAATAAAAATTGTATTTTTTCATTCATTTTATTTTCTATATATTTTTAGACGTAATATTTTGTATTCCTTTATAATAATGACAAATATACCATAAAATGGTATTTTTTGGAATATGGATATATTCACACAGGAAATTATAAAAACTCTCGAACTTTTGGTTTTTAAGCTAAAAGATTACGTATCGAATGAAAAATTTATGTTGCAGTACTACGGTCAAAACAATGACGAACCGCCGGAAATTTTGATATACGAAGATGATTTGAAACCTATTGAAATGACTCGGTATACTCTTGCGTTTTATCTTACTTATCTTGAGAAACAACGATACCTGATAATTGGTAGTGTTTACGATCCAAATGAAATTAATTATGAAGACATTGACGCCGATGATGTTCTAAATGGTGAATTGCGAAAAAAACTTTTTTCAGTTAATTTTAACGCTAATATTTCTGATTTACTGGAGGGATACAAAAAAGGTATACCGCCAAAAGAAACAAACAAAAGACTTGCTTTTGACGAAGAAAAAAGTATTTTATCCGTTAGTGGTTTTAAAGTTGAAATTGCACGTCAGGATAAAATAACAAATGAACATAAGATTTTAAAAAATATTTTCATCAATCATAAAGATAATCTCGGGGATGATTTTTATTATGCAGAAATCGCTAAAGAAGAATTTGGCGTAAGCGAAGATGAATACATAAAATCTGCTGACGGGTGGAAAAGATATCATTCCGCATGTAAATCTATTAATGAAAAAGTACGCGAAGCCACGGACAACAAAATCAAAGGTTTCTTAATGTTCAATGCGACGAAAGCGGGAAAAGTTCGAATAAATCGAGAATATTTAACCGTTCCGTAAAGTTTCTGGAATTTTTGTTGAATTTCTAGAAAAGTTTTCTCTATAACGGTTTTCTATACTCCACTACATGATAGTGGGGTTTTTCATTTTAACCAAAAAACGGGCGGATGTCGGCGCGGAGCGCGCCAACGGCGCGCCCGTGTCGGCGTCCGTCGTTCGGTTAACTTGATTATAGGCACACATAAAGAGAAAAATTTATGAAAATTACCAGTCTAAAAGTCATAATATCGGGCTCTACAATTGAAATATATCAGTATATGGAAAAGCCTTTGCCGTATGATTTTACTGTGTCAAACAGGGGTAGCGGAATCGGCTCGTCTGAAAGCAAAATTGAAATCCGAAAAAGGAGTATGCAACGTACAAGATCAATTTTGCGCCGATTGATAAATGCAAACGCTTGGCGATGGAATAAACCAAACGGCGAAGTTTATCCGCCCATATTTGTAACGCTGACATTTGCGGAAAATACCCAAAACACAAAAACCGCAAATTTTTTGTTTTCAAAATTTATTAAACGTCTGACGTATTACATCGGCGAACAAAAGAAAAGTTTTTTAAAATACGTTGTTGTAACCGAATTTCAAAAACGCGGGGCGATACACTACCACGCCATATTTTTCAATCTTGAACATGTACGAACTAATGTTTTTGCAAAAATTTGGGGGCAAGGTTTTGTAAAAATGAATATGATAAATGACGTTTCTAATGTTGGCGCGTATGTTTGCAAATACATGGGTAAAGATTTTGATGATGATAGATTGGACGGCAAAAAGAGATATTTTTGCAGTAAACGGTTAAACAAACCCACGTCAATCAGAGACGAAAAACGCGCCCGCGCTATCGTTGAAAAAATACCAAAGGAATTGATAAAATTTCAAAAGTTTTTTGAAACAAGTCATCAAGGAATTGTGAAATATACCCAGTGCCAAATAGACAAACAAAGGTCGTTTAAAGAGATAATTCCCCAATTGTATGATTACCCCTGCTGACTGTCGAAAAATTGACCCTTTGCTCGCGAACATGACCGACAAGGAGCTTGAGGACGTTTTGAAAACGCTTTACGGCTTGGGCGAAATCGCGCTTGATTCCTTTTGCGATTCCAAATATCGCCGTGGGGTATCTGGACGGGGTAACGAGGATATGCGAAAATGAAATTTATGAAAAATCCTGAAATGAAAAACGGAATAATTTACTGTCGCGTTTCTTCTGCTGAACAAGTAGACGGGACATCTCTTGAGTCTCAAGAAAAGGTTTGTCGCGAATACGCCAAGCGGGAAAACATCAATGTCGTCGGAGTGTTCATAGAAAAAGGAGAATCCGCAAAAACCGCGAACCGTACCGAATACATCAAAGCAATCTCTTTTTGTTCCGAAAAGAAAAATGCGGTTTCCTATTTCATTGTTTACAAGATTGACCGATTTTCAAGAAACCAAGCCGATCATATTTATATCAGAGAAAAACTGAAAAAGTATAAAACGGAACTTCGCTCGGTTACCGAACCAATCGGAAACGATCCTATGGGTAAAATGATGGAGGGTATACTTTCCACTTTTGCGGAATTTGATAACAACGTGCGGACGGAAAGAAGCGTCAACGGTATGCGCGAACGTTTAAAGCATGGCGTATGGGTCTGGCAGGCACCGCTCGGCTACACAAGAACCGAAAAGGGCGCAAACCTCAGTCATGATGCAAAACTCGCCCCGTACATCCTCCTTGCCTTCAATGAATACGCAAAAGGTATCCATACCTTTGCCTCACTTGCTGAATTTTTGAATGTTAGGGGGTTTGTTACCCGTACAGGGCATGACTCTACCGCGACGCTTGTAGAAAAAATGATAAAGAATCCGATATATGCGGGGATTATCAAAGTCTGGGATATGGAAATTAAGGGAAGTTTTGAACCGATTATTTCAGAGCAATTATATTATCAATGCAACGGAAACAGAAAACGCCAAAATATCCCGCGCTTGGCAAAAAATCCGCATTTCCCCCTCCGTAAGCTTGTCGTATGCCGTTCTTGTTCCCGTCCCATTACGGGCAGTACGTCCACAGGGCACAAAGGCGTAAAATATCCGTACTATCACCACCATAAACAAACGTGCTCATGCGCGAAATTTATCCCAAAAGAATATTTTGAACAGCTCTTTGTGGAATACTTGGAAAGCATTACTCCAAGCGAAAAATTTGAAAAAATATTTAAAGCGGTTGTCATTGATATTTGGAAGAACAACTACAAAAAATTTGACGAAGAAAACGAACAGATACGAAAAGAAATATCAAATTTTGAGATACAAAGACAACGCGTATTTGAACTTCATCAATCGGGAATTTACGATGACGAGGATTTTCTTTCACAGAAAAATTTGATCAACAAAAAAATTACACAGAAAAAACTCCTTTTACACGAAACGGACGCGCACGAGTTTAATATGGAAGAAGCTCTTGAGTATTGCTTTAGCTTTGTTCGGAATACGGCAAGAACATGGCGTGAACTTGAAAAGACGCCTGAAAAACGTTTGGAGTTCCAAAAATTGATATTCACGGAAAATATTGAATTTTCAGATGAAAAATTTGGAACCGAGTATTTATCTTTAGTTTACAAGCTTAATCGCCAATTTGACGGCGAAAAATCTTCTTTGGTGACCCTACCGGGAATTGAACCCGGGTTACCGCCGTGAGAGGGCGATGTCCTAGCCGCTAGACGATAGGGCCGCGACGAAGTATGGGTATATGGTATAGGTATAAGTATCCAAAAACGACGGCGATAGTAGTCGTATACATATACTTATACCAGATACTTATACTCGTACTGAATATAGCATATTTACCGAAAAAATCAAAAATCTCTTAATCTTTAATCTGTAATCGTCGTCTATCGTTTCTCCCATTCCTCCCCTTGTCTCACCAAGAGTTCCGCCGCTCTTTCCGGCTCCGCCATGATTTCCAACACCGCTTGTTCCATTCTGATTTTGTTCGCGCCCGAACCTTGCGAACCTTTCACCAAGACGATATCGCCGTCGCCGAGCAATTTTTCAAGATATTTGCCCGCCTCGCGGGATGTATCAAATTGATAAATATTATTTTCATCCATTTTTCCGTCAAGCGCTCCGTCCGCAATACCGCGCGCGCGGATGCCGACGGTTAAGAGTATGTCGCATGATGACGCGACGATGTTGCCGACTTTTTTATGTTCTTCTTTTGAATACTTCCCCAGTTCCAGCATATCCCCGAGTACCGCAATTTTCCTTCCGTAGGCGTGAATATCTTTGAGCGCATGAAGCGCCGATTCCGTCGCCACTGGCGAGGCGTTGTATGAATCGTCAACGATAACGCTGTTTTTGATGCCGCGGATCAATCGCATTCTCCCCGGCGGAAGTTCAATTTCCGCCAATCCTTCGGAGATTTCAACGAGATTTATGCCGGCCGCCATACCGAGAGCCGCGGCCGCCACGGCGGAATACGCCATGTGTTTGCCCAACGTTCCGTGAATGCGCACGGGAACGCTCGCATCTCCCGCGTCAATGCGAAAAAGAATTCCGTCCGGCATCTTCCTTTCCAAATCGTCTTCGCCGTACAAAACCGAAACATGCGAAGCGAGAACGTCCGCGCCTTCAACAAAACCGAATGTTTTTGTTTTTCCGTGCCACGTATCTTTGCGTGCAAGCACTTTTTCATCGTCGTGGTTCAAAATAAGGACGCCGTCTTTTTTAAGAGAATGGAGGAGCAAACTTTTTTCCGCGCTCACGGCTTCCGGAGAAGAGAAATATTCCACATGCACGGGGACATCGGCAAAACGCGTGATAACAATCATGTCCGGATGTATCCATTCCGCGGTTTTTTTCATATCTCCCGGACGATCAACTCCTATTTCAAGAATGAGCCATTCGGGATATTTGCGTTTTTTTACAATCAGAAAAAGTCCGGTAAAAATAATTTTTATCCAGCCGAACGGATTGCCCCACGCATTATGACATCCGAGTATGGTGAGCGGTATGCCGATGTCGGAATTGAAGCTTTTTTCGCTTTTCCGCACAAAAAAATGACGGGAAAACACCGCATATGCCGCATCTTTCGTTGAGGTTTTTCCGACGCTTCCGATTACGGCGGCGATTTTCGGCTTATACTTCCAAAGCACGGCCCGAGCTTCCGCGCGCAAAATGGATGCTATTATTTTTTTTACGAATTGTTTCATGGTTGAGCTTTTAGATGTTAGGTTATAGCTGTTAGCTTAACGGTTTCTTAATATAACTATACCATAATTTTGAAACAATACGAGTATCCAAAAGGTAACTGCTCACACCCTTAAAAATAGTCATAAATTTCGTCGCCGGTGCGGGGTTGTACCCCGCTCCGGAATGTTTGTAAAAAATCACAATTTCGCAATAATTCCGTATGTTGTGAGATATTCCAAATGTTTCGGTTCGGGGTACAACCCCGCACCAGCAACGAGGTGTGAGATACTCCAAAAGTGTTTTTTACTTGACAATCGCGAAGAAAGACATGACGAAAAACCCATAGCCTATAACCTCGTCTATCTATCCGGCGGAACTTCATAGTATGTCAGCAAAAACTTTGCCAGTTCCATGAACGGTTCGGTCAGGGTGTGCGAGGCGTATTCTTCCCCGCGCGGATTGAGCACGTAGAGAAAAACGAGAAACTTCGGATCATAAGCGGGAAAATAGCCGAAAAACGAATGGAGATATCTGTCGTCGTAGTATCCCCCTCCGGCACCTTTGGACATTTGCGCCGTTCCCGTTTTGGCGGCGATGCTGTAATTGGGAAGCTTAACGGTACCGCCGAGAAGCGCTTTATCAACAACCGTTACCAGCATCCGCGTTATTTCTTCCGAAGTTTCCTTTTTCAATATCCGCGTTCCATCCGCCGCGGCAAAATCTTTTGATATTCCGGCCGGATAAATGGTTCTCTTGAGCAGATGCGGTTGTATGAGCAGTCCGCCGTTCCCCAAAGACGAAAGGGCGCGCGTAATGCCTATCGGGGTAAGTGAAATTCCCTGCCCGAACGATGCCGTGGCGCTTTCCACCATGCGCGGGCTTTTCAGATTTTCAATATTTCCGGGAACCTCGCCGGGCAAGTCCATCATGGCTGTTTCTCCGAGGGCGTAGGCGTTCATATATTTTGCGAATGTTTCGCGTCCCATTTGTTTCATGACAAAAACCATTCCCGTATTCAAAGATTGATTGAGCACTTCCTGCATTGGAATATTTTGCCCGCGTCCGCGTCCGTCGTAATTTGATATTTTTTTCTTATCAACGACAACATACCCGAAATCGTCATCGTATGTCGTTTTCGGCGTTACTTTTCCCGAATCTATCCCCGCCGCCATCACGAGCGGTTTGACGACCGAACCCATTTCATACGTGCTTTCAACGAGAGGATTGTTAAAAACCGAAACGTCTTTTTCTTGCGACACATCGTTCGGATCAAAAGTCGGAAGTGTTTCCATCGCATAAATTTCTCCCGTTTTCGGATTAATGATTATTCCGCCGACTTGCCCGCTTTTATATTTTGTTTTTACATAATCAAGTTTTTTTTCAAGCTCGGTCTAAACCGTCGGTTCTATGGTAAGAGCGATGTCGCCCCTGATCTTTTGCGCGGGATCCACAACCGTCTTTACCGAAGAAAACGCTTCAACGAAAAAATTGCGCTGTGATGTTCCGTTGTTTTTGCTCAAAACGGAATCGTAATAGCGTTCCAGCCCGTATCGTCCGGATTGGGTAACGCCGTCCTCTTCATATCCCATAAAACCGAGTTCGTGCGCCCCCAAACTCCCGCTCGGATAGTATCGCCAGTTCTCGCGAAAAACTCCGACTCCCGTAATCCCCAAATTTCGTATCTTTTCGGCGGTGGTGGTTGAGAGTCGGTGCGCAATAATCTCGGATCTGTCGTTTTTTTTGGTGGCTTGTCCGATAAAAACATCCTTCTCTATGGGAAGAAAGTTTTTCAGCTTCGCGTATGTTTCCGCGGCATCGGCAATCTGTTCGGGGTTCAATTCAACAAAAAAACCGGTTCGGAGAGTTGCGGCGGATACAAGATTGCCGTCCTTCTCGGTGAAATAAACGGCGTTCCGTTCAAACTGCCCGATAGATGCCTGATATTTCTGTTCGGCGCGGTCGCGATACTCTCCCCCGCGCACCACCTGCAACAAATAAAGCTGTCCGAGGAGAAGGACAGCGACAAAAATCACCGCAAAATAAAGAAGCCAAATCCTTTTATAACCCAAAGACCTATCTGCCATGATCGCGCATTGTTAATACCGGCGTTCGCGAAACATAATCAACTTCCGCAACTTCCCGATATCCCAAATCTTTCGCGTTATTCAAATCAAGATTTCTTCCAAGAGCGATATATTCCGATTCCAACACCGATATGACCGAATTCGCGGATTTGACGTCTCTCTCCGCCGTTTCTCTGGCGACGATATTCAAAATCGTGGAACTGATGACGTACATGTAGAAAACAAGGGTGCAAAAAATGAGGGTCGCGAATAACCAGAACATTTTTTGTTCAAAATCATACAACGATATTGATTTGATTTGAATGTTTTCTTGCATTGTATTTTGGTGTGTAATTATTTTTTATTCGTATCGCTATTTTTGTTTTGCCATATTCTTTTCAATAATTCTCAGTTTGGCGCTTCTCGCCCTTCTGTTCTTTTTTATTTCCTCTTCGCGGGGAATAATCGGTTTTTTAACGAGCAACGTCCCTTCTCCTTCTCTTGATTTGATCCGAAAAAACTTTTTCACCATCCGGTCTTCCATACTGTGGAATGAAATGACGGCGATTCTTCCTCCGGGAGAAAGTATCTCCCATGAATCTTTCAACCCTTGTTCCAACGCCCGTATTTCGTCGTTTACCGCCATGCGCAGGGCCTGAAAAGTTCTGGTGGCAAAATGCAGTTTTCTTCCCGAACGATACCAATTCGGCACGGCGTTTTGAATGATTTCCACAAGCTCTTTCGTTGTTCGTATCGGCTTCATTCCGCGAACATCCGTGATTCTTCTCGCGATTCTTTTTGCAAAACGCTCTTCCCCGTATCCGGAAATGATGGCCGCGATGTTTTCTTCATCCCATGTATTCAGAATGTCTTCAGCGGTAAATACGACTTTTGAAGGATCATCGGAAAAGGTCATCAGGAGGGGCTCGTCTTTTTGAAAGGAAAATCCTCTGCTTGAATTTTCAAGTTCGTTTGAGCTTAATCCGAGGTCAAATAAAATTTTATCCGCCTTTTTTATTCCGAGTCCGGACAAAATCATTTTGACATTTCTGAAATTTTCCGCCACCAAATGAACGGTCGCACCGCATCCGGAAAGCTCAAGATTTTTTTTCGCCCGCACGAGCGCATTTGAATCGGCATCAATACCCACAAGAGTACCGGCAGTACCCAAGGCGGAACAGATGGCCGAACTGTGCCCTCCTCCGTTTATGGTCATATCCACAAAAGTCTCCCCGTTTTTTACGGCGAGACCTTCCATGACTTCTTGTAAAAGAACGCTTATGTGAACGGTGTCATTTTTCTGTCGGATAATGTCGTTTATTTCTTCCATTTTTCTTTTTTATTCCACATTCATTAAAGCACCAAATCCGAAATCATAAGCTCCAAATAAATTCCAAACTCAAATATTTAAATCTCAAACGTGTTTGTAATTTTCAATTTTTTTATTTGTTATTTATTTGGAACTTGCAATTTTGAATTTGTAATTTAAAAAACTCCTATCTCTCCCAATTTTTGCGCCAAAACATCCGCCTGTTCAACTATCTTTTTCTTGTATTCAATCCATCTTTCTTCGTTCCAAATTTCAGCTCGGTCATGAACTCCGGTAATCACCACCTTTAATCCGAGTCCGGCAAAATCCTTCAAAAAGTCGGGAATGAGAATGCGCCCGAGAGAATCAACCTCCACCTCCACCGCGCCGCCGAGCATGATACGATTGAAACTGCGCATGTCTGACTGACCGGTGGAAAGCTCGGAAAGTTTTTGAGCCATTTTTTCCCACTGTTTGAGCGGATACAATGCCAAACACTTATCCAACCCATACGTCAAAACCACCTTCTTTCCAACCTCTTGGCGGAATTTTGAAGGTAATGAAAGCCGTTTTTTCGGATCAAGCGTGTGTGTGTATTCTCCCAATAACATAAATTCAGGTGTTAGATTTTCCCGCCCGCGAGCG
>Ga0172379_10008407_pt1 | contig 12999 bp, 11 predicted proteins | sample GrowelOW334metaG_FD_119756 | JGI IMG/M metagenome (GOLD analysis project Ga0172379, IMG submission 119756) | Groundwater microbial communities from an aquifer near a municipal landfill in Southern Ontario, Canada - Groundwater well OW334 metaG | ecosystem: Environmental > Aquatic > Deep... | reverse complement strand
GTACAACAACCCGCCCAAGACCGGCGTGTCCCTTGCGCCTGCCACTGTCGCCGCGCTCGCGGAGGTATCGAACATTGTGGGCGTCAAGGACTCCTCGGGGGACCTGACCGTGACGGCCGAATATATCCGGCTTACCCGGGACAGGAAGGATTTTTCCGTGCTCATGGGCCGGGACACGCTTATCTACGGAGCGATGTGCTACGGCGCGAACGGATCGATCGCGGCCTGCGCCAACGTGGCGCCAAGAATCTGCGCGGATATCTACGACAAGTACGTCGCGGGCGACCTGAAGGGTTCGCTGGAAGCCCAATTCCGGCTGGCGCCCCTGCGCATAGCCTTCACTATCGGGACCTTCCCCTCGGTCATCAAGGAATCACTGGAAATGCTGGGTATAGAAGCCGGTCCCTGCATGGCGCCGGTCGGTCCGATGACGGCCGACGAACGTAAACAACTTCGCTCCGTGCTTGTGGGCATGGGGCTGCTCGCCTGAGGGGCGGAAATCAAGGAGATGGATATGGCACAAGAAAATTTTGGGACGGCCCCTCATTTGGCGTCCGGAGCGCCCCGGGTCACGGAATTCCTGGTCATACCGGTAGCCGGTCAGGATAGCATGCTTCTGAACCTGAGCGGAGCCCACAGCCCTTTCTTTACCCGGAACATTGTCATCATGAAGGACAGCGCGGGACACACCGGCCTTGGCGAAGTGCCCGGTGGCGAGAAAATCCGAAAGACCCTGGAGGACGCCAGGGAACTCGTGGTGGGAAAATCCATCGGCGCCTACAACGACATACTGAAGAAGGCCCGCTCGCAATTTGCCGACCGGGATTCCGGGGGACGGGGCTTGCAGACCTTCGACCTCCGCATCGCCATCCATGCGGTCACCGCCCTGGAAGCCGCCCTGCTCGACCTGCTGGGTCAGTTCCTGGAAGTCCCGGTGGCCACGCTCCTTGGTACCGGCATGCAGCGGGACGCGGTCCCCATGCTCGGTTACCTCTTCTTTGTGGGTGACCGCAAGAAGACCGACCTTCCCTACCTGAGCGCCCCCGACGCGAAGGACGACTGGCTCCGCCTCCGCCATGAGGAGGCCCTTACCCCCGCGTCCGTCGTCCGCCTTGCCGAAGCCGCCCAGAAGCGCTACGGCTTCAAGGATTTCAAGCTCAAGGGCGGGGTGCTCCCGGGCAAGGCCGAGATCGAGGCGGTCACCGCCCTCCACGAACGCTTCCCCGAAGCCCGCATCACCATAGACCCCAACGGTGCCTGGTCGCTTGAGGAAGCTGTAGGACTGTGCTCCGGCAAGCGGGAGGTGCTCACCTACGCCGAGGATCCCTGTGGCGCCGAGAACGGCTATTCCGGCCGCGAGATCATGGCCGAATTCCGTCAGGCTACCGGCCTGCCGACAGCGACCAACATGATCGCCACCGACTGGCGCCAGTTGGGCCATTCGATCCACCTGCAGTCCGTGGACATACCCTTGGCGGACCCCCACTTCTGGACCATGCAGGGTTCCATCCGGGTTGCCCAACTCTGCCACGAATGGGGCCTCACCTGGGGTTCCCACTCCAACAACCACTTTGATATCTCCCTGGCCATGTTCACGCAGGTGGGAGCGGCGGCGCCGGGAAACATCACCGCCCTGGATACCCACTGGATCTGGCAGGAAGACCAGGAGCGTCTTACCAAGGAGCCCCTGAAAATCGTCGGTGGCAAGATACAGGTTCCTGCCAGAAACGGACTCGGCATCGAACCCGACATGGAGCGTATCGAAAAGGCACATAAGCTCTACCTGGAAAAGGGACTGGGTTCCCGCGACGACGCTATGGCCATGCAGTACCTGATTCCGGGATGGAAGTTCAACAACAAGCGTCCCTGCCTGGCATGAGGGCGGGACTGAATTCAGCACGATGCGCGGAGTTCTGCGCGAAAGGAGAAAAGACATGAAAATCGGATTTATAGGGCTGGGAATCATGGGCAAGCCCATGGCGAAAAATCTTTTGAAGGCCGGATATGAAGTGACCGTCTTCGACCGCATGGCAGACCCGGTGAAGGAACTGGTGGCGGCGGGCGCGAAGGAAGCGGGTTCGGGCAAGGCCGTAGCCGAAGCCAGCGACGTGGTCATCACGATGCTGCCCAACTCGCCCCACGTGAAGGCGGCGATCCTGGGACCGGGCGGCGTCATCGAGGGCATCAGCGCAGGCAAGATCGTCGTGGATATGAGCTCCATCGCCCCGGCGGCTGCCCAGGAAGTCGCGGCCAAGCTGGCCGAGAAGGGCGTGGACATGCTGGACGCGCCGGTTTCGGGCGGAGAGCCCAAGGCCATCGAGGGAACCCTTTCCATCATGGTCGGCGGCAAGCAGGCCATCTTCGACCGCTGCCAGCCTTTCCTGGCCAAGATGGGTGCCTCCGTGGTGCTCTGTGGCGATATCGGCGCGGGCAACATCACCAAGCTCGCCAACCAGATCATCGTCGCCCTTAACATCGCCGCCATGTCTGAAGCCTTCGTACTCGCCTCCAAGGCCGGTGTCGATCCCGAGGTCCTGTACAAGGCCATCCGGGGCGGTCTGGCGGGGAGCACCGTGCTGGACGCCAAGGCACCCATGGTGATGGCCGGCAACTTCAAGCCCGGCTTCCGCATCGAACTGCACATCAAGGATCTGGCCAACGCCATCGAGACCGGCCACGACGTGGGTGTTCCGTTGCCCCTGACCAGCCAGGTGATGGAGATGATGCAGGCCCTGAAGGTGGACGGCAAGGGTGGAAACGACCATTCGGGCATCGTCCAGTTCTACGAGAAGATGGCGCAGTTCGAAGTCCGCAAGGGCAAATAGTACCGGACCAAAAAGGGGGTAATCGTGAAGAAAAAATACTGGGATCTCGCGTCGGGAATAGTCCTGTTCCTGTTCTCGATAGTCCTGTACATCGGGGCCATGAACGTGAGGACCCTGGAAGTTTCCACCTTCGGTTCCGGCTTCTTTCCCAAGATAGTCGCGGTCATGCTGGCGCTTGCCAGCCTGGCATTGATAGTGGGGGGAATCAAAACGGCCAAGGCAGCGGACGGGGCAGAAGAGGCCAAGGGGAATCCCCGGTGGAAAGCAGTGCTGGCGACCTTCACGATCATGGTCGCCTATGCGGCGCTCCTTCCCTTCGTGGGCTTCATGATCACGACCGCCGTCTACCTGTTCCTTCAGATCAACATTCTTTCCGAGAACCGGCACAGGAAGCCGTTCCTGTTCGCCGTCGTTTCCATCGTTACTTCGGTGGCTATCTATTACCTGTTCGTCAAGGCATTCAACCTTATGCTGCCTGCCGGATTCCTAGGTTAAAGGAGGACCGCACATGTTGGATTTATTCGCGGCCGGCTTCGCGTCGGTCCTGACCCTGGGAAGCCTGTTCATGATCGTCCTGGGAGTGTTTGTGGGCATCATCTTCGGGAGCATCCCGGGGCTGACCACTACGATGGCGGTAGCCCTGTGCCTGCCCCTGACCTTCGGCATGCCGCCAGCCATAGCCATGAGCCTCCTGATGGGGCTCTACATCGGCGGCACCTCGGGTGGCCTCATCTCCGCCATCCTCATCAACATCCCTGGTACCCCCGCTTCGGTGGCTACCTGTTGGGACGGCCATCCCATGGCTTCCCGCGGCGAGGCCGGCAAGGCACTCGGAGCCGGTGTGGTGTTCTCCTTTCTCGGAACCCTGCTCTCCATCGTCGCCCTTGTGTTCATCGCGCCCCCCCTGGCCGAATTGGCCTTGCTCTTTGGACCGGTGGAGTACTTCGCGCTGGCCCTCTTCGCCCTGACAATGATTGGTACCCTCGCGGGAAAGCAGTTGACCAAAGGCATAATCGTCGGCTTGCTCGGTCTGATCCTCGCCTTCGTCGGCATGGCGCCCATCGATGCATACCCGCGTTTTACCTTCGGCATCCACGACCTGGACGGCGGCTTCGACATCCTGCCGGCCCTGATCGGACTTTTCGCCGTCTCCGAGATCCTCAATGTGGCGGAAAGCGAATTCTCGCTGAAGAAGGAGAACGTGCTCACCAATTTCAAAATGAAAGGCTTTGGTTTCAGCCTTAAGGAATTCTGGGGCCAGATGTACAACATGATCCGTTCGGCGCTGATAGGGATAGGCATCGGCATACTGCCCGGCATCGGCGCGGGTACCTCGAACATTGTCGCCTACAGCGTTGCCAAGAGTCAGGACAAGCACCCCGAAAAATACGGCACCGGTTGTCTGGATGGCATAGTCGCCAGCGAGACCTCGAACAACGCCTCCATCGGCGGCGCGATGGTTCCCCTGCTGACCCTCGGCGTACCCGGTGACACGGTCACCGCGATGATCCTGGGCGGCCTCATGATCCACGGCCTGACCCCCGGCCCCCTTTTGTTCATCGCAAACGGAGAGGTGGTGTACGGTATCTTCGCCTCACTCATCATCGCCAATATCGTGATGCTCGTGATGGAATTTTTTGGCATCAGGGTTTTTGCCAAATTGCTCAGCGTGCCCAAGCACCTCCTGTTGCCGGTGATTTTCTCTCTCTGTGTGGTAGGCGCCTACGGCCTGAATAACCGCGTGTTTGACGTATGGGTGGTCATGCTCTTCGGCGTCATCGGTTATGTGCTCACCAAGCTCAAGTTCCCCACTTCCCCCATGATCCTTGGAATCATCCTGGGACCCATGGCCGAAACCGGCTTCCGCAGGGGAATGCAGATGAACGAAGGCAGCTTCCTCATGTTCTTCACCCGGCCCATCGCCGTGTTCTTCTTCCTGGCCACAGCCTTCATGATCGTGCTTACCGCCGTCGGCAATGCGAAGAACAGGAAAAAGGAGGGTACCAAGGCTTGAAAAGGTTTCCCGTCCGGCATCGACTTTTACTTGCGTCCTTACATATTGCCCTAGGCAATATACAGATACTGAATAGTGGAGGATCCTGATGAAGAGTTTCAAGAAAGTGGCAATTTTGCTGGTTCTCGCCTTGGTCGCATCGTTCTCGGTGCAGGCCCAGGTGAAGTACCCCACCAAGCCGATCCAGGTTGTGGTTCCCGCGAATCCCGGCGGCGACACCGACCTGAACTGCCGCATCATGGCGAAGTACCTTGAGAAGGAACTGGGACAGCCGGTCATCATCGTCAACGTGGGCGGTGCCGGCGGTTCACTCGCCACCCGCAAGGTCAAGGATTCCGCGCCCGACGGTTACACGGCCGTATTCTTCCATCCCTCCATGTTCCTCAACAAGCTGATGGGACTGGTGGATTACAACTTTGACGCGTTCGAAAATGCCGGCATCGCCGTCATGGACAACACCAACATCTTCGTGGTCAACGCCAGCTCGCCCTACAACGACCTGAACGACTACATCAATGCGGCCAAGGCCAAGCCGGGCAAGGTCAAGTTCGCCACCGAAACCGGCGGCTTCACCCATCTGCAGATTCTCGCCTTCCAGGACTTGACGGACACCAAGCTCAATGTCGTGGACGTCGGAACCGCCTCCCAGAAGATCGTCGCCCTCCTCGGAAAGCAGGTTGATGCTATCGGCATCTCCTACGGCATCATCAAGGACTACGTCGCCTCGGGCAAATTCCGCGTCATCGGCGTCATGTCCGACTCAAGGAACCCGATGATCCCCGCCATCCAGACCTTCAAGGAGCAGGGCGTCAACATGTCCTTCCCCAAGTTCTTCTACTACCTTTTCCCCAGGGGAACTTCCCAGGAAATCGTCGGCAAGTTCAGTGATGCGATTGCCAAGGTCGCCGCCAATCCCGCAGCCCAGGCGGAACTGAACAAGTTCATGGTCAGCGCCGAGTACATGTCCCCGTCGGTGGCCACCAAGTACATGCTTGAGCAGGAAGCCATCTTCTTCAAGTACCAGAACCTGATGATGAATGCCAAGATAGAGAAGGAAGAAGTCAAGAAGTAGGATTCATGCGATTGGGTCCCCCGGGATCCGCAAGGTGGACGGGGCAGTCGTTTACGGCAGCCCCGTCCTTTTTTCATAAGCCATACCGTTGTCCCTCTAGGAGTACGCATGTCCGGCATCTCGTGGATAGGCCTTTCCTCAATATACCTGCCCCTCCAAAAGTCGGTGAGCGACGCCAAGGTCCTTACCGGCCGACAGAAACCGCTTGACGGCGTCCAGATACTGGTTGCCGAGATCAGCGACGCCGAAGGTGCGGCCGGACTGGGCTTCAGCTACTCCCTGCGTACCGGTGGTGCCGGGCAATACGCACACGCCAAGGAAATCGCGCCAGCCTTGCTGGGCGAGGATGCGTCCGACATCGGCCGCCTCTGGAACAAGCTTGTCTGGCTGGGAGCCTCTGCGGGACGGAGCGGGTTGGCCCTCCAGGCGATCGCCGCGCTGGACACCGCGATCTGGGACCTGAAGGCCAAAAAGGCCGGGCTTCCCCTTTCCAAGCTGATCGGTTCCTACCGCTCATCCGTGCCCTGTTACAACACTTCCGCGGGCTACCTGCAAGCGCCTATCGAAGAGGTCCTGGAAGGCGCATCGCGTTCCATCTCGCGTGGTTTGGGTGGTGTGAAGCTAAAGGTGGGCCAACCCGACACCGCGCTGGATTTGAAACGGGTGCGGGCACTGCGAGCACACGTGGGAGACGCCTTTCCGATAATGGTGGACGCCAACCAGCAGTGGGACCGGACCACCGCGCTCAGGATGGGACGGATCCTGGAAGAACTCAATCTGGAATGGATTGAGGAACCCCTGGACGCCTACGACGCCGAAGGCCACGCCGCCCTCGCCAGAGAGCTCGCAACCCCGATCGGTACGGGCGAGATGCTCACCAGCGTCGCCGAGCACGCACACCTTATCGAGTGCAGGTCTGTCGACTTGCTGATGCCCGACGCTCCCCGGGTTGGCGGCATTACTCCCTTCCTGAAAATTGCCACCCTCGCGGAACATAACCTTCTGAAAATAGCTCCCCACTTTGTTATGGAGATACACATACATTTGGCAGCCTGCTTCCCCCAGGAAACCTGGGTGGAACACTTCGAGTGGCTGGAACCCTTATTCAACGAAAGGCTGGAAATAAGGGACGGGCGCATGACCGTCCCCACATTGCCCGGGTTGGGCCTATCCCTGAGCGGACAGGTCCCGTCCTGGACCCTGGACCGCTTTGAGACGGGGAAGCGGCCATGAGCACGGGCAAGGAAAACAGGAGCGGCACCATGACATCCAAGGCAGAAAACAACATCGGGGCGAAGCTGGAACTGTACCGTGATTTCTGGGACCTGAAGCCCGTAAGGCGGCCCATGGTGGGCTTCGATGTGGGCGGCTGGTTTCCCTTCCAGCGCTACGCCGATTTGCGGAACATCGAGGAAAAGGGCTTCATCGAACCGGGGATGCTGGACGCGAAACGCTGCCTTCCCGATTATGGGGCCTTCATGGAACGCTGCCTGGAAGTAGGCGATGATTTCATCAAGGGGGTCTGCCCCATCTCGGCCATTCCGTGGATGGAGGGTATCCTTGGCTGCGCATTGCAACGCAGCGGAGAGTCGGTCTGGGCCGTGGAGCGGATGGCTTCCTGGGAGGAGCTTTTCGGGATCGCGCTATCCGAAGAAAACCCCTGGTACAAAAAGTACATTGAATTCGTGCGGGTGCTCACCGAGGGAGCAGGAGGACAGTATCCGGTGGGCTTGCCGATCCTGCGGGGACCGGGCGATGTGATGGGTGCCTTGCGAGGGCATACGGAAGCCATAATCGGCCTGATGGAAGATTCCTCAGAATCCTCTGCCTTGGCCGACCGGGCGGCGGACGCCCTAATCCGCCTGGTGAAGGACCATCACGCGGCCACCGTTCCGTTCCACGGTGGGCACTTTATCGAGGCCTACGCGCTGTGGGCGCCCGGTCCCTTGGTACGCATGCAGGAGGACGCGACGGCGGTCTACTCGCCAGATCTCTACCGGAGTCTCGTCCTGGAAGCTGACCGCAAGATCGCCCGGGCCTTTCCGTACAGCCTCATCCACCTGCACAGCTCGTCCTTGTTCCTGCTCGACGAATTCCTGTCGATCAAGGAAATCGGCGTCTATCAGATCAACCGGGACGTCGGCGAGATGGACCTGGTCCAACTGATACCCTACCTCAAGCGCATACAGGAAAACGGCAGGCGCATCTTCCTGCGGGGGCCGCTGGACCGGGACGACTTTGCCCTGGTCGCGAAGAACCTCTCTCCCGTGGGACTCATGGTGCAGTCAGTGGTGGGAACCACAGAGGAGGCCCGGGAATTGTCGGAGTCCGCCGGTCGCATCTTCGGCATGAGGTAGGCGGTGCACACCATGCCGGAAAACTGGGATGTCATTATCATCGGCGCGGGTGTCGTGGGCTGCGCGATCGCCCGGGAACTTTCCCGGTACCGGCTCCGGATAGGTGTGCTCGAGAAGGAGATGGATGTCGCCTGCGGGAATTCCAGCCGGAATTCGGGTGTGTTGCACGCCGGTTTTACCTACAGGAAGGGTTCCCTCAAGGCCCTGTGCTGCGTCGAGGGGAACAGGGAGTTCGAAGTTGTGGCCGAAGAGCTCGGCGTACCCTTCAAGCGCAGCGGAAAGCTCGTGGTCGGCTTTACCGACAAGGACCGCGCGAGCCTGGAAAGGTTCAAGGCGGTGGGCGAGGGCAACGGCGTGGTGGGCCTGGAGCTGGTCGACAAGAAACGGCTGAATGAACTGGACTCCAGCGCCGGTGGCGAGTTCGCCATGTATTCGCCTTCCTCCGGCATCCTGGACCCCATGGTGTATACTTTAGCGCTGGCTGAGAATGCCACACAAAACGGCGCCATTTTCCTTTTCGATCGGGAAGTCACCGGGATCTCCCGCAGGGATGGCCTGTACGAATTGGCCACCCCGACTGAAACCTTCACGACCCGCTGGGTGGTAAACGCCGCTGGCATGAACTGCGCCCGGGTCTCTTCCATGCTGGGCATCCACGGGTATACGATACGGGGCTTCAAGGGCGAGTATATCATTCTGGACAAGAAGGCCGGCGTGTTTCTGAACATGCCCGTCTACCCCGCGCCGAACGAGAAGGGCGGTTTCGCCACCCACGCCACGCCCACCGTCCACGGCAATGTGCTCATCGGACCGGACTCCTACGTCACCGAAGATTTCGGTGATTTCAGCGTCACCAAAAAACAGATGGACGGACTCGTCACCGACGGGCTCAGGATGTTCGCCCAGGTGAAGCGGGAATACTTCATCCGCAACTTCGCCGGCATCAGGCCCAAACTGGTGGACCCCGCCACCGGAGAAATCCTGGATTTTGTCTGCGAGGCGCGGGCCGAGGCGCCCAACACCATCAACCTGGTGGGCATCGAATCCCCGGGCCTCACCAGTGCCCTGCCCCTGGCGCGGCGCGCCGTCGCCCTGATGGCGGAAAAGGAAAAACTCCTTGCGAATCCTGCCTTCAACCCAAGGCGTCAGGCTGCTCCTCGTTTCGGCGAGCAGGATATTGAAGGCAAGAAAAAATTAATCCGGGAAGATCCCGATTACGGGGAGATCATCTGCCGCTGCGAGACCGTGACCAAGGCCGAGATACTCCAGGCGATACGCAACCCCCTGGGCGTGCGCACCGTGTCTGCGATCAAGAACAGGACCCGGGCCACCATGGGCCGCTGCCAGGGTGGCTATTGCGAGACCCGCATCGCCGCCCTGATCCAGGAGGAGACGGGCTGCAGGGTCACGGACGTCCTCCTCAACCAGAAGGATTCACGCATGTTCAGTGGAAGGGTGCGGGAGTAGGGCCATGGAAAAAAAAGACGTCATCATCGTGGGCGGCGGACCGGCGGGTCTGGCAGCCGCGGTCGAGCTCCACAAGCTGGGCATCACCGACATCCTCATCCTGGAACGCGAAAGGAACCTGGGCGGCATCCTGCGCCAATGCATACACGACGGCTTCGGCCTTACCCGCTTCCGGGAAAGCCTGAGCGGCCCGGAGTACGCCCGGCGCTTCATCGACCAGGTGGTGGAAAGGAACATCCCCCATCTCACGGAGGCCATGGTCATCGACATCACCTCAGACCGGCGGGTGACAGTCTCCACCAGGGAAGGCATCCTGGAGTTCCAGGCCGGGGCGGTCGTACTCGCCATGGGATGCCGGGAGCGCACCCGGGGGGCGGTGGGCATCCCGGGAAACCGGCCGGCGGGCATCTGGACGGCGGGTGTCGCCCAGTCCTACATCAACCTGCACAACACGATGGTGGGCAGGGAAGCCGTCATCCTCGGCTCGGGCGACATAGGCATGATCATGGCGCGCAGGCTGACACTGGAAGGTGCCAGGGTCAAGGCCGTCTTCGAACTGATGCCATATGGCAGCGGCCTGCCCAGGAACATCCAGCAGTGTCTCGAAGATTACGGAATACCCCTGTTCCTGAGCCACACCATTACGGACATCAAGGGCCGGAGCCGACTGGAGGGCGTAACGGTTGCCCAGGTGGATGAAAACCTGCAGGCCATTCCGGGAACCGAAAAGGACTGGACCTGCGATACCCTCATCCTGTCTGTGGGCCTTATTCCGGAGAACGAACTCTCCCTCGCCGCCGGGGTTGTCCTGGACAGCCGCACCCGGGGACCCGTGGTGGACGAGAACTACCAGACAAATGTTGCAGGCATCTTTGCGGCAGGGAACGTCCTGCAGGTCCACGACCTCGTGGACTTCGTATCGCTGGAAGCGGAAAACCTGGCCGGGTCCGTCGCCCGCTTCGTACGGGAAAACCGCTTGCCGGAATGCGGCATCGGGATACGCGGCGATTCATCCATCCTGCACACCATCCCGCAGAGGATAAGCGCCGCTTCGGATTTTGTCCTTTCCCTGCGCGTCAGGCGGCCGTTCCGGAACTGCGAAGTCAGGATCACCCAGGGCGGAAAGACGATTAAAACCGTTGCCCTGGCCAAGGCCATACCGGCGGAGATGATCCGCATCCCGATCAAGGCCTCGGCCCTTTCGGGAACCGGCACATTGGAGGTCGCTGTCCTATGATGAAGGAATATACCTGCATTACTTGCCCCCGAGGTTGCGACCTGGAAGCCACCATCGAAGACGGCAGGCTGCTTTCCGTGGAAGGGGCAGGCTGCGCCAGGGGCACCGCTTTCGTGGAACAGGAATTGGCCGATCCCCGGCGGAACATCGCCAGCTCCGTACTCGTGCTGGGTGGCGAAAGCCCGCTGGCCAGCGTCAGGCTCACCAAGGCCATTCCCAAGGCCATGATCTTCCCGGTGCTGGGCGAGATACAGAAAGCCAGGCTGTGCGCCCCGGTGGCCGCAGGCCAGATAGTGATACCCGACGTGCTGGGACTGGGCAGCGACGTGATTGCCACCACGAGGGTGTTGCTTGCAGGAAGGCCGGGGCAGCCAGCATGAAAATTACTACCGGCGGTACTGTCTCGCGCTTGCTGAAGGACGTTCCCATCCCCCGGATGTTCCGGGCGCGGCAGCATTTTCCCCGGCCCGTCATCGAGCCGAAGGACATCCCGGCGACGGTTTTCGCCGAATTGTCTGCGGAGGGCATCTCCTCCCGCATAAAGCCCGGGATGGAAATCGCGATCACGGCGGGTAGCAGGGGCATCGCCAATGTGGATACCATCACCCGGGCGATAGTGGACTTCGTCAAATCCAGGGGAGCCCGGCCTTTCATCGTACCCGCCATGGGCAGCCACGGGGGCGCCACCGCCGAAGGGCAGCTTGAAGTACTTTCCGGGTATGGGATCACCGAAGTATCCATGGGCTGTCCCATCAGGTCCGGCATGGAAACAGTAGTGCTGGGACAATCTACGCTGGGAAAGCCCGTATTCATGGACCGGTTCGCGTACCAGTCCGACGGCATCATTGTCTCCTGCCGGCTCAAACCGCACAACGCCTTCCGTGGCCCCTACGAAAGTGGTCCGTGCAAGATGATGGTGGTTGGCCTGGGCAAGCGCGAGGGTGCCGAGAGCGTGCACAGCGATGGCATGGGCAGGATGGCCCAAAACCTGCCGGCCAACGCCAGGGTCATCCTGGAAAAAGCCCCTATTCTGTTCGCCGTTCCCTGCATCGAAAACGCCTACGACGAGACCTGCCGGATAGTCGCCATACCAAAAGAGGAAATCCTGGACCGGGAGCCCGGACTGCTGGAGTGGGCCTTCACCCGGATGCCGCGCCTTATAGTCGGCGAGGCCGACGTGCTCGTCGTCGACGAGATAGGCAAGAACTATTCCGGTACCGGCGTGGACCCCAACATCACCGGCACCTTTTCCACCGAATACGCTTCCGGCGGGTTGCGGGTACAGCGCACCTGCATGCTGGACCTTTCCGCCAGTTCCCACGGCAACGGCCTGGGCGTCGGGCTGGCCAGCGCCATCACGAAACGCCTGTTCGACAAGCTCGATTCCGAAATGATGTATCCCAACTGCCTCACGAGCACGGTGCTGAAATCCGCCATGATACCCCTCGTCGTCGCCAACGACCGCGAGGCCATCCAGGCCTGCCTGCGTACCCTCAACGGCACCGATCAGGAAAAGGCCCGGGTGGTGCGCATCGCGAACAGCCTGCACATCGAACACATCATGCTCTCTGAATCCTACTACGCGGACGTCGCACGGGGCGCGTATCCGGGCCTGGAGGCCATGGGCTGGTGCAATCCCCTGGCCTTCGACGCGGCATGCAATCTGGCGGAACCGACGGTGCCGGAACCGATGAAAGCGGAGTAGGTGTCGAACCAATCTGGATCATTGCCCGAACCCAACACTTTTGACAGTTGACGATGGTTGATATAGTATAATGTACCCCGTTGGACGGCTGGATTGGCGTTTCTGCCTCCCCTGCCATAGCGTATGATAAAAACTGGAGTATCAAAGCATGCAATGGATCGCACCTTCCGGGAAAGATTCCGGCACGACTACTCTTGAAAAGCGCCTGTGGGACGCCGCCGACCAATTCCGCGCCAATTCGGGCCTCAAGGCCCAGGAGTATTCCGGACCGATACTCGGGCTGATCTTCCTGCGCTTCGCGGAGGTACGCTTTTCCGCCCAG
>Ga0172379_10008406_pt1 | contig 13001 bp, 12 predicted proteins | sample GrowelOW334metaG_FD_119756 | JGI IMG/M metagenome (GOLD analysis project Ga0172379, IMG submission 119756) | Groundwater microbial communities from an aquifer near a municipal landfill in Southern Ontario, Canada - Groundwater well OW334 metaG | ecosystem: Environmental > Aquatic > Deep... | reverse complement strand
CGATGGAAGGGAACCGTACCCGGGTCCCGCCGGGAGTGCCTGCAACGTTAGTAATTTGCAGCGGCGTGCCCTGGCCGCCGCCGAGCCATGTAGCCGCCCCTGTCCGGCGGACATAGACCAGATCGCCGGTATTGTTAACATATGTCACATGCACGATACTGGTGCCCGGTTCATTGGCCATGGACCAGCCGTTGCCCATAACGCCGGTTCCGGCTGGAGCAGCGGCGTTGGTGCCCACCATATTAGTGGGATTGTTATAAATTCGTTCCAAGTCCGCGTTAAATCGATTGTTCGCCAGAGTTCCACCAGGAACCTTTGCTATACACATGGCTGGAGAGTTGGTGGTGGTATTCTCGCAGGCATCGCGGAATGCTATAAGAGCGTTGGTGTTAACGTCGGCTACAGGCACGACCGAAGCGAAAACCTCGCTCAACCCCTGCTGTCCGGTGTCGGCCGCACCGTAACAGATCGTGAACTGCGTACCGACCGCAGCGCTGATATTATCGTTCGCATCGACAGTTATTCCCTGATAACCGACAGCAGCCCACCTGTTGGCGGCATTCTCTTTAGCCCCGACCACCACGGTTAAGTTGCCGTTCGCCGTCTTCGCAATGGAGCCACCCACGCCGTAAGTTGACCCGGCAGGCCATGAACCAGCAGTATAAAGGTCTCTGGTGGTGCTGTTGAAGCAGTTATTGGTTTTTATGGGCTGCTTGCTGACCTCCGCTCCCCAGACTATTTTACAGTCATTATCGGGATCGGCAGTGTTATCACAGGCGGCCGGGATCTGTCCCGCCCTCATGTAGAAGGCGTTTCCGTTATTCCAAACACCCCCTGTAGCATAAACCTTGTGGGTAGCGGGGTCGAACCAGACACTAATAAGCCCGGTCAATTCGGCGGCCGTAAAGATCGGCCAATCCTTGCTGACATTCGCGCCGTCGAAAGTCTTATACATCGCGTTCCCTGAGGAGTTGCGATAAAAAATCCAGTAACGTTTATAGGTTTCATCGTAAAAGATTTTTCTCTGGCTGACAGGATCGCTTGCCCCGCCGCCATCGACCACCACTGGCTCGCCCCAGGCCGGAGCGGAGAAAAGCCCAGCCGCGGACAATGCAAAGAACAAGAGAAAACATGAGGGAACGCTGCTCGCTTTCTCGCTTATTGCGCAGAAAAGGGCCAGAACGGATTTAGATCCGCCTTTTATCCCGTTATTTTGCGCTTTTGCCGTCATAACTATACTTTAAGGCTTCAGCAGTTTTCCTATTTTCGCCAGTATTCCCGGAAGTTCGCTTTCCGCGATATTCCACAAAATGTCGTAGTTGACACCGAAATAGTCGTGAATAAGTTTGTCCCTTGTTCCCGCCATTTCCTTCCACGGTATTCCGGCATGCTTTGCGGTAAAGGCTTTCGGAAGTTTTTTTACCGCTTCTCCAATAATCTCTACATTCCTGACAACCGCATCCTGCGTCTTCAAATCTTCGAGAAAGGCCTGATAATCCATACCACGAATATATTTTCCGATTCTTCCGGCTGCCTCTTTTATATCCTCCAGCAACTCATCTATCCGCCGTTTAGACATACTTTAACCCCTTTCGTATGCTGTCTGCGGCAGTCTTCGCCCTTATGCCTTTAAGGCCTTCCTGCGTAAGCACATCAACTTTACGGCCAAGCAGTTTTTCAAGATATTCGGTCAGGCGCATGAACTTCAAACCTACCGGCCTGTCAAATTCAATCATTAAATCCACATCGCTCTTCTTCCCCGCCGTTCCAGCCGCAAACGAGCCGAAAAGCGCCAGCTTCTTAACACCAAACTGTTCATTCAAATATGCCAACTTGCTATTTAGAGTCGCGACCACCGTTCTCTGTGTCATAATCAAAATACTTGCTTTCTGCCCTACTTTCCGGCCGCCATCAATGCCGCCGCTCTCTGGGCCATTTTTTCAAGACCCGGGTTGTTAGGGCTTTTCAGGGCGTTCAGGCCCTCTACCGCCCTTTTGTCGCTTATTTTAAACAGGGCTTCCACCGCGGACTCCCGGATATATACACCCTCGGTTTCTTCAGCCGCCTTGAGCAGCAGGGCATCTACCACATTGCCCCCCCTGAAACCGCCTAGGGCCTCGGTTGCTTTCCAGCGGGTGTCGAAATTTTCATGGTTCAGCAGGGCTATCAGGCGTTTTGCAGCGCGGGTGTCCTTAAGGGCAGCCATGCCTTCGATAGCGTGCTGGCGGGCGTTTTCATCGGAGCCGTCCAGCGCTTCGGACAGCGCGGCGTAGGCGGACGCGTCACCGTCTTTTGCCAGGGCGCTGGCAGCTATGGCTTTCACGCGCGCGTCTTTATCGCCCAGCAGGTCTTTCAGCTTTGCGCGTTTTTCGGGATCTTTGCGGCCCGCTATCTGCGCGGCGGCCTGCGCCCTTTTTTCAGGGTCAGCGTCTTTAACGTCAAATTCCTGAACGGCGGCGGCTGTGATTTTTTTCACGGTTACGGGAGCGGGGGCAGCAATGACGGGAGCCGCAACCGCTACGGGGGCCTTAGCGGCTGTCTTTTTGGCGGCCAAAGACTTTACAGGCATGGCAAAAAGCGCCAGCACGCAAATAAAAAGCGCGGCGGCGGCATAAATTTTCTCTATTTTTAATACCATCAGTTTTTTTAACCAAACGGCAAAAAACAACCCGACAGGCGCGCGCGCGTCTACCAGGGTGTCTGTTACAACCATTATATTATAATATAAGACAGGTATTACAGGAAAGTTAAATCTATTTAAAGCAATTGTTCTTTGCGCCTCTGGGTCCATAAACCACGTTTTTGGACATAAAAAAACCGTTACGGCACGAGCCGCAACGGCAACATACAGGGAAAAACAGCGAAAAAGCCGCTTTTTCATAGCATCTTCGGTAGCCTGGCAGGCCGTCTTGGCCCCTCAGCTTTGCGCCGCCGGCTTAAACCGGCTTTGCTATTATCGGATAAAAATAAACGCCTCGCTCACCTGGGACACACACCGCGCTTCATACCGCACTGCGTCTGTCTGCGACCTCAACCGCGCCGACACTGCACCGCACCTGCACCTACCAAGCCAGATGAGCGAGGCACCACACCGCTTCGTGTATATTATAGCAGATTATTCCCGCCTGTCAAGGCCCAGAACTTGACAAGTCAAGGCAGCCCAAGAGCCTTAAGCAGCACGGCGTCGGCACTGGCCAGCGCCTGGGGAAATTCCCGCAGACCGCCGCTGCTGGAACCGGCGGCTCCTTGCGCCGCCACGTCGGGCACCAGCCCTTTTCCCTCCAGGTCCTGGCCGGCGGGGGTGAGCAGGCGGGCCACCGTTATGCGCAGGGCCGCGCCGTTCTTAAGGCGGAACCCCCTGGTGGCCGAGATATTGCCGGCTGTGGCCTCCCCTACTATGGAAGCGCCGCCCCACTCGCGCAGGGCCGCCGCGAAAACCTCGGCTCGCGAAAGGGTGCCGGCATCCGTTAGCAGGATGGTCTTAAGCCCGGCATAAGGCCCGGGCTCCCGGGCGGAAAAAACTTTGCTGTAGCCGGGGTGGCGCGAAACGGCCTTAAAGACCGGCCCCTCGCGCACGGCGAAAAGGGCCAGCGCCGCGGAAAGCTCGCCCAGGGAGCCGCCATAATTACCCCGCAGGTCTATTATTACCCGGCTGGCCCCGCCGTCCAGCAGGTCATCCATCTCGGCTTTGAGCCTGACCGCGCTTTTACGGGAAAAATTAACTATCCGCAGGTAACCGGTACGCGTGCCGGGCACCACAAACCCCCAGACGGTAGGCATGCCGCCGAATTCCCTTTTCAGGGAAGAACTTAACGCACCGCCTTCGCGCTTTTCCCCCTTGAACCGGAACACCCCGCCGTTAGAGCCGTAAAGCGCGGCCACAATCTCGGCTTCCGGCAGTTTCGCCACGGGCTGGCCGTCCACGGAGAAGACCTGGTCGCCCTTTTTCACGCCCGCGGCCGCGGCGGGAGAGCCCGGAAAGACCCGAACTACCACGGCCGAAGCGCCGTCGCGCCACAATACAAGCCCCGTGCCGGCTTTCCCTTCGTCGGGGGAGCCTGGCGCCGGCCGCCAGCGGGGCGGGAAAAACAACGCGTAGGGATCGAAAGAGCGAAGCACCGTGGGACCGGATCTGCTCAGGCCCTCTTCCATGCGGGGCAGGTCGCATTCGGCGTAGCTGTGCCGGCTAAAGACCCAGGTTATCTCGGAAGGATCAGCTGGATCTTTCCCGCAGCCGGACGCCAGCAGCACGAGCGATATGAACAGAAAACGATACATTCATCCTCCAGGAAATCAGGCCTACATGCACCCCGGGGAGCCGAAGAGGTAGGAAATGCCGGCGGCGTTATCCGTGCAGCCCAGCTGATTGCCGTTTTCGTCAAAAACCGTCTGGAAACCGTTCGGATCCCCGTAACTGGTATAGCCAAATTCATCCGTTATTCCGATGTCCGGCTTGGCTCTCGGATCCGACATTCCGTCATACTCCCCAGCATCCCCCGCAGAATCGGTCTTGGGCCCCAGTCCGGCGAACATGGAATTCATCATGCCGGGCAGCATCTCCTCGGCATCGCTCTTTTCCTTGGCGGCCTCTTCCTCCGCCGCCTTCGGGTCCATTATAGGCTTGGAAACCGGGGATACGACAAGGTTTTGGGGCCCGTTGCGCTCAGATCCTGGTCACGCAAGAAATTCGGTATCGAATTCGGATTTACCACATCCAGGTCAGCCTTCATCTGGTCCGCGTATTTGATGGTGGTCCGGGCTTCCGGGGTGGCGTCGAAGGACCTGGCTATCCAACCTTTGGCGGAATCCTGCGAAGCTGTGCGGGCCCCGTAAATAGAGGTGCGAAAGGCTCCCTTAAGAGAATCCAGCACACCGGGACCGCCGCCCCGCCTGGGCGCCGCGGCCTGGGCATTGTTGTTCGCGGCCGTGACCCCCGCCACGCCGCCGTTTTCCTGGAAAGCCGCGGGCCCCGCCTGCCCCGTGGTTTTTGAAGACCCGCCCGCGTTGCCCGCATTGGAGCCCCGGGCCTGCAGCTTGGCGGACACAGACAACTGGGAGGGCTGGGCACGGAAACCGGCCCCGCCCCGCCCCCCGCCTTCAGCGGCAGCCATTTCCTCCGGCGCCGCCGCGGAAGAAGCGTCGGGATTTCGTCCGGAAAGCTTGTCTGACACCTTCAGTTTGTCCCCTGCGGGAGACACAGCCTCCCCGGAATTATCTCCGGCCAGCGGCTGCTCCTCTTCAGTGAAATAACTTTCATTTTTGGGAATGGACGACCTGCTATTGTAAATGGCGCTGTTAGCGGAAAACTGGTTATAACTATCCCCGCCCACCAGTTGCTGCGCCGACTGGCGCATGGCGGTTATAGCGTAGTAGCCTCCGGCAAGCAAAAACAGGAAAACGCAGACAAAAGGCAACCACCAGTAGGTGTTCCTTTTCCCGCCGCCGCCCCTCAATAAGGCAAAAAAACCGGTTCCGGACTTATTTTCGTCTTCGCTCATAGGACCTCCCGCCTCACCGCCCCTTCACAGAACAAGACAAAAAAATATAATTTGGTACGGAGACTGGCTTTCCGCCATCCCAGCAACCAATAACGCCGAAACACCGCCAATGTTATAGCAGAGAAAACCGCTTTTTTCAAGGGGTAAAACACTGAATTCACCACAGAGGCACAGAGGGCGCAGAGAACGGAAACAAGAAGGGACATCCTGCCTGTCAAGCGCGCTCAGACCGTGGTTCTTTGCTCCGCGTACTCTGCGCCTCAGCGGTGAACTACTATTTCCTAGCTTTTAGGCATCAGACGCTGGGGTTTGCCGTACTCCTGGAAGATAGCGGCTATATCGTCGTAATCCAGCTCTTCGCGGGCCAGCAGTTCCGCGGCGAAGCGCTCCACTATCCGCCAATTTTCCCTGAGCAGCGCCTCCGCGGCGCGCAGCCGTTCGGACAGAAGTTCCTGCGTTTCCCGGTTAAGCCGGTCGCAAAGTTCATTGGAGCGCTGGTCGGCCGGCAGGGAGGCGATATCGCCTATCACCCCCCCCGTCCCCATGCCGTAGCGCCACACCATGGCGTGGGCGATGTGGGCCGCCGCCTTGAAGTCGGACGCCACGCCCGTGGAGGTAACCCCGTACTTTATCTTTTCGGCGGCGTAGCCGCCCATGTTCAGGTCCAGGTCGGCTATCAAAGTGTTCCTGTCCGGCGCGTGCAGCTCGGCCACCGGCACCGAATGCACCACCCCCATGGCGTTGCCGCGGCTTATTATGGACGCCTTGAACACGTCTTTGGTGGGATGGGTAAGGTAAAGCGTGACAAGGTGCCCCGCCTCGTGAAAAGCCGTCATTTCGCGCTCGCGCGGCGTCATGGTGAGCCGGTGCGCCACCCCCAGCTCTATGCGCTCTATGGCTGAGCTTATATCCTCATAGGTCACCATGTCGCGGTTGGAGCGGGCGGCTATCAGGGCAGCCTCTTTGATAATGTTCTCCACCTCAGCCGGGGTCTTGCTGACGGCCTTGCGGGCCAGGCGCCCCACCTCCAGACCGGGGTCAAATTTCACCTTACCCAGATAATGGGCGAAGATGGCCTCCCGTTCTTCCAGATTAGGCCTGCCCACGAATATTTTCCGGTCGAAACGGCCGGGGCGCAGCAGCGCATCGTCCAAGATCTCCTCCAGGGCGTTGGTGGCGGCGAAAACCACGATGTTAACATCGGTATCCAGGCCATCCATCTCCACCAGCAGCTGGTTCTGGGTGCTGTTGGTCTCGGAGCCGCCGCCGAAGGCGTCGTGCAGCAGGCGCTTGCGCCCGATAACCTCTATTTCATCTATGAAAATTATGCAGGAACCGTGCGCCACGGCGTATTCCCTGGCCTGTTTAAAGAGCTTGCGCACGCGGCTGGCGCCTACGCCCACAAAAACCTCCACGAACTCGGAGCCGGAGATAGAGATGAAAGGCACGCCGGCCTCGGTAGCCACGGCCTTGGCCAGCATGGTCTTGCCGCAGCCCGGGGGTCCCACCAGCAGCACGCCTTTGAGGATCTTTCCGCCTATGGCCTTAACGCGGGCGCGGTCTTTTATCAGCTGCACCACTTCCCAGGCTTCGCGCTTGGCCTCGCCCAGGCCCATAACGTCGGAGAATTTCACGTTCACAAGGCCCGCGTCAACTTTGTTTGTCTTAAGCGCGCTGAAGCCGCCGGCCTGCATCAGGTAGAGGAAACCCACGAAAATGACGGTATTGAGCACCATCCAGGGCATGCTGGCGACATTCATGCTTATGATATAGCGCCGGGTGTTTTCCTCCACCCCGGCCAGGTACCAGACGGGAAACACCACCGCGATAAGGACTACGGCCGTGATGGCCAGCGCCAGCCAATGCTTGCTGAGGAACTGTTTTAATTTTAGCCAGAACATTGTACCTCAATCTTTTATGCCGGGCAGCACGAACGCTATGGGCCGATCGCGGCTGGGCACATACTTGATGACTTCCATCGTTTTGCCCGCGCCGTTTTGATGGTTCCCCGGCTCCACGCACATAAAATCATAGCCGTTCATGCAATCCTGGCCGTACGGAGCGGCGCAGACGGCCTGCTTGGGGTACTTGCACAGGAGCTTTATGTTCCTGGGGGAAGTGATCACCTTCAGGGTTATGACGTTCCACACCTGCGTGCGCTGCACCTCGAGCTTCATATTCTGGAGATTAAGGAACTTTGCCACCGCGGGGTTGTCGAAACCCATGTAGCCGCGCACCTTCTCTTCGATATCTTTTTTCAGCCCGGAATCCGAATAATCCCCCTCATTCAGGTGGGATTCCAGCTGCCAGCGGCGGGCGGCGTAGAACGAGGCGATCTCCAGCTTCTGCACCAGCACCAGCAGGGCGAAGATCTTGGCCGTGACGAAGACTATGATGAGGAAAATCGGGAACAGCAGCACCATCTCGGTCATGGCCTGGCCCGGGCGGCCGCCGCGCAGCGCCCCGACCGCGCGCGCCAGGCGCCGGAAAATCGTCCCGCAGATCGTAGTCCGTTTCATGCTATTTCCCGCTTCTTTCCCTTCTTTCCCTCTCACCGATTTTCGATTTCCGACCCCCGATTTATCTTTTACGGATAAAGCCTGGTCTGGTACTTCGGCGTGGGGTTAGGCCACACGCAGTTGTTGGAGGGGCTGGAGGTGAGCTGCGGGCATTGCGTAGCTATCTTCGCGTGCACGCAGGGCCGGCCGACCTCCTTACAGGCCGCTATGTCGTTGAAGTTCACATTGAAATAATTACTCGGCGCGTTCCAGCCCTGGTAGACATCCAGCCCTTGCCCGAGCCTATTGAGGATATCGTTCGACACTGTAGCCAGCTGGAACAGCCCGTTGGGGTTCGACCCCTCGTACATCTTCATGGGCGGATTGCTTTTGCCCAGGTAGTAAGGCGACGGCCAGCCGCCGGTAAAAACTTTGGCGTGAAATTGTATTTCCCGGATATAATGCATCGTAAGGCTATTGGGCCCCGGCCCCGCCTTAATCTTGTTCGCGAAGAAACTTCTACTGCCCCTAAGGCCGTCCTCGCCGCAGCCCGCGGGCATGTTGACGCATTCCTGCGTGCCGGCGTTAAGGTAGTAGGATTTCCGGAAAAAATTAAAGGTCTCGGTCAGGCGGGTGAAAACCGTCCACTGCGATTCTTCCACGGAGCCCAGCAGGCTGTAAACCTGCGCGTAGAACATGTAAGTACCGGACGCCGACGTAAAGGGTATTCTTATCGAGGCGCCCTGCGGCTGGGTGAACAGGTCGAATACCCCGTTGACGCCGAAAATACACTGGCCGGAGGGGTTGTCTGTCGCGCAGTTACGCACCGTATTATCGCCCCAGGCGTTGGGCGGGTCGCTATTGTTTGTATTGTTCGCGAACTGTATCTCCCACTTCGACTTCGCGTCCAGCGCCTCGGCGTCGAAGGTAGTGGATTGGTCGTTGATGTCCTTGGGAAAGGCGCCGGCATTGTAAAGGATGTCGTATTCGCACATCTCGTTGCCGGACTCGTCGTCATACGCGTATTTTTCTCCGGGCGGGCACCAGAACCTTTCCTTGAAGATCCTGTGAGGGAACGGGCCGTTCACATAGGCCGTGCGATTAAGGAGATTGGTATAGTCGCCCATCTGTATGAACGCGGCGGAGTCAACCGCGAACTGCTGCCGTATTTTTTCCCGGGAGAGTTTGGTGGTTTCAAAAAGCAGGTAGACGAAGATAAGCAGCGAAGGCACCACCAGCAGCGAGGGCAGCAGTATCTGGCCCCTGCGGCAAAACGCCCTTATCCTTGTCTTAGCCTTGGTTCCCATATAAATCGCGTCTCACGGGCCTACTTTGGAGTTCCCGCTCCCATGATCAGGCCCGCCAGCGTAAAGATGCCCCCGAGTATTTTTTTATGAAACAAAATAAGCATTATAACCGCCATGCTGGCTACCACCGCGAGCATAAGCATGTATTCTACGGTATTCTGCCCGCGGCGGCGGCGGAACGCCGAGGGGAGGAGGCATGAAAAAACTGCCCCCGGCCACAGGAGGTTCCCGTAAATATACGCGGCTTTCAGCAGCAAGCCTTCAGCCTTATTTGACATCCACATGTTATAGCACCCAAAAACGCGTCTTTCAAGGCTATGCCCGTGTCGCACTCAGGAGCTACGCTCCTCACACGACCGAGTATAGCAGACTGTTGTTGCCTTATTATTAAAAGAGCGGCCGGCCTTTAAAGCCAGCCGCTCCTTCCCCGTGCCCTGTTTTGAAGCCTAGCGCCCGTCTTCGGCCGAGATAAGGCCCTTCTCTATGGCCCTCACCACGGCTTCGGTGCGGTTGTTGACGCCCAGCTTCTGAAAAACGCTGTTAAGGTGGTTCTTGATGGTCTTAACGCTGCAGCCCAGGTCCGCGGCGATTTCCTTGTTGGACTTGCCTTTGCCCAGCAGCGCCATAACTTTTATTTCCGTGGCGGTGAGGGAATCCGGTGAGCTGTCGTAGCCGGGTGTGCCCATCTGGCGCAGGCCCTGTATCAGCTTGCCCATGATCGGCTGGGGTATCATCACACCCTCGGAGTTGAAGGTCTTTAGCGCGTGCACCAGCTCGGAAGCGGGCAGCATCTTTGAAAGGTAGCCGTTGGCGCCGGCCTGGATGGCCTCGGTGATGTGGGCCTCATCCTCGTAGCCGCTCAAGATCAGCACATTGGTAGCCGGGCATTCCTTGCGGATGATGCGGGTGGCGGACACGCCGTCCATCTGCGGCAGTTTTATATCCATCAAGATGACGTCGGGCTTTAGCTTCTTGGCCATGGCGATGACTTCGGGCCCGTTGGAGGCCTCGCCTACCACCGTGATGCCCTTCTCATCTTCCAGAAGGTCTTTAATGCCTTCCCGGAAAAGCGTCTGATCGTCCGCGATGAGAACTGTAACCGATTTTTTTGCTATTGCCATGAACGAACTCCTTGTCCCTGCCAGAATAATTAAACCGCCCGCCGCCTATTGATGCCCCTCGAACCCCGCCCCGGCGTCTTTTACGGGCGCCGCGGACGGCGGTTCTTTAGCGAAAGGGATTATGAATTTGAAGGCCGAGCCCTTACCCACGCCTTCGCTCTCCACCAGGATCTTGCCGTAGTGGCTCTGGACTATTTCCTTCGAGATGGAAAGCCCCAGCCCCAGGCGTCCGTGCGGCGACTTGCCTCCGGCAGGCTGGTAAAAGCTCTGGAAAAGTTTGGGCAGGACCTCGGGATCTATGCCTTCCCCGGTGTCCTTTACGGAAACGCAGACAGCCTCGTCAACGGGGGCGACATAAACCACTATCTTGCCGCCGCGCTGGGTGTGGCGGATGGCATTCTCGAGAAGGTTCAAGAGCACCTGCCCGATGCGGCGGCGGTCCGCGCAGACCATTTTAAGGCCCGGGGCGATGTTGGTGGAAACGTCGATATTCTTCTGCTGGGCGCGGGCCTTGGGTCCCACCACCATCTCGTCCACCATCTTGTCCATCTCGAAATAATTTTTTTCAAGGCGGAACTTACCCTGCTCCATGGAGGCCCAGTCCACCAGGTCACCTATCAGACGGGAGATCTGGCTGATGCTGGCGCTGATAAAATCCATCTTTTTCTTCTGGTCGGCATTGGGGCTGATGGTGGCCGCCAGCATCTCGAAGCTGATCTGCAGCGTCATCAGCGAATTGGACAGGTCGTGCGAGGCCATGGACATGAACTTGGACTTCATGTTGTTAAGGCTGTCGAGCTGCCCGTTGTTACGCTTGAGCATGTCTATCAGGCGCTTGTTCTCCTGCTCAAGATGGAGCTTTTCTTCGGCGTTCTTTATGGCGCGGCGCAGGTAGTTAAAATCCACCGGCTTTATGAGGAAATCGTAGACGGATTCCTGTATGGCCTTCACTGCCGTGTCGAGGGACGCATGCGCCGTCATCATCAGGATCTGGCTATCGGTATTTAGCTTGCGGATGTCCTTAATGACCTCGATGCCGGTCTTGTCGGTAAGATTAAAATCCATCAGGATGACGTGAAAGAAATCCGAGACCACCATCTTCATGGCCTCTGCGCCGGAGCCGGCCTCGAATACCTTGTAACCTTCCATTTCAAGGAGGTCGCGCAGCGTTTCACGCAGGTGGGCGTCATCGTCGACTATTAAAATTTTGCTTTCCATAGGCACAAAGAACCGGCGCGCCGGCGCGGCACGTCAATATATTTATACTTATTTGTAAGGGTAAACACAAGGAGATTAATGGGACGGCTGCCGCCCGGAGGGCCTAAGCCTGCGCGGGACCGGGAGGCGGCGGATTCTTTACTACCGGCAGAAAAATCCTAAAACAGGTGCCCTGGCCCACCACGCTGGTCACCTCCACTTTGCCTTTGTGGCGGTCGGCCACCTTTTTAACTACAGCCAGGCCCAGGCCCGTGCCGCGCGCCTTGGTGGTAAAGAACGGCGCGAAGATCTTTTCCAGGGCTTCTTTGGGGATGCCCGCCCCGGTGTCCTCAACATCGATGCGCACCTGGTCCGTCCCGACCATCTCGCTGCGCACGAACACACGACCGCGCTCCGGCATGACCTCGATGCCGTTCTTTATCAGATTGCGCAGCGCCTGCGTCATTTCATCCACGTCCATATTGACCACCGGGTTCTCCGGCGCGAAAGTCTGCACAAGCTCGATATGCGGCGGCACCGGGTAGGACATGGTAAGGTCCTCCAGGTAGCTGTTCAAATGCACCACTTTGGGGTTAAGCTCGCGCGTGCGGGCGAACCCTAATATCTCGTCTATGATGCCGTTAGCCTGGCGGATTTCGGACTCAATGATGGAGATATGCTTGATCACCTTGGGCTCCAGCGGGACCGTAGCCGTGGCAGCCGCGGCGTTGAGCTTCGTCTTGATAAAATAAATAGAATTATTGATAACCGCCAGCGGGTTGCGGATCTCATGGCCGACGACGGAGGCCATCTGCCCGATGGCGGCCAGCCGCTCTTTTTTAATCAGCTCGTCCTGGGCGGACTTCAGCTCCCGGGTGCGCGCATCCACCCGGTGCTCCAGGCTGCGGTTCAGCCGCTCCAGCTCGGTCTTGGCCGACATTATCTCGGCCGTCTTGACCCGCAGCGACTCGCTCATCTGCATGAAGGTATGGGCGAGCTCGCCTATCTCGTCGTTGGGCATGCTCAGGTCGGGCAGGTAGTCAAAGTCGCCCTCGCCCAGCTTTATGGCGGCCTCGCGCAGGGCCTGTATGGGCTGGGTGATGACAAGGGACACGGCGTAACCCAGGAATAGAACGAGCACCGTGACCCCGAGCATCACGCGCCAGGTGCGCGCGAGCATATCGTTGGAGGCCTGGTAGGCGATGGAAACCGAGCGCTGGATATACACCACCCAGCTGAGGTCCGCGACTTCCGCGAAAGCCCCCAGCACCTTTTCCCCGGTGTCAAGTATTATCTCCCCGCCGCCGGTTTTGGCGTCGTTTTGCAGCAGTATTTTAAGGACGTCGTCGGGAAGCCTGGCGTCAGGCTTATATATCTCCT
>Ga0172379_10008405_pt1 | contig 13002 bp, 20 predicted proteins | sample GrowelOW334metaG_FD_119756 | JGI IMG/M metagenome (GOLD analysis project Ga0172379, IMG submission 119756) | Groundwater microbial communities from an aquifer near a municipal landfill in Southern Ontario, Canada - Groundwater well OW334 metaG | ecosystem: Environmental > Aquatic > Deep... | reverse complement strand
GGCGGATTTTTGTTTGGGGAAATAAAATCGCCGGAGTTCTTTATTTTTTGAAAATCACCCGATATTTTTCCACTTCCCCTTCTTCAACACTCTTAAACATTTCCTTTTCATGAATCTGAACCTTCAGATAAAGCTCATCATCTAGTTTTCTCGGCCGCAAATGGAAATGAAGATGGGAGACCTTTAACTTATTATCTGGAATGAAAGGCCGATAATGCTGACAAACGTCGCAGCCGGGCGCCAGCTTGGCAATAATTTTTTCTTGGAGATAAGTGACTTCTTCTAACAAGTCTTGTCTTTCTTCTTTCGTAAGTTCACTTAATCTTTCCACATGGCGCTTTGGGATGATCAAGAAATGCCCAGGCATCAAGCGAGGATCACTTAAAATTGTAATTGTATGCTTCGAAGTTCTTAGAATACCTCTGTCCTTATCGAAAAGAATTTTGCAGAAGCGGCAATCCATGGGTTCATTATAGCAAACTCGAATACTTATCGAGATCACATTGACCAGTTAACCCGATCTTCCCTACAAAATACCGATCATGGCTAACTACGATGAGCGTGCCCGAATATTCGGCCAGACCTTTTTCCAATTCAGAAAGGACTTCAAGATCGAGATGATTACTCGGTTCATCGAGAATGATGAGGTTCGGTCTCAAAGCGACCAGTTCGGCAATGAGGAGGCGCGAATACTCCCCAGGACTCAGAGCTCCTAAATCTTTTTTGACATCTTCGGTCGTGATCCGGAAACGATTTAGCAATTCGCGAGCCTGGGTTTCAGGAATTTTGGTTACTTCGAGAAAATCATCAATAACCTTCTTTGAAGATCGATTGAGCCAACGTTCTTGGGAAATATAACCAATCCTGACATTCTGGCCTTTTTCCAAGAAACCAGCGTCGGTTTTCATTTCTCCCAAGAGCATCTTAAGTAAAGTTGTTTTGCCTGTTCCGTTCTTGCCGATAAGGTGAAGCCGGTCACCGAAATTTACCCGAAGGTCGAGCGGGCCAATTTTCCTGTTGCCGACAGTCTTTTCAACTTGTTTCAAGTCAAAAACTTTCGTACTGCCTCGCTCCATTTCAAAATGAACTTTGAGAGGCAGGCCTTGGTGAGGTTTCTTCACATCATCCGTCTGTGCTTCGTATTTTTCCAAACGGTTTTTCATAACCGCAGCCCGGCGGCCAGCTCGGCCTTCTTTGTCTCGCAAGATTGCGGCCTGAGGTTTCTCCTTCTCGTGAATGGGTAAATTTTTGATACCAAATCTCTTACTCTCGATTTCCTTAACCCACGACAGCCGTTCTTTGACTGAAGAGGTTAATTTCTCCGCCTTTTCAACCTTATCGTTATATTCCTTCCAGAGGCGCTCTATCTTGGCCTCTCTATGTGCAAGATACTCGGAATAATTCCCCTCGTAAATCGAGGAGGATTGGTTTTGAGAATCAATCTCAATAATTTTACTCACGATATTATCAAGAAACATCCGATCGTGGGAAACTATTAAGAAAGACTTGCTGCTTTTCTTAATGAAACTTTCAATCATTTCCAAACCCTCTTCGTCGAGATTATTGGTCGGCTCGTCGAGAAGGAAAAGGTCCGCCTCGGAAGCAACGATCGGTGCTAGAACTTTCTTGGCTCTTTCCCCGCCGCTTAAGTTTGATTCTTGGAGATGAACTTGGGGAAGATGTTCTATCCTCAGTTCTTTGGAGCGGTTAATGACGCCGCCATCTTTTTCCAGAAGTTTGGTTATTATTTTAAGCAGTGTGCTTTTGCCAGACCCGTTAGCCCCTATCAAACCGATTTTTTCGCCTTTTGCAATCGTAAAAGAAACATCTTTCAAGACTACAGTTTGGTCAAACTTTTTGGCAATATGCGAACAAGAAAGGATTACATTCATGTGACTATTATAGCAGTTACTTTTTCCTGATTTTCATAAGAAAAAAGGCCGATCCGAATGTTGACAAATAAAATGACTATGGTAGATTCATTCTGTAGGGTAACGTTTCGCGGTTCCTTACACAAGACGACAGCGATAGTTCCTGTGAAGAGGTCTGCTTCTCAGGAACGAAGATCTCAGACCATCTGGGCAACTTGTAGCCCAGAACGCACAAAGAAGACGCGCGGACGTCCGAAAGACACCATAAGGTGTCGAGACCCCCAAAGCTTCGGCTGAGGGGGTTCTTTCTTTATAACAAAGATTCTAGTAGTGCAAATTTCAACAACGCCATTCTTATCAAAAGTCCGTATTTAGGCTGTTTGAAATAGACCGCCTTCGGCGAATCGTCAACTTCAGTCAGAATTTCATCTATTCTTGGCAAGGGGTGCATCACTATCGATTTTCTCTTCATTTTGGCTACCAATTTCTTGTCTATCCAGTAACAGCCCTTGAATTTTTCATATTCGGACTGGTTCTCGAATCGTTCTTTCTGAATTCTGGTCTGATATAAGACATCGATCGTGGAAACTACAGAATCCAGGTCTTCCGTCTCAAAATAAATAACTCCATGTCTTCTTAAATATTCTTTGATATCATCACCAATCTTTAATTTTTTTGGCGAAATAAAATGTATTTGGATATCTTCGTATTTCCCCAATAAGTAAGATAAGGACCTGACCGTCCTTCCATGCTTCAAATCGCCAACCATCGCGATTTTTAGCCCGTCAATTTTTCCCAGTTCTCTCTTTATCGTATACAGATCGAGCAAAGCTTGAGTCGGGTGTTGTCCGATACCGTCACCGGCATTGACTATCGGAACTTTCGAGACAAGCGAAGCCCGATACGAGGCACCTTGCTCGTAATGCCTAAGGACAATCACATCGGCATAATTACCAACTACCCGTATCGAATCTTCCAAAGTCTCACCCTTGGCCGCCGAAGAGAATTCTTTGGCGTTTTCTGTTGTAATAACGCTACCTCCCAAGCGAAGCATGGCCGACTCGAAAGAAAACCGAGTCCTGGTGCTCGGTTCATAAAATAGCGAGGCCATTATTTTTCCCCGAAGTGACTTATCGGTCCTTTTTTCTAATCGATCGGCGATGGAGAAAATCTTACGAACGAATTTTTGATCAAACTGTTGAGACTCGATAATATGGTTCATTAGTTGAGAATTATAGCTCAGACATATAAGAAAGTCATTGATCCTTATTCCATCATAGACTTTGATCATGCAACTGTCCATCCTTAAAGACAAAATTAGCTGTTTCAACTTTGGATTCCGCCCAGGAGATATAGGTCAAACTTATATGATCATCGGAAATGTCTAGCTTTCTTATGGTGATTCGGTCGCCCATAATCGGAGCAACAGCAACGATTTTTGGAGAAAGGTTTTTATCACTTTGATAGAGAACAAGGCTAGGAAAATATCCCGTTCCACCCGACTTCATACTCTGAAGTGTGATAGCTGTTGGAATACCACCCATCCTGGCATATCCGATCATATCTTTATCGATAAAATAAGCGAATTCCTTGGAACCCAAATCGAACCTTCTCCCGCTAAATAAGGAGATTGATCCAGTCTCCGAGTCAGTCAATGGTGATGTAGTCGGGGTCTGAGCATCTAACTGAGGTACCGGCGCATAAGCGATATCGTAAGGATCTATCCCTTCAATATTTAGACCGACTGTGAATTTGCTTTTTTGTGACTGAATAACTTCGTCATTAGAATATACCGGAATAGTTGCCCTTGGTACAAACGGAGCTTCTTCACTTTGAACGGCTTTGTTGTTTGCAAATAAAGGAATAATTGCCTTCGAAAAAGCGAAAATCCGCTCGTATTCTCTGCCAATATAAAAAGTTAGAAACGGAACAACGATAACAAACAAAATAAGAGCGCCGAGCTTTGAATACCATGTTACCTTATTCCATTCTATTGTCATGCGATAATCATAACAGATTATTTCCAAACCCGCTTTTTATTCTCCTCCTCTTTCTTCCAGAATGATTCTTCCAGATCCAGCTTTAAAATGTTCGAAATATGCAAAAGATAAATGAGAATGTCCGCCAGTTCTTCCTGAATCGGATATATCTTAGATTTATTATCGGTTTTTATTCCAGATTGCTTTCTCACGGCCCGAGCCAGCTCCCCCACCTCTTCCATCATCAAAAGCAAGGTATCTTGCGCCGTCTCCTTATCAAAACCTCGTTCTTTTGATTTTTCGGCGAAATATGTCTGGAGTTCTTTGAGAGTGTGGTTTTTCATGCTTTATTCATTACATTATAGTGCAATTGGACTAAACCTTCACCTATTTCGGTACTGTCGAGAAGAGTCATGTCGACTTTTTCAGAATATCCTTCAAATAATTTAACACCATTGTTCAAAACAATAGGATGGACAGAAAGAAAGATCTCATCTATGAGACCAGACCGAAGAAAAGAGCCATTCGCTTTCCCGCCTCCAACAAGCATTACTTTTGAGAAGCCTTTCTCTTTGGCTATTTCTAGCGCCTGCTCAGGATAATTCGCAGTAATCACGTCCTTGTCGCTACTCTTGGCTACCCCTAATGTTAAGACTATATTTATTACACCGGCAATGGGATAAACATCTCCTGTATATTGGCCGAAAGTCTTCCTGCCAACAATTAGACAGCCAGCTTCCTTGACCCTCTGTTCAAACAATTGCACATCAATAGGAGAAACCCAGTCCGAATTGCCATCAAGCTTGGCAATGTAGCCATCAGCTGAGACAGCCATATGAAGAATAGTTTTCATTTGAGTGAATAGTTTATTTATATAATCTTACATATATTACTTCTCCACCACCACATATTCTCCTTCCTTCAAAGCATAGATCGGTAAAGTTTGATCGCCATAGGATTTCAATTCTTCATAAGCTTTTTCCCAATCCACCGGACCACGCGGGTCATTGTTACCATAGAAAGATTGGTAATGGGCTAAAAATTTCAGAGATAGGATTCCCAGACCATTCATCTTTTCTCTCCAATCACATGTCCAGAAGTATTTGGCTAGAGCATGGGAACTAGCCGAATTGGTAGCTACCACCTTCCCTTCCCAAATCTTCGGCAGATCAAACTGCCGCAGCCAGTATTGGATCAAGTGATCATCGCCGCCGCGCAGGAAAATAACCTCAGACCTTCTTATCTGTTCTTCAAAAGTGGCCGGAAAAGCCAGTTCAAGGATTGGCTTAACGCCCTCTGGAAATATTTTCGGTAATTCTTCCTGGTCTTGCTTGAACAATTGCTCCCAATCTTGGCGAGGCCGGGCGAAGTAACAAGTGAGTATTTGCGGTTCTTTCCCTAACCCTTTTAAAACCTCAGCGAAAAATTTCTTAGCCAAATCAGGCTTATTTCTCATCCCGCCGGAATTCAGAACATATTTGGTCATAATTTAATCCTAACACCTAACGACATAATCATAAGACAAGCGTAAGCAACCCCTATTTAATACCCTTCAAATCGCCATTTAAAACCAGACCGGCCATAGCCTTTATTTCATCGGCATAAGAAACTTCGTCCGGGATAGGATTCAATAAAAAGATTTTTTTATCATTGACATAGGCAAAACCAATTTCCATTAGGACGTTGCCGCCGATATAATTCTTAATGCCGCCCTTGTCGAAATTACAAACTAAGATAGCGTCGCTATTTATAATGGAGTTGTACCACCATTTTATAAAATTATATTTGGTTTTGATCTCGCTAGTCTCCACGCCTTTGGCGACATGCTTAAGCTGGTCGGCTGTGCCGTCCGCCAATCCAAACATTTGCTCATGCATCTCAGGCTGATGACCTAGCTTTTCAACCTGGTGATAGATTTCAACCAGATTCTTGGCAAATTTGATACTCCCGCAAATTGTAATTTTCATATAATTTAATTATTCAAATACTTTTTAATATTTCCCACCTCCCCCTCTAGAATAATGGGCTTCATATGAGTAACCTCGACGCTGTATCGAGCCTTCTCAACGGGCGGAGGCGGATAGAGAAGAAAGATTTGTTGCTTCAGGTAGTAAGCCAAGCCAAGCTCCATCAGGCAATTGGAACCGATGTAGCCGTCAATACCGTTTTTCGGATAATTGAGGAGCAAGATAGCTTGACACTTATCCTGTGCCTCCATGCTGGCCCGGATAATGTCATGGTTCTCCATATGAGTGAGGTTCTCATTGAGGTTGAGGTGGGCGTTATGGAAGCATTCGTAAGTATCGGGCGCGAAATCGGAATCAAAACCCAGTTTCTTCAGAACTTCCTTAGTCTCGATAATTTCTTTGGCGAAACTCATGCTGCCGGCGATGAAGATTTTCATAGTTTATCTTTTATGGTCAACTCGATTATTATTGATAATTCCAACAGCCTGTGAAAGACGATGGCAATGACTCTTTAATGATTCCAATTGGTCTCGAGAAATATTCGTCTCGTTCTCTAAGAATTTCAAATGCTCGAAAATGGGATTGAGAGCCTTTCGTGCCGGCTCTCTAAGCGGATGTCTCGGAGCCTCCTCCGGGGTCAGCTTGTCTATAGCTAAAAGCTTTTTAAGATCAAATTCTCCTTCGAATCTACCAATCAAGCCTTCAAGAGCGGCCACCTTTTCCGCGCAATCTTTCCGATCTTCCGGCCGAATTTCTGTGATTGGATTTTCGGCCAAATAGGCTTCATACGCCTCCTCTTGTTCGGAAGCAGGATCTTCGAAAGCATTGCTTGGCATCTCGAACATAATGAAAGTTTAGCATATTCAAGTTCGGAAACCACAGTCAAGCGTTTCTAGATATTTACCGGTTCGATCATTTTTGTAATGGTAAAGATTCCATTCATATCATATTTATTCCACTGGTCGGTATTAAGAGCCTCTTTGGAAACAAGAAAACCCTCTGCCTTGATATGGACTTTGCTCTGGAATTGTTCTTGAGCGCCAGCCGAGGCCCCAAAATTGACAGCGTAATAAATACCATCATCGGTCTGAATCCCAAAAGCACATTCCTCAGTCTGCGGTCCTGTTTTGTTAGCGTGAGGCAAACAAACATATAGGCCAGAAAGGGTCACATTTTTGAGAGTAGGATCGATAGAGGCTACGTTAGAGGATCTGGCTCGAATAGAAACATACACCACGGCGCAAACAGCGATGACAATCAAAGGGATAACGATGTTTTTGGTTGAGGATGTCATAGGTGGATTATACACTATTTTTCTTAATGCTTTTTGATGATCAGCTTTTATTTAGTACCGTTTTAAAAAATAGAATGCTCTGCTCGTCGGTCGGATCATAATCGACACTGGTCGCGTAAATATCGGTAATCTTCCTGTAGAATCGCTTCTCGGATGTGCGAATATCGGCAATCCGGCAAGTCAATTCTTCAAATTTGGTTCTTATAGATGACGATTTGGGAGTTGGGCGTTTGCATACCTAAAAGTATAATGCGAATTTCGCAAATAGTCCATCAAAATGCTGCAAGACTTAGGTAGCCTTACCACAACAAACTTTTTACCTAAACATCATATTCCCTGTATCCGTTTTCAGACCAAAAACCAGCTCTCCTTTTGAAGTAAATTTATAACTCTCTACTTCACCCAGCATCTTTGAATAGTCTTGCTCTTGCGAGCCCTCGCAAAACATCAGCGTCGACATCATCTTTGTAAAGGTGATTTTGTTTCCACTCACTGCGTACTCGCCACCCACGCCGTTGCAATCGGTCTTGGCGGAAAAAATTTTGTCCGCTTTTAACGTCAGAGTGAAGGTGTCCCTTTTCGGCGTTACGACACGACCGTCGTTGTAGGTCGTCCTGACCCAATTCCAAGTCTTCAGGCCAAGAGTGAGCTGATCCGGATCGGCTTCGCCTTCGAAATCTTTTTCAACTTGGCCGAACTGCCTCGTTTTCGGATCGAGCTTGAGCCACAAGCTTTGATCTACGGAAGGCGACGCGGAAAAACTTTCACCTGGTTTCCGCGTCGCGAAATTGACAACGATAACCTCGGGAGTAGCGGGGTCGTCCAACATAGATGTGATCTGCGGCGCGATCCGATCTCCGATTAGGAATGCCTCCGAGCCGACATAGCCCTCGGGCTCATAAAGAGCGGCGACCAGATAATAGAATGTCCCGCTGCCACCGGTGGTCTGCGTCAAGATAAAAGCCGTATCTATCCGACCGTCGCCATCGAAATCATGTTTGACTTCATTGCCGAAATACCGGGTAGTAACCATCGCGGCCGAACCGGAAGCGACCGGTGTGACTGAAAGACCGTTCACCAAAGTTACACTCTTTCCCTCAATCCGGTATGTGGCATTCTTAGGATCGACTCCTCCGCTTTCGCCCGCATTCTGCGCTGGAGGGGTATTGCGACGCTCATCGCTGTTTGAGTTTAGGTAATAAACAACCGCCCCTCCGAGGATGATAAGGGTGAGCAAGATTAAGAAGATTTTTTTGTGCGATATCATGGTGGTTTATGTTATTTTTTAAACTTACTATTTTTTGTTTTGCTGTTCTTTCCGATGAAATCAACCAGTCCATTCACATGACGATCGAAGTCGGAGATATAATTCCGGTCCTGGGTGATCCGGTATTTCTCGTATTCCTTTAATGCTAGAGCCTCCGCCACCTCGCGGCTGACCTTGCCGGAATCTGCCAGTATGTCCCGCTCGTTAAACTTGAGAAATGAGTCGAGCTTGGCTACCCAATCCTTCATACGCATGACGATGCCACGCATGGCCTGCAATTCGGCATAGTCGAGATACATAGTCACTATTCTGTTCAAATCATCCAACTCTTCTTCCTGCAGATAATTCTTGGCTATAATCACATCCGTCTCCCTAATCTCGCCTTTCGGACCATTCTTCCAGGAGGTAAGACCCAGGTTCTCTTTGCGACTATTCACCCGTTCCTTGACGATTTCCGCCGCCGTCTTCCCCGTGACGGCAAAATGCAGTTTGTTCTGAACCGTGGCAAAAAATCGCTCCGTTATGTCGCTATTCGGATCGTAATCGGCGCTGCATTTGGCATATATGTCCGTCACTTTTTGATACATGCGCCGTTCACTGGAACGAATGTTCCTGACCCGCGCCAATTGCTCCTCGAAATAGTCGTGTCCAAAAAATCCGTTAGGATCCTTGAGTCTCTCGTCGTTCATGGTAAAACCTTTGATGATGTATTCCTTCAGCCTCTCCGTGGCCCAAATGCGAAATTGAGTGGCTTGGGCGCTGTTGACCCGGTATCCGACGGAAAGAATAGCGTCTAGATTGTAAAACTTGACGGATTGAGTCTGTGTTTTTCCCTCCAAAGCGCCATGTTGAGTGGTATGTTCCAAAATGGAACTAACCTGATTTTCAATCAATTCACCACTTTCAAAAATATTCTTGAGGTGCTTGGTGATTGCCGGTCTTTGAACGCCAAACAAGTGGGCGATTTTATCTTGAGTCAGCCATATGTTTTCGTCACGCAAAAAGATCTCCACTTTGACCTTGCCATCCGGCGTAGTGTACAGTAGGAATTCCGTAAAACTGTTATTTGGAATAATTTGATTCTTTTTCGTCATATTTTCCAATATTCTTGATTCTTCCGCTTCCGATATGGCACTATTTTACGCTTTTCGCGCTCTTTTACAATATAAAACTATGTCTGGTATGCGGACATGGTTGAAGTGTAGCAAATTAACGAGACATCGGAGTAGCATTAATTTAGGCATTCACAATGCTTCAATCTCTCTTTTAATCGCCTCAATGTATTCAAGAAAATCAATCTGATGAGGCGCTCCCTTAACCATGACTAACTTAGATCCAGCTGCCTTTTGAGAGACTTCTTTAGAACGCTTAATAAGCGCGGGATACTTCACCGCCTCCTTTTCGCCACAAAATAAGACTGACGGAATACGCAAGACTCTTGCAATCTCAAGCGAAGACCTCCCCAGTGAATCCTCGTATCGCCGCTTTCCGATGTACTTTATCCATTTCCTTTCCCAGGCACGATCCTCAGAAAAAGTCGGGCTCAGAGAACAAAGGAATAACTTATTGGGCGAAAGTTCATTGGCGGTAATAAAAGCAATCACCGCACCATAGGAAAATCCGAGTATATAATTGATGGCACCTTTATTCTTATTAAAAAAATCTTTGAATTCTTGAGCGTTATCAGAAATTGTTGTATAACGCCAATCTACGGGAACTTTAAGAACGGAATAACCCTTGTGAGCCAAGTATTCGGTCAGCCACGAGAAAGACTTATGACTTGCAGTCATTTTGAAACCGGGAATAATAAAAAACTTTTTTGACATCATTTGTGAATTAATTGGTTATGCGAGACGAAATCAATTTTCTATCCCGAATTAAACATCCCTCTCTTTTTCTCAAGAAAATCAGACAGCTGCTGTATAAGATCCACGAAGCCCGGCTGATTTAGTTTGGCCACATCCATCTTGGACTCAATCCAGCTTTTCCACTTCTCAAAGGAAACTCCGCTGTCTCTATAATAGGAGTCTTTCGATAGATAAGTATTGATAACCGGTAAAATTTTGTCAGTCAGGTAAACAACCTGCGACTCAGTATCTTTAAGTTCTTCGTAATTCTCTATAGCTTTGTGCAAAGAGTGGAAATCAGGGAAACGATTTTGAATCTTGACCAAAGCCGCTTTTTCCCGTTCAGACTTCGAAGCGATATGCTCGATTGAGCTGTTATTCGGATCCGTGTCCCCCGCGTAGACTTCAACAAGGTCATGGGCCAGGGCATATTCGAACAACCGCTCTTTATTAACCTCCAAATGTAATTTTTCGGCTATATACCAGCTCGATATGGCAAGAATGTAGCTGTGTTCGGCGTCATTTTCCAGATCAGGGTGATCCTTGATCCTAACCGACCGTTTAATGTTCGAGAAGTCCTGCAGGAAATCCGCCAAACTGATTAGTTCCTCGATTTTCATGATGGTTAAATATTACATCAAAAAAGGATGGAGAAGTAGTTATCATGCAAGCTAAACGAGACTTGAACCATATAGTCAAAATCATTCTTTAAGACCATTATTTCTCAGACAATTTTTATAGTTTAGGTCGATATTAGAAGTATTCAAAACAGACTTGAAACAGTTTTTTCGCATGTCTATTTCACTATTTTGAGCATGATATGAAAGATAAGCGACGGCAACTTGAGCAAGCCCAAGAAACACAAGACCAAATGTAAGATACTTCATTGCATTAGAATGTTTATCCGAAGAAGTTGCGGCTTGTTTAAGGTTTGTATTCAGCACTGTTAAGTGCTCGTTTGACTTATCAACTGATCCCGAAAGACGCATTACATGTTGACTAACGCTACTAATTTCTTGAGCAGATTTAAACAGAGCCCGGATAAATGGACCATTTGCGAAATGCGGGTATGAATGTTCAGCTTCTCCTATATCTTTCTTCCACTCGTTCATATCATTTTGATTCATCTTATTGATATATTATTTATGCAGATTTTCTCCTATCTTATTGGGTGCATTTTTTGCAATAGTCGCAATTGCGTCAGCTATCTCTTCTAAATGATTCTCGATTAGTTCGTTTGTAATATGTTTTGTATAGAATCCACCTTTGAAAGAAAAGTAGTCTCGATTAAAATCAGCAATGATCTTTGTTATATTCGTTGAATGTGGTACACCATCAACCTCGATATATAGATGGTCACTGGGTATGTAAATATCAACATGCTTGTATCCATCCCAATGTTCAACTTCTAAAACAACGCCTCTTTTCCTTAGCGCGTCAGAAAGCATTATCACATATTTCGTTGGGTTAATATTGGGCATTTTTTGCTGACCTATTCGGGCTAGAACCGTGGTTGGTCAAGCCCAGATTGCCGGTTTCTATTAACTTCATTCTACCATTTCGATGCGACTTGAGCGTGCACTAATAATACTCATTATGGGACTAGGCTTTAATTTTGGCAAGAGACTTTAGTTTTGATCCGCAACTAGAAGTTGTGATATCCGGAATATTTGGAAGAAGCTTCTTGATAACATTCATTGTCTTGATCGGTGAATACGGTAGATTGAATGAATCAAATTTTATACTCAATTCATCTCTCTTGTTTTGAATGTAAATATTTCTCTGATCGACTGGCAATGACATAGACTCACAAATAAAATCAGCGACCTTTTGCACGGTAACCTTCGCACGCTCTTCTGTTGTTACCCAGAAAAAGTCATTGTCCTTTTTTGCGAATTCTTCAACTAGTTCAGCATAATCATAAAAAGAGTTGAGTCTCTTTAACTCATCTTGGTCAAAATCACTTATAAATAGGTGGGAGTATGTCTTCCAGCTCTTTGTTGGGAAAACTGGAGGCAAATCTGCAGGAACCGCATCATTCATTTTATTTTTTATTTGCTCAATTCTACTCTCAGCAATTCTGATTTCAGTAATCAAAACTCTTGCCGCCTGAACTTTGTAATTCTTTTTCTGATTACTATATATAGCCCATGCAGCAAACGCTGTAAGAATTGTCGTCAGTGAAACAAAAAAACTAGAATTAAAGAAATCAATAATCATCGGGTAAAATAATTAATCAATAATGCTGCGGGACTTGGATTCGAACCAAGATAACGACCTCCAGAGGGTCGCGGCCTACCATTAGCCGATCCCGCACTGTGCCTCGCCATAGTTCTGTGTGTTACAGAACGAAGGTGGGATTTGGTACGCCGTAATCCGATGAACATCGGATGAAGGCGACATTCCTTTCAAGCCATTGCAGAATAGCGCAAAATAGCGTATAAAACAACCGGAAAGGAGGGAGGGTATGCCGCACACCAAAAATGAAGTCCTGGGTCTTGATACTCCTGGTATCAGGGCGTTTATGATCCAGGTTCAAGCATTGGAGATCCTTGATCAGTCCGGCATTCCCTACCACAAATGGGGATCTGACGGACCGACAGACACTCTCGAGGCACTCTTGAGAGACTTGACCGATTGTCAGGTTACGCTTGCCAGCAATGGCAAAGCTCCGATCTTGACGGTCAATAGTACCGTCGTAATTGTTCAGAGACACGGTTTGTTTCGATCTTTGGAACTGGTCGAAGATCACCAAGAATACACGAATGGTCAGAGGC
>Ga0172379_10008404_pt1 | contig 13002 bp, 13 predicted proteins | sample GrowelOW334metaG_FD_119756 | JGI IMG/M metagenome (GOLD analysis project Ga0172379, IMG submission 119756) | Groundwater microbial communities from an aquifer near a municipal landfill in Southern Ontario, Canada - Groundwater well OW334 metaG | ecosystem: Environmental > Aquatic > Deep... | reverse complement strand
CGACCGGAGGATTCAATTTGCAGATGTGCTGGAGCACGGGCAGGGTTGCGGGCGAGAACGCCGCAAAGAAACGGGTTGACCTGACAGATCGACCTGAAAGGTAACATAATCATGGTAACATAATCATCGCCTTGACGTTATATATAATATATACTATAATAAGTTTTTTAAGTAAAATTTCGTTCAAAATCTCAGGCGTATTGCCGGGGGATTGATTTATTGGTATTAAAATGGAAAATAATACGAAAAAAACGCTGGGTATATTCTTGAAATATTCGCTCAGATATAAACTGCTGATGTTCCTGATCCCGCTTTCAATAACGGGAGCGGTCGTAACAAATGTCATAATACCTCTTTATTACAAGGCTTTTTTTGATGTGCTTGCGAGCGGGCAAAGCAAGGAAGTTATTTACGAAAGCTTGAGGCAGAATTTGTATTTGATTTTGATAACAGTTTTGGTCGGCTGGGTTTTCTGGAGAATTACGACATTTTCAAGCATATATTTCCAGACGAAGGTGATCGCGGATCTGTCGAACATGTGTTTTGCATATCTGCATAAGCATTCATTTTCCTATTTCAACAACAACTTTACCGGATCATTGGTGAAAAGGGTGGGATATTTTTCTAGAGCATATGAAGATATTGTGGACAGGATCACATGGGACATTGTTCCGATCTTCATTGAAATGACGGTTATAGCGATAGTTCTTTATTCAAGAAGCCCGATCTTGGGCATAGCTTTGACCATATGGGTGGTTGTATTTCTGATCATAAACTGGTTTTTGACGAAATATAAACTGAAATATGATATTCTGAGAAGCGCAGCGCAGACGGAAGCCACGGGGTTTTTGGCCGATACGATCACAAATAACGGCAACGTGAAGCTTTTTTGCGGTTACGACAGAGAGGTTAAAAGATATTTCGATCTAAATGAGAGAGTGAAGAAGCTGAAGCAGTTTGCCTGGAATTTGGACAGTGCATTTGAAGCTTTTCAGGGTCTTCTTATGATCTCTCTCGAAATCGGAATATTATATCTGGCCATAGATCTTTGGAAGGACGGCAAGCTGACGGCCGGAGATTTTGTTCTCCTGCAGACATATGTCTTCATTATATTCCATAAGCTTTGGAATATTGGAAAAATTATCAGGAATATATATCAGAATCTTGCCGATGCGGAAGAGATGACCGTTGTCCTGAATACGCCTCATGAAATAGTCAATGTTCCCGGGGCGAAAGATCTTGCAATGAAGGGCGGAGAAATTGAATTCAGGAATGTCCGCTTCTATTATCACAAAACTCGAAAGATCCTGGACAAGTTCAATCTTAGGATAAAGGCTAGAGAGAGGATCGCGCTGATAGGCCCGTCAGGCGCGGGAAAAACCACGGTTGTGAAGCTGCTCCTCAGGAATCATGATGTGGACGGCGGAAATATCCTTATCGACGGCCAGGACATATCAAAAGCGAAATTGGAAAGCCTCTGGACGAATATAAGCCTTGTTCCGCAGGACCCAATTCTGTTCCATAGGACTTTGATGGAGAACATAAGATACGGAAAGCCCGATGCGACGGACGAAGAGGTTTTCGAAGCTTCGAAGATCGCACACTGCAGCGAATTCATCGACATTCTTCCGAATAAGTATGATACGCATGTCGGAGAAAGGGGCGTAAAGCTTTCCGGAGGGGAGAGGCAAAGAGTCGCGATCGCAAGGGCAATACTCCGGAATGCGCCGATCCTTATTTTGGACGAAGCAACCTCGAGCCTTGATTCCGGTTCAGAACGGTTGATCCAGGACGCATTGAACAAGCTCATGGAAAATAAGACCGTGATCGTGATCGCACACAGACTCTCGACGATCGTGAAAATGGACAGGATAATTTTCATCGGATGCGGAGAGATCATCGAGGAAGGCACGCACAAGGAGCTTCTGGAAAAAGAGAACGGGAACTATAAGAAGCTGTGGGAATTGCAGGCCGGAGGATTCATCACGGAAGAATAAAACAACCCTTTCACGGGGGTTGTTTTAATAAAAAAAGACCTTTTATTTTAAGATCTCTTATTTTATATTCCACCAGCAGTCAAAAGTTTTCAGAACATTTTCGTAGTCTTCTTTTTTTACATTTCTTTCTTCGATGACCGTTATATCATAATGCTGATATTCATCAAATTCTCTTTTTTGGACCGTAAATTTAACATTTGGAAGATGGATAACGTCTCCGACTGTTGGGGCCACTTTTCGTTTGATATTCGCTTCTAGTTTAACGACGGGAAGGCCGTCGACGATTATTATTGTTCTGCATAATATCGATATTGTATCAGAACATTGCCGAAGCAAGTTCTTTTCAAGCTCATTTATTTTTCTGCAAAGTTCGCACAAATTATATCACCTGTTCCAAGCGGAACAATTCAGTATATGAATAAAATCATCGATTGTCAATATATATCAATTTGATATTACGGAGCGGTGATGTAAAAATTTGACATTTCCGAAGAATCTGCTAATATTCAAACATACAGTTCACTTTGAAAATTCTATCCTATGTGCGGGGTTAATCGCACCATTCATAGCTTCCGCCTTGGGCGGATAGGCGACCGGGGAGATCTGTCGGGAGCCAAATGCAATGATTGACTGATCGCTTGAGCGGTTGGAAGGTCTCACTTAACAAGAAGTATAATTCTTGTCTATCGTGAGATGTTCTGACCGCTTTTTTTATTCTTCATTTCTGAATAATTCAAGAAATATTTTGAAACAGAAAAAATGAAGAATAATCATGCGTAGCTTCAGTGAAGCAAGGTAAACGCAGGAAGAATTACTTCCGGAAAAGCGGGAAAAAACAAAAGGAGGAAAAAAAATGTTTTACTGCGAGAAATGCAGAGAAGAGAATAAATGGCCCAAAAGCTTGTTCAAGAGCTATGGTCCATGTGAAATGTGCGGAAAGGTACGGGAATGCAATGATGTGCCATCAAGGTGCCTGCCGCCATAATAGAAAAGGAGGAATAAAAATGACCTTTACCAAAAGAATACAGAAAGCGATAGAAATATCGGCAACGATACATGAAGGACAATACAGGAAGGGAACCAGTGTTCCGTATGCGACGCATCCGTTTGCGGCGTTTCTCATCGGAAGCAAATATACCGATGACGAAGATACGCTTATTTCGATCCTCATGCATGACGGTCCCGAAGATACCGATATGACTTTCGACCGGATCAAAAATGAATTCGGTCCGGATGTCAGCGAGATCGTGCGGGGAGTCACCAAGGAAAAGAGGTTCGCAAGGCTTCCCTGGAAAGAAAAGGAGGAAAAATATCTGGCGAATCTGCGAAGCGCCAGGATCGAATCAATGATCGTGTGCGCGTCCGATAAGATCCACAATATGATGTCGACCATCAATGAGTATGACGGGGAAGGATTCTGGAAGCGGTTCGCTGCGACAAAAGAACAGAAAATAAAATACTATGAAAATGTGCTCGAGGTCCTGAAAGAAAGGATCTCCGGCGGGATCATAGACGAATATGAAGAGACCCTTTCAAGAATGAAAGAAGTCGTGAGCTAAGGCCAAAGTGGACTATAAAACCCACTTTTTTTATGTAAATTTTTGTTGATTATGCCGTAATACGGCATAGGGTTGACATGTGCTGAAAAAGTTGTATTATTGAGGTGAATTTTGCATTAACATGCAGAAATTCGAAAAAAACAATGATCGGAGGTTAGATATAATGGAAGCATCACAGGCAATCCAGTGTCAGATTGTGAGAATGCCGAATTTGAAAAGAAACATGACAGATCTTGTGCAAGCGGTGAGCATAGGCGTAATGGAAAAAGGCCTGCCCGGATCAAGGGCTGTGGAATATCAATACGGAGTATATAGGGTGGCTGCAAAATATGAAAATGTCACCGGCCCTCCGCACAGAGCGGATGTCGAGACCAAGCACCGGGTGTTTTGGGACGAAGAATCTCTGAACAGGCTGGAGATCCTACTCGAGGGATTGATCGAGGAAGGCAAGCCATTCGTCACCAGGACGGGCGACGGAAGCGGAGAAAACCCCTTCATTACATTGAGGTGGGAGAGAGAAATAATAGCATACGCGCGCCAATGATCGACGCGCAATTTTTATTGTACCTGTTTGCATGGATTTTTTGCTATAATTTGATATACTGAGATCATGAATATAAATATCCATCATGGGAATATTTGAAGATCGGTATCGAAAATTGAATAATGAGCAGAAAGAGGCCGTCGATAATATCGAGGGGCCTATGCTTGTGGTTGCGGGACCCGGAAGCGGAAAGACAGAACTTCTCAGCCTTCGCGTGGCCAATATTCTGAAAAAGACAGATGTATATCCGAGCAATATCCTTTGCCTCACTTTCACCGAGAGCGCTGCGATCAACATGCGGGAGAGATTATCCGACCTTATCGGTAGCGATGCTTATAGGGTTGCGATACACACCTTTCACAGTTTCGGAGTTGAGATCATGAACATGCATCAGGAGTATTTTCACGAAGGAGCGTCGTTTTCGGCGGCGGATGAACTTATGCAACTGGAATTTCTTGATGGAATATTCGACGGTCTTCCATATGATAATCCACTCAAGAAAGAGCATCCTAAAGAGGGTTACATATATCTGAAGGCGTCAAAACGCGCGATCGAGCAACTCAAGAAAGCCGGAATTTCTCCGAAGGAGCTGCATGAGATCCTCAAGCATAATGAGGCCTTTTGTTCGGCCATGAAGAAAGATATTGCCGATGTGTTTGACAGGAGGATCTCAAAAAAGGAGATCGGGAGCATTGAAAAATTATTGCAAAAAGCCTTAGAGCTGCAGGAGGCGGAATTTCCTGTGAAACAGTTCGGATCACTGAGGAATAGTTTCTGCAATTCACTTTCCGGCGCACTGAATGGCGTCAAGGATTCCGGAAAGATGGCCGAGCTTACGAAATGGAAGTCGGAGTGGACGAAGAAAGACATTGACGGAATGCGCGCTCTGAAGACGGAATTAAATCAGAAAAAAATGGAAGCGCTCGCGGACGTTTATGGCAAATATCAGAAGACCATGTTTGATAACGGATATTATGATTTTGACGATATGATATTGAAGGTTATCGGCGAGATCGAACGGAATGAATCCCTCCGATATGAGATAAGGGAGAAATATCAGTATATTCTGGTGGATGAGTTTCAGGACACCAATGACGCGCAAATGAGGCTGGTTGATGCGCTGCTGGATGCGAAGGAGAATGAGGGACGTCCGAATATAATGGCGGTAGGGGACGACGACCAGGCCATATTCAAGTTCCAAGGCGCCGAGATATCAAATATTATGGGATTTCGGAAAAAATACAGAGACGTCCGAATGGTGGTACTGAAAAGCAATTACAGATCGACGCAGGAGATCCTTGATTCGGCGAGGGTCGTCATCAAGAACGGAAATAACCGGCTGGAAAATCTGATCCCTGAGATCGAAAAGGAACTTGTTGCAGGGAATCAGAGCGTGCCGAAGGGAAAAGTCGTTCATGCAGAATTTGAAACACGCGAGGAAGAGGATTATTGGGTTGCGCGGGAAGTGAAAAGGTTCATTGATGAGGGAAGCAGCCCGAGCGCCATTGCAGTCATTGCGCGCCGCCATGAGGATCTTGAGAGGATCGTGCCGTTCTTTCTCAAGTTGAAAATGCCTATACGTTATGAGCGCCAGCAGAACGTATTGAACGAGATACATATAAGGCAGGTCATACAGATGTCGCGATTCGTCGTTTCTCTGTCGCAAAAGAACAGGCAGGAAGCGGATGAATATCTTCCTGAAATATTGAGCTATTCTTTCTGGAACATTGAAAGAAAGACGATCTGGAAATTGTCGCTCAATCAGAGAAAGCTCTGGATAGAATCCATGCTTGAAGGCGAGAACGCGAAGCTGAAGGAAATCGCAGAATTTTTTCTTGAAATGGCGGCAAGGGCCTCATATGAACCGCTGGAATATGTCCTGAGCGCGATCATAGGCGCAAATGAGGTTCTACTGGAGGAGGAATCCGAGGACGAGGCAAAAGAGAGTGCAATGGCTGTGAATACAAAAACAAGAAGTCCTTTTAAAGAGTATTATTTTTCGCGTGATAAACTGAAGGATAACAGGGATGAGTATGTCAGGTATCTTTCCAGCCTGAAGATCTTTATTCAGGCGCTTCGCGAATATAAGAGCGGGAAGCCGGTTTTTTTGAAAGACCTGGTTGAGTTTGTTGATGTGCACGAAAAGAACGGTATCAAGCTTACGGACAAAAGCTCTTTTGTGAATGCAAGCGAAGCAGTCGAGCTTATGACAGTGCACAAGGCGAAGGGGCTTGAATATGACACTGTGTTCATAATAAATTGCCAGGAAGGCATTTGGGCGAAGGGATCAAATGCTAATAAGCTGCGCTTTCCGGAAAATTTGAAAATTGCTCCAATGGGAGACGATATCGATGATCAGCTGAGGCTTTTTTATGTGGCAATGACCAGGGCAAGGTCGAATCTTTTCGCGACCGCCTACCAAAGGGATGGAAACGGAAAAGAGTCGGAAAAACTTCATTTTATGGAATTGGATTCCAAAAAGAACGAAATGATATCTATAAAAAAGGATTCTTCCGACTGGGATCTGGAGTGTCTGGCTCTCGGAATGGAAGCGGTGAATGCGGCGCCATTTACGGGCGATGAAAAAGCGGTTTTGCTTCCGATCATCGAAAAATATAAGATGAGCGTAACTCATCTTAATAATTTTCTTAATGTGAAAGATGCAGGCCCGCAAGCATTCTTTGAACAGAATCTCCTGAGATTTCCCCAGCCGAAATCAGTTGCGGGCGTGTTTGGAACTGCAATACACAGCACTATGAATTTTGTTCTTGCAAGAACGTCAAAAACTAAAAAAGTTCCGGATCTTCAAGGCGTACTGAGCGAATTTGAAAGATATCTTGAAAAAGAGAGGCTTAGCAAAGAGGATTTTGAACATTACTTGAAACGAGGCAAAGATGCCCTGTCGTTTTTTTACGACACGAAAAAATCAAAGTTTGATCCAAGTCACAGGGCGGAAATGGATTTTTCGAACCAAGGGGTCGTGATTAACGGCGTTCCGATCTCCGGAAAAATAGACAAGATCATAATGGAGGGCGATGCTGAGATGGTCGTGAGCGACTATAAGACCGGGAGCGCGTCACTGGACTGGAATGGAACTTCTCCCGATGAAAAGATCAAATTATATAACTACAGAAAACAGCTGATCTTTTATAAACTGCTGGTGGAGAATTCGAGAGAATATAAAAACAAATTTTCAGTTAAAAGAGGTGTTTTGGAATATATTGAGTCCAAGAACGGAAAGATCGTCGATCTGGATCTTTTAATCGATCCGAAGGAAGCCGAGAGGCTCGAAAAGCTAATTGCGGCAGTATACGCAAAGATCCAAAAGCTTGAATTTCCGGACGTATCAAAATACTCGAAGGACAAAAGCGGTATAATTGAATTCGAAGGAGACCTGATCAGTGGGAGAATATAAGTAAATAATTTCTAATTTCTAATTTCTAATTTTTAATCAATTTCTAATGATGCAATGACAAATGACCAGAATGGTACATTAGAAATTAAATATTTCACCAGTGATTTTAGAAAGATTTATGTTTATGACATTCTAAGTTAGATCATTTATTAGAAATTAAGAATTAAAAATTAGATATTTGAGAAATTATCTTATTTGAGAAGCATTGTAGTATTGGTAAAATATCAGTGACCATATATAAACAATAATCAATGAACTATGTATCTATTTTTTGACACGGAAACAACGGGGCTTCCAAAAAAATGGAGCGCTCCTGCGTCAGATTTTGAGAATTGGCCCAGGCTGGTGCAGATCGCCTGGCTTGTCTATGACAGAGAAGGCAAAAAGATGAAGGGAAAAAATTATATAATAAAACCTGAAGGATTTGAGATCCCCGAAGAAGCGTCGAAAATCCATGGAATTACGACGGAGCTTGCGATCAAAAAGGGAAAGAGGCTGAAAACTGTACTTGGAGAATTTTCAAAAACAATGGTCGAGTCCGATTTTATCATCGCTCACAACATCAGTTTTGATGAAAAGATCATTGAGGCGGAATTCCTCAGGACCGGAACGCAAAAAAGCCTTTTTTCACCGAAAAAAATGTGCACCAAGGACCTGTCCACGGAATTTTGCGCCATAGCCGGTACGTGCGGCTATAAATGGCCGTCTTTGAAGGAGTTGCACATAAAGCTGTTTGGAGAGGATTTTGAAGATGCGCACGACGCTATGGTCGATGTGAAGGCTTGCGCGAGATGTTTCTTTGAGTTGAAAAAACTTGGCGTTGTTTCCTGTTGAAGATCAAATATCAAAATAATGAAAAAAACGAAAATAAAGATTCTCCGTGCGGTTGCTGTCATGTTTGTATTTGCGGCAATCGCGATCATTTCGATAAATTATATTGAAATAAAAAGCAGTGAAAGATCTGTATATAGGGATATAGGTGGTATTGAAACTAATCGGACGGCGATCGTGTTTGGGGCGAAGGTCCGCGGTGAAAATATGAGTTCGATGTTCGAGGACAGGGTTGTGTCGGCATTGGAACTATATCGTGCCCGGAAAATCGAAAAAATACTGGTGAGCGGTGACCATGGAAGGCCGGAATATGACGAAGTTAATGCGGCAAAAGATTATCTTGTGTCCAATGGAGCGGATGCGGATGATATTTTCACTGATTATGCGGGTTTTGACACATATGACACGCTGTATCGCGCAAAAGAGATCTTCGGTGTTGAAGGCGCAATTTTGGTAACACAGGAATTCCATTTGTATAGAGCGTTATTTATCGCGAAAAGCATAAATATGAATGTAGTCGGATATGCCTCAGACAGGCATGATTATCCAGGAAAAGAGATATATAGCGGAAGAGAACTGTTTGCCAGAGTCAAGGCGTATTTTGATGTAATATTGAAATCCAAGCCAAAGTTTCTGGGAGATAAAATTCCCATTGAGGGAGATGGAAGAGAAAGCTGGGATAATTGATTTACAAATATGCATAATTATATTATAATTTTCATATAAATAAATAAGAAAAATTATGGAAAAGAAATATCTGACTTTCTTGGGTCTTGCAGCTGTAATAATTATAATAATATCAATAACATTTATGAGCAACAAAGGTGATAAAAATGACAGCGAAAACGCTGAAAAGAGCGGAAATGAAACTGTCGAGAAGGCGAAGGATGATAAAACGGCAAGGGTGACGAAAGCCGGAGATGTAATTTCCGTTCATTATACCGGAAAATTGGCTGATGGCACGAAGTTCGATTCAAGCTTGGACAGGGGCGAGCCGTTCACATTCACTCTTGGCGCCGGCCAGGTCATTAAGGGGTGGGATCAGGGACTTGCGGGGATGAAGGTCGGAGAAAAGAAAACGCTCGTTCTGCCTCCGGAACTTGCATATGGCAAAAACGGATATCCTCCGGTGATCCCGCCGAATGCAACATTGACATTCGATGTCGAGCTGATATCCATAAAATAGAACAGCTGACGAGATGCATTAATCCGGAAAATTACAAGCAATGATGGAAAATAATAAATTTGAAAATAAGAATGAGTATGCTTTTGAGAATTTGCTTGAAAAGTATAGGGAAGGCGGAGTCGAACTTCTGAAAGAGAGAAAATTCATCACCAAGGAAGAAATAGAGAATGGATTTAAAGACGAAAAAGTTCTTGTATGCGATGTTTATGTTAAGGATATAGAGAATCATAGGGAGGGCGATCATTTCAGAGACGGCAATATCTATAGTATAGATCATCATGCTCCATTGAAGGAATTCCAGCAAAAGATATCAAGCGCCAATATCGCCATAGAATATGTCAGAAATAACGGTCCGATCGGAAAAGATTTTAAAGTCATAACGAATCATACCGATGCCGACAGTGTTCTGGCGTGCCTTATAATGCGCGGGGTTTTGCCGCCGGATGACAGATTTGCGAAAGCGGCCATTGCGGCAGACCATACGGGCGAGAAAAACGAAATTGCTGATCTTCTGCAGGCGATCCAATATGAGAGAGATATCGAACTTGCAGTCAGAAATCTGCAATTATTGCTTGACGGTGAGCCGCTTGAGAAAAGAGCCGCGGACCTTTTGAAAGAGAGGGATGAGGACCGCATTAAGGCGGAGAAAATGGTTGAAGAAGGAAATATCCAAGAGATCGGAGGCGTGAGCTATGTTGAACTTGAAAAAAAGATAGATCCGAATTTTTTCATCCCGATGATCCCGGGTGCCATGATCATTGTGACTTTCAGCAAGCATGGGGATTTTCCCGAACGGCTCGAGACGAGGGTGAGATTGGGGGAGGCCGGCCTGGAAAAGGGCGTGAGTCTGCTCGAACTCGGGATAGAAGACATTGATCCGAATTGGGGAGGCCGGTGGAATGCCGGTTCTGACAAAAGAGGCGGCGGGACTGACTTGCTGCCGGATGAATATGTCCGAAAGCTGAATGACAGATTGCAGGATCATTTGGACAAAGAGGGTCAGTGACCGCCCCGTTGTGGATAAAGGGTATTGACACGAATTTATTATGTGCTAGACTGGTATTGTAATTAAAAATATGAACTATTCAGCAGCACAATCAAATGAAGTAAGGATGACCAAAAAAGTTGGTCATGTTGTGGTTGTGGCAATTAAAAACCTACTAGTAAGGTAATTTGCTTTTGGCTTGATTAAGAGGAAACTACGTTAAGAATAAGGCTAAAAGCAAACTACTCGAAGTAGGTTTTTTGTTTAATTATATATTTTCCCTGACTGATTGTATTGCTGCGAAGAATGCAGTTGTTAGTGAAAATATAGCTGCACATTGAGATCGCGATGATTTCCCATAAAGAGATCGTTAAAAAATGGCGTCAATCAAGCCGGAGGTTTTGAGCGAAATGCTACTACAATTGCGTTTTGCGGCAGGAAATATCTTTCAAGAAAGAAGCTTTGAATTTTCAGAGCAACACCATGGATCCCGCAACAACCGAATCAATCTCAATTGTTTTCAGCCGTCACTAATCAATGCGGGATATGAAGAATAAAAAAAATATCTTCATATCCCAATCTCTCCCTTGTTTTTTTAAAACAGATTTCTGAACAGTGGGATCAGAAATTTGCGTTAAAAAGATCAAAACGCGGTAAATTAAAAAAAAGGAGGATAAAAAATGGTGTATTTTGCACAGGACGAGTCCGTAATAAACGGAATAGTGGACTCAAAAAAGAGCGAAGCCGACAAAGACAAGTATGGATTGCGCGATGAGCAATTCGATGTCGCAAGAAACACTGGCAAGGCACAAGAGTTTGGGGAATAGGACTAAATATTCCCCGCTCGTATTTTAGAAAGTTTGTTTTTGTCCGCATGAAGCGAGCAGAAATAAGCTCTATAAAAGACGGGCTTAAACAGGATGATAAGCATGCCATCACGGCGCTTATACTTTCACGACTTGGAAAAAAAGCCAAGCACGGCAAGATCCTTGAAAATAATAGAAAAGAGGGAAAAATATGGTAAGTTTTGCAAAAGAAGGTTCAAAAATAACCGCGTTTGAAATAGAAAAAGAAAGCAGAGAGCGTTTTGGAAGAAAGGATGAGCAGAACATAAACGGTAATTTTGAAAGAGGAAATTAAATAAACCATATAAACAATAAGGGAAGCGGAAACTTGACCGCTTCCCGGCCATTTTTCATATGATCCCGTCCATGCTTATAAGGTTTACAGGCACTGACGGGCTTAAAATGAAAAGCCCTTACACAAATAAGAGAGGTTAAACAACTAAAAAAAGTTGGGTGCTATCCGACCAACATTCGGAAAAAGTTCCTGCCTCTCTTATACCAATCATCTGCGTGATAATTGCGAACCTATCCCTGTTTTAATGATTTAAACCGGAGATAGGCTCACAAAGCCGAGAGTTGCGGGGCATGGCCAAACATGCCATGAAGAAGTGAAAGCACTTTATTTCTTAAGGGAATTATTTTCCGACCCCAGCTCTAAACACTGATAACATTCCGTTATCGAACAAAATAAACAGAAAGAGGAGATAAACGTGGCAAATAAAGACAAAGCAAATGAAGACACCGGTAATACCGATGAGAGAAAAAATAAGATCGAACACAACAATGAGGTTCATGAGAAAATGAAAAATAAAGATGCCGCCGGAATAATCGGCGACAAGTTCGTGGATGATCACTATGTACCGAGGTGCTATTGAGGACAAAATGTCCTCATTTTTTTATGCTTGACATTATTATAAAATGTATTATACTGAAACAAGTTAATAAAAAATATGACCGGAAATCATAATACAATCATCAGCATTATCATTAACCGCGGGGCTTTGTCCTGTCGGCTATTTTGATGCAAAAAAAATAGCACACAAGATAAAGTCCCGGGAAAGCGCCCGGGATTTTAAATTATCAAGAAATAAAAATAAATATCAGAACAAAAAAAGGAGGAATAGAACATTGACATTTAGAAAAGAAATAAAAATTCTGGACACAACGCTTAGAGACGGAGAACAGACTCCGGGAATATCATTCAGCAAGGAAAGCAAGATGGCCATTGCTGAAAATCTTGATCTGTTGGGAGTCGATGTCATCGAGGTCGGATCTGTTATAACCTCGGAAGGCGAGCGGGAATTCGCGAAAGAGATCACTAAAAAGAAACGCGAAGGAAAAATAAAAGCCGAGCTTTGCACATATTCCAGGATAAGGAAAGAAGATATCGACTATGCCAAAGAATGCGGTCTTGATTCCGTTCATCTTGTGGTTCCGGTTTCCGATCTGCATATAACTGAAAAGTTGAAGCAGGACAGGAAAACGGTCATGAATACGGCAATTGAAATGGTGAAGTACGCCAAATCTCTCGGGCTGACAGTCGAACTCAGCGGAGAAGACGCTTCGCGCGCGGATATGGTATTCCTGAAGGAATTATATAATGCGGGAATAGACGCAGGCGCAGACAGGCTGTGTTTCTG
>Ga0172379_10008403_pt1 | contig 13003 bp, 8 predicted proteins | sample GrowelOW334metaG_FD_119756 | JGI IMG/M metagenome (GOLD analysis project Ga0172379, IMG submission 119756) | Groundwater microbial communities from an aquifer near a municipal landfill in Southern Ontario, Canada - Groundwater well OW334 metaG | ecosystem: Environmental > Aquatic > Deep... | reverse complement strand
TCATCATGCTGCGGTAGAACGGGAGGAACTGGTTGAAGAGATGTTCCTGCCTCCCCTTCCTCAGCTCGCCGTCCAGTTTGCCAACGAGCGAGGCGCGGTATTCATCGAGGGCGCGGTTGAATTCGGCGGGCTTGCCCTGCGCATAGGCGGTGGCGAGGGCGGCGTGGGCGTGGACGGCGGCGGGGACTTCTCCGGTGCGGATGCCGTCCATGAGCGCCTGGCCGACGTTGGCCCAGTCGGTCTTTTTCTGGCCGGGCTGCGTGGGCGGGACGAGGAGCGGGTAGGCCATCTGCGCCATCATCGAATAGGGTTCCGCGTATTTGAGGAATTTCTCGAAAACCTCCTTGTCATGCGCCTGTCCGGCCTGCTGTGCGCGGATGGCGCGGAAGCCGGCGGGGATCATCTTTTCAAACTGCACCAGCTCGGCGGAGAAATCGGCGCTGCGCTCGGGTTTCAGGCTGTTCTTGAGGCGCAGGTAGGTTTGCAGGCCGTTGTGCAGGCCCATGAGGGAGCGCTGGTAGGGTGTGCGCAGCTCCTGCTTGATCTCGCCCACCTTCTTGGACTCGCGCTCCATCACGGCGAGGTTCGGCTTGATGTCGTTGAAGCTGTAGTAGCGCAGGCCGGAATTTTCAACGCCCTTGTCCTGCAGCTTGAGTTCGCCGATCAGCTCGGGGTGATGGATGAGGAAGATGTAACGGGTGTCCGCCAGCCCGGCCTTGCTGAAGACTTCGAGCAGCCATTCGCCCGGCGAAAGCTTCTTCGGGTGCTGGCTGAACTGATGCCACTTCCGCTCTGAAAGCGGGGCCTGAAGCGTCTCCCACCTGCCCCACGCGCCGTTCGCGCCGTTGCCTTCGAGCGGGACGGTGGTGTTGCCGCGGATGACGAGCAGGCTGTTGCGTGCGATGGAGTCGAAGGGCTGGACCCGGCCGTTGATGAGGGCGGGCAGCTTGGCCCACTCGCGGATCTGGAAGTCATCCGGCTTGTCGGTGCGGGGCTTGAGGGAGAACGCGACCTCAAGGGCGAAGACGGCGAACAGGAGCCAGGGCCAGTGTTTTTTCATGGGAGGGGGAGTTTGGTCGCGAAAGCGCGTGGAGAGTGCAGGGGAGCAGGAGGGGAAACGTTCGCCTTCATCGCCTCACTTCTTTGTGTTCTCCGCGGTCTTTCGCGGCTGGTTTGCCTTCGCGCCGGACACTCTGGCGGTGGCGGGAGCCATCCGCTTTTGGATGAAGCCCACAAGATGAATCATGAACTGCACCGTCAATCCGACGCCCACCAGCACGCACGCGAAGTAGGGCGTGAGCCAGTTTGGGTTCTTCACCACCTGCAAGACCGTCGCCTTGTCCCCGGGCTCGAAGCCGGCCTGGTAGAATGTCAGGCCCGCGTAGCGCAGTGGATTGTTCATGAAGATTTCCAGTTCGCGGTCCTCGTTCTTGCCGGGGTTCACAAGGCGGATGCGGCTCCGGAAGTCCTTCGGGATTTCGGTGCCGGGATAGCGCTCATGTTTGAATTCCAGCAGCGTCATGCTGTAGGGCTTGTAGTAGCGCCTGGAGCGGAGGGCGAGTTCCCACGTCTTGCCGTCGTGTTCGACGGATTGCTGCGCGGTGGTCTGGCCCGAGACGAGCCACGAGCCCTTGACCGCGCCCCCGGCGGTGACTTCGAGCACGGCGGATGGAATGTTCCGGCTGTCCATCGCGGTCACGACGGGCAGGGAAAGCACCATGACCTTCGGCCCGATGCCCTGGTCGGCCGCGGGTTTGACGAAGCCCTCCTTCGCGAGCGATTCGGCGATGAAGGGGCCGTAGTTCGTGAGATCAGTGTTCGGCCAGTATTCCTTCACCTTCACGGTGAAGGGCAGCTGCGGGTGCGTGATCCCGCCCTTTGCCGCAAGGAGCATCTCGGGGATGGCGACCACTTCATCCTCGCTGGCCAGCGACTTGTTGATGAAGACCAGCTCGTAGGCGTGGAAGTCCTCGGAGTAATTCTTCGTCTCGCCCTCCTCCAGGCGCATCCCGCTCTCGGTGGAGAGGATGTCGGTGCCGAACTGGCCGAGCAGAAGGAGGATGATGCCGAGGTGCGTGAGGAAGATGCCGGACTTGCGCCAGGTCCATGTGAACCGCGTGAAGTGGGCCGTGACGAGGCTTGCGAAGAGCGCGGAGCCGACCGTGTAGCCGCCGGGCAGGACGAGCCAGGGCATCTTCGTGTTGAAGACGGTCACGCCGATGACGAACCAGCTCTTGAAGAAGCGGGTCTGGGCGGTGTAGAGGCCCTCGTGGACCTGCGCCACGGTGCCGATGAAGATGAGCACGAGGCCGAACGCCAGCAGGACGACGGTGAGCTTCAGCGAGGAGAGGAATTTGATCAGGCGGGACATGAAATCGGGAATGGGGAATGGGGAATGGGGAACAGGGCGGAGCGGGCGCGCGTCGCGGATGGGGGGAGCACTTGATTGGAATCTGGAAGGCGGAAAGGGGTTGTGCGAGAGATCATGACTGCGCCCTCCGTGACACCACCACTGCGCAGGCCAGAACCGCAGCCGCACAACCTGCTGCCGCCGCCCTCACCCAGATCGATGACAGCTCGTGACGCAGCGCCATCAGGGCTGCGAACACGGCGATGCCGGCCACCATCCGCCACCTTCGGCGCGTGCCCCGGCAGGCGGCTGGCTGTGCTGGTGAAGAGGTGTCCATACACGGTAAGCGACCTAACAAAGAATGGCGCAGGCCTCATTTCTCATTGGCAATTTGATATTCGCAATGCCTCTCATGGCTTGGCGGATTTCACGAACGTGATGAACGCATCCTTTTCCCTGGCGACGACGCCCTTGTCGCCCATCAGCTTGTAAAACCAGGTGCCGCCGCCGGCTGGAACGACGAGCACGACCATGTCGGCAGGGTTGCCTTCCTTCATCTCGGTGCCGCTGAGTTCCACGATGCGCGCACCGGCGCCGAGCGTCTCGATGGGCTTCGCCTGCTGGTCCACTTCGTTCGCAGCGGAGGGGGCGAGGCCGAGTTGGCCGCGCCAGCGGTCGAGGTTCGCCTTCAGCGCGCCGCCCGTGCCGCCAAGGAAGACGGCGGTGATTTCGGCGGCGGTTTTGCCTTCGCCGACGCTGAACTTGGCGGTCTGCATGGCGCCGGGGGTCAGCGGCTTCCACTGCGCGGGCACGGTCCAGGCGGGCTTGCCGCTTGATGCGGCGGGAGCGACCGGGGCGGCGGGAGCGGCTGAGGTGGTCATCGCCGGGCGCGCCGGTGAGTCGTGTTTTTCCATGTGGAAGGAAATGTCCTTGAGGAAGCCGATGAACGCGGGCTTCTGCTGCTCAACAAATGCGGGGTTTCCGGTGAGCTTGATGAACCACGAGATCCCGTCGATCCTCCGCAGCGCGATGACGATGCGGTCGCCGGCGAACTGTTTGCCGCCCGGCCTGGCCGTGCCGGTGATGTCGAAGAGCTTGCCGTCTCCTCCGGCCACGGTGACGGGCTGGACGAGTTTCGCAAGCTGCTCTTCGGAAAGCGGGTCGAGGGTGAGCTGTTCACGCCAGAGATTCACAAACTCGAGGTCCGTCCCTCCCATGCCGGGGAAGCCGACGGCCACGACCTCGGCGCGTTTGCCGTCCGTGCCCGTGACGGAGAAAGTCGCGGCCCGCGCGCCGGCGGAGGGCTCCTCATGCCAGCCGGCGGGAAGCTTCTCCCAATGCACATGAGGGCGGGGGCCGGCGGGCATTTCGCCGTGCGGGGCAGGCGCCCGGCCGGGCATCTCCTTTGGAATGCGATAGACGGTGATTTCCTCCTGTTTCTGGCAGGCGGAGAGGATCAACCCGGCGGCGGCCAGCAAGGCGAGCGCCGGAAACTTTTTCAGAGATGGCAGATGGTTGCGTGTCACGAATCGGAAGAGCGTAGCGGGCACAGCGTGAATTGCCAACCCAACCGCACGCCAGAGTATGACAGCGGCACCGGGGGGGATGTTCAGAGAAGTTCGGGCGATGGTGGAAGGAGGTGTGGTGGACAGCCCGAACCGTCACCGGACAGACAGCCCACAGCCACGCCGTGGGTTCCATCTGCCGACGCCGGGGGCCAGCTCCATCAACACGCTCAGCCCGCGTTCATGCCGAGCAGGAACATGATGTTGCTCGGCGTCTTCTTGAGCTTGTTGAGCAGCAGCTCCATCGCCTCGACGGGCGGCACGCCGGTGAGCGCGCGCCGCAGCATGACGATCTTGTTGTATTCGTCGGGGTGGTAGAGCAGCTCCTCCTTGCGGGTGCCGGAGCGTTCGACGTTGATGGAGGGGAAGATGCGGCGGTCCACGAGGCCGCGGTCGAGGTGCACCTCCATGTTGCCGGTGCCCTTGAATTCTTCGAAGATGACTTCATCCATGCGGCTGCCGGTGTCCACGAGGGCGGTGGCCATGATGGTCAGCGAGCCGCCTTCCTCGATGTTGCGCGCCGCGCCGAAGAAGCGCTTGGGCTTGTGCAGCGCATTCGCATCCACGCCGCCGGAGAGAATCTTGCCGGAGTGCGGCTGCACGGTGTTGTAGGCGCGGGCGAGTCGGGTGATGGAGTCGAGCAGGATGACGACATCCTTCTTGTGCTCGACCATGCGACGGGCCTTCTCGATGACCATCTCGGCCACCTGCACATGGCGCTCAGGCGGCTCGTCGAAGGTGGAGGCGATGACTTCCGCCGGTTTGCAGGAGCGCTCCATGTCGGTCACTTCCTCGGGGCGCTCGTCAATCAGCAGGATGATGAGGTAGGCCTCGGGGTTGTTCTTGATGAGCGCGTTGGCGAGCTTCTGCAGCAGCACGGTCTTGCCGGTGCGGGGCGGCGCGACGATGACGCCGCGCGTGCCCTTGCCGATGGGGCAGACGAGATCGAGCACGCGGGTGGACAGCTCGGTGGCGTCGGTCTCGAGGATGAAGCGCTTGTTCGGGAAGAGCGGCGTGAGGTTGTCGAAGTGCGTCTTCTCCTTGGCCTTGTCCGGCTCCATGTGGTTGACGGACTCGACCTTGAGCAGGGCGAAGAATTTCTCCTTCTCCTTGGGCGGGCGGATCTGGCCGGCCACGAGGTCGCCGGTCTGGAGGTCGAAGCGGCGGATTTGCGACGGCGAGACGTAAACATCCTCCGGGCAGGGCAGGTAGTTGAAAGCCTGCGACCGCAGGAAGCCGAAGCCCTCGCTGAGGACTTCAAGCACGCCCTCGGCGAAGAGGCCGCCGGCGCTTTCGGCGTTCTTCTTCAGGATGGCGAAGATGACCTCCTGTTTGCGCAGGGTGCCGTAATTCTCCACGCCCATGTCCTTGGCCATCTTGTTGAGATCGGCGATGGAGAGGGCTTGAAGCGTCGAAATGGCGATGGGCGGGCCCTTCAGCTCGGGCGCGGTGCGCTCGGGCGGCTGGGGCGCGGGCTTGAGCGGCTTCTGCTTGGGTTGTTTCGCCGCAGGCTGAGGAGCCTGCTCCTCAACGGGGGCGGGTTCCGGGGCGGCGCTGGCCGGGCCGGTGCCGGGGGAAAACTCCTCCACGGTCGCGGCGGGAACGGGGGCGGGAGCCTCCTCTTCGGCCGGGAACATGGATTCCGCGCGCGGCGCGGCAGCTTCGGGAGCGGGGGACCCGGTCAACTCCTCGGGGGCCGGGCTTGGAGCGGCGGGGGTGCGTTTGGCCTTTACGGCCCTCGGTTTTGCAATGCGTGGCATACTCGGAACGGAAACTGTTTTGTCTGTTGGCGGGGCCAATGGCACCTGCCGGTGAGTTGTAATTTGACTGGCTGCCGCGGGAGCGCGTTCATTCAGAAACGCGGTGACTACCGGGGAATTTCTGCTGGGGATTGACCCGTGCCTGACTTTGCGGCGGCGGGAATCTTGCGGTTAATTCGGTGCCAACCTGTCGAAGGGGGCCGTGCGTGTCAATTCATTTGATGGGATCCGTCCAGCCGCACGGGACGCCGGATGTCAGTAGGGCAGCGGGAATTTCGCCGTCAGATCACGCACCCGGGCCCGGACCTTGTGGGCGGTGCCGGGGTTTTTGATGTCGAGGAGCACCTCGGAGATCATGTCCGCGATCGCCGCCATCTCCGCCTCCTTCATCCCGCGCGTGGTCACGGCGGGCGTGCCGAGGCGGATGCCGCTGGCTTGGAAGGGCGAGCGGGTCTCGAACGGGATCGTGTTCTTGTTCGTCGTGATGCCCGCTTCGTCGAGGGCGATCTGGCTTTCCTTGCCGGTGATGCCGCGCGCGCCGACGTCCACCAGCATGAGGTGGTTGTCCGTGCCGCCGGAGATGAGGCGGAAGCCGTTGCGGGTCATGCCGGCGGCGAGGGCCTTCGCGTTGACCGTGATCTGCTGCTGGTATGCCCTGAAGCCGGGCTGGAGCGCCTCATGGAAGCAGACGGCTTTTGCGGCGATGACGTGCATGAGCGGTCCGCCCTGGATGCCGGGGAAGACCTGCGAATCAATCTCCTTCGCATACTTTGCCTTGCACATGACGAGGCCGCCGCGCGGTCCGCGCAGGGTCTTGTGCGTGGTGGTCGTGACGAAGTCCGCGTAGGGCACGGGGCTGGGATGGACGCCCGTGGCGACGAGGCCGGCGATGTGCGCGATGTCCGCGAGCAGCATCGCACCGACTTCCTGGGCGATCTCGCCCATGCGTTTGAAGTCAATGATGCGCGGATAGGCGCTCGCGCCGACGGTGATCATCCTCGGCTTGTGCTCGCGCGCCATCGCGGCGAGCTGGTCGTAGTCAATGCGCTCGTCTTCCTTGCGGACGCCGTAGTGGACGATCTCGAAGAACTTCCCCGAGAAGTTGGCCTTGTTGCCGTGCGTGAGATGGCCGCCGTGGCTGAGGTCCATGGTCAGCATCTTGTCGCCGGGCTTCAGGAAGGCGAAGTAGCAGGCCATGTTCGCGCCGGAGCCGGAGTGCGGCTGCACGTTCGCGTGCTCGGCGCCGAAGAGCTGTTTCGCGCGGTCGATCGCGAGCTGCTCGACGACATCCACGTTTTCGCAGCCGCCATACCAGCGCTTGGCGGGGTAGCCCTCCGCGTATTTATTCGTGAGCACGGAGCCCTGCGCCTCCATCACAGCCGGGCTGGTGAAGTTCTCGCTGGCGATCAGCTCGATGTTCTCCTGCTGGCGCTGGCGCTCCCTGGCGATGGTTTCTGCAATCGCGGGGTCCACCGCCGACAAACGTAATCCAGTGTTCTGTTCCATTTTCTTGACTCTCCGTTCGTGACGCCCGCCCTCGAACTCCGTGGCGAGAAAGGCGTCCACAATTTTTCTGCCCTCTTCAGGGGAAGTCTGTTTCTGGCCGAGGCACAGGACGTTCGCGTCGTTGTGCTGGCGGGTGAGGGCGGCCATCTCCTCGTTGAACACGAGCGCGGCGCGCACGCCGGGCACCTTGTTCGCCGTGATGCTCATGCCCACGCCGGACGTGCAGCAGAGCAGGCCGAAGTCCGCGTTGCCCGCCGCCACCTCTCCGGCGACGAGCTTGGCGTAGTCGGGGTAGTCCGTGGAGGCGGAGGAGTTCGTGCCGAAGTCCAAGACGTGGACGCGGCGGCTTTCAAGATGCCGCTTCAGCGCGTCCTTGAGCTGGACCCCCCCGTGATCCGCACCCAGGGCGAAGACCAGGGCGCGCCGGCCGCCGGGCTGGTCGCCGCTCTGCTCGACGAAGCGCAGCACGGACTCGATGCCCTGCTCGATCTGGTCGCGGCAGTTCAGATAGACATCCAGGCTTCCGCCGATCGGATCGGCGATGTCCTTTTCCCAGAAGTCGAGGGTGTCGTCGAACTCGCGCAGCACGAACGTCTTCTCCGCCACCTGCGGATAAAGCAGGGTGATCGCGTCGACGTGGCCGCGCGTCATGCCAAAGATGTAATCCGCCTCCTGCACCATCACGCCGGTGAGCATCCGGCTGCGCTGCCCGGCGATGTCCATGCCAAGCTGCTTGAGCGCGGTGATGGCGTGCGCGCTGGGGGACTGGCCGTTGATCGCGCCGACGCCGGCGGAAATGACGCGGTAGTCTCCGCGACCCTTCACCGCATGACGAAACAGCCCCTCGGCCATGGGGCTTCGGCAGATGTTTCCGGTGCAGACAAACAGGATGGCTTTCGTGCGCGCCAAGCGCAGTCAAGATGACGGCGTGAGGGAGGACGCGTCAACGGGGAAATCCGGTCCGGCGACGCCCCTCACCTCGACACTGCATTGAAGTCGAACTCGCTCCTGCCCCCGACCACGGCCCGGCCCGAAATTCGGCCGGATGGCAGTCCGGTCTGCTGCGCCGGCGCGGCATTGGCTGCAATCCCGTTGGTGGCGGCCCGGTCCTTTTTCTCCGCCGCCTGCATTTCCAAACGCACGGCTCCCAAGTTCGCCGGTTGCAACGCGGGTGCCGCCGATGGCTCCCGGGCGGCCGGCAGCCATTCGCCGTGAAGCTCGACGGACTGGTTGAGTTTGCGGTTCACGCCGTTGGCGTAAAAACGGTAGGCGTTCTGCGGTGCCGCGGCCTGCGCCGGCTGCCGGCCGTCGGTTTCGGCTTCCTTCCCCGCCGGTGCGGGCACCACGGTGCCCTCGTAGGTCGAACCGTCGGCGTCCACGATGCGCACGCGGTCACCGGTGCGCTCGAAGGCGAAATCCTGCATCACCTGCGGCACGGGCGGAGAGTTGAAGTTCTGCCGGTAGCCCGCGCGATTGTCCAACTGCCGGAACTGCTGGCGCTCCGATGCCGCCACGTTCTTGGCACCACCGCGCAAATCCGTGTTCGGCTTGAGCTTCGCGTCCTCGTCGGCCCGCTTTGTCTCGGGGACAAACATGACTGCTGCGCCCTGCTCGGATTTCAACGTTTTGGCGAGCTGGCCCGCGGGTCCCGCCCCCGGTTTTGCTGCCGATATTTTGTCTCCGGTCAGCGCGTCCGTCGCGGCTCTTTCCGCCGGCTTTCCACCCACAAAACCCTGCGTTGCAGCCGGGGCGCTCGCGGCGCGCGAAAGCGCCGGCAACGGTGCGGAAGCTGTTGCGGTGGGACGCGGGATGGTCCGTGCAGGTCCGCCGGTGGCGGTGGCGGAATCCCTGGCCACGGCTTGAGCCCCGGGTGCTGAAACCAGCTTCCTGGCCTGCGCCGGACGCTCGGCGACAGTCTGCGGCTTGTTTCCTGAAACAGGAGTCTGCGGCCGGGCTGCCAGCGGCTCCGGAGCCTGAGGCGGCGGCGGCAGCTTGTCGGAGAAAGTCCGCTGCTGCGCCGCCTGATGCGGGTCGTTGCGCAGCACCGCCAGAACGAGGGCGAGACACGCGAACATCGCGCCGCCCCAGATCACACGCCGCTTGTGCCGCGTCAGGAAATTCGGCTGCTGGTTTGACAGCACGAATGAGCGGACGAAGTTCTTCGCCGCCTCCTCCGAGGTGATCAGCGGACGGCTGGCCGTGCGCGCGGCCTCGCCCTGAAGCATCTTGCGCGTGGCGGGATGCAGCTCGAAGGGCGCGCCCGTCTGCGACTGCTCCCGCCGGCGCTGCTTGTAGGCCAGCAGGTCCTTCTCGATTTCGCGTTGTGGTTCGTTCGCCATGCGCGGTCAGGGGGTGGGGGCGGCGGCAGGACCAGGAGGCGCGCAAACGCCGCTCCTGCTCGTAATCCTGCTCTTGATCGTGCTCGTCTTCATGCTCTTGCCTCCGGGTTGGACGGGGAAACCGGGGCTTTCTCCCCGGCAAAGATGGGCCGGGCGATTTCCTCGAGCTTGTCGAGGCACTTGCTCAGACGCGAACTGACGGTCTTTTCGTTCAAATGGAGCGAACGGCTGATCTCCTCGTAGCTCAGGTCGGCGAAGTAGCGCAGCTCGATGATTTCCCGGCACGGCATGCCCAGCTGCTCCAGCGCATGGCCTATGAGGAGCGCCCGCTCCGCGTGCAGCAACGCACCGTCGGGGCCGGGCTGGTGGCTCGGGGCGTCCGGCATCCGGCCCGTCGCCGGGTTCTCCGCCTGCAACGAGAGGGGCTGCCGTCCGCCGCCGCGCTTGGCGGCGCGTTGCTTTTCGAGATGGTCCCGCGCCTTGTTGCCCGCGATGCGGAAAAGCCACGTCTGCAACTGGCAGTCGCCGTGAAAACCGGCGATGTGCTTGATGACGGACAGGAAGGTCTCCTGGGCGATTTCGTCGGCGTCCTCGTGCGTGATGTCCGGTGAAAGCTGGAACACATAGCGCCCCACCGCGGCGTAGTGCGTGTCGAAGAGCTCGTCCCACGCGCGCGCATCGGCGCGCCGACAGCGCGCAACCAGCTCGGATTCGCCAGTGGGACTCACGTGCGAACCCTACCGGAAGTCATGCGGGCATGGCGAGTCCCGACGCACCGAGCCGGAACGATGTAGTTGGAGCGACAGCGCGGCATTCATGCCGCAGAGACGGGCGGCCATCCGCAGCGTTCGTTCGTCCCGACGCTTTTCATCCACCCACACCTTTGGGTTTCCTCCAGTCGGACCGGGGAGCCCCAGGCCGGCCCTCGTTTCTGCGGCATGAATGCCGCGCTACTTCATGTCCCGGCTGAGAACGATGCCGCGGCACGCCGCCTTCCTCGTTGCGCCGGTGGAAGGAGGAGTTAATCTGCCGCCGCTTCCGAACAAACCACTCCACAACCATGTCGCTCGCGCAATCTCCCTGGCTCGCTGAACTCGTCGGCACGATGCTCCTCATCATCTTCGGCGGCGGGGTCGTCGCGAACTGCGTCCTCAAACAATCCAAGGGCCACAACGCCGGCTGGATCGTCATCACCGCCGGGTGGGGCCTGGGCGTGGCCGTGGCGGTCTATTGCGTCGGCTCGTTCAGCGGCGGGCACCTGAACCCCGCCGTGACCGTGGCGCTGGCGGTTCTGGGCAAGTTCGAATGGGCGAAGGTGCCGCTCTTCGTCGCCGCGCAGATGGCCGGCGCATTCCTTGGCGCGACCGTCGTGTGGCTCGCGTATCTGCCGCACTGGGCGGCGACCGAGGACCAGGGCGCGAAGCTCGCCGTTTTCGCCACCGGCCCGGCCATCCGCAATCCGGGCGCGAACATGCTCACCGAAATCATCGGCACCGCCGTGCTTGTGCTCGGCGCGCTGGCCATCGGCACCAAGGCGAACCTGAAGCCGGAGTTCGGCTGGGACACGGGCTTAGGCCCGGCGCTCGTCGGTGTGCTCGTGTGGGCCATCGGCCTCTCGCTCGGCGGCCCGACCGGTTACGCGATCAACCCCGCGCGCGACCTCGGCCCGCGCCTCGCGCACGCGCTGCTGCCCATCGCGGGCAAGGGCGGCTCCGACTGGGGCTACGCTTGGGTGCCGGTGGCCGGCCCGCTCATCGGCGGCGTGGTCAGCGCGATGATTTACAAGCTGCTGTGGCCGGCATGACTGGAGAAATGTTGAGAGTTGAAAGTTGAGTGTTGAGAGACACCGGCTTCGACCTCTCAACTCTCAACCAACAACTCTCAACTTCCCCATGAAACACATCCTCGCCCTTGACCAGGGCACCACCAGTTCGCGCGCCATTGTCTTTGATCACGCCGGCTCCATCGTCTCCGTGGCGCAGCAGGAGTTCCGGCAGATTTTCCCCAAGCCCGGCTGGGTGGAGCACGACGCCAACGAAATCTGGGCCACGCAGTCCAACGTCGCCGCCGAGGCCATCCTCAAGGCCCGCCTCACCGCCAATGACATCGCCGCCATCGGCATCACCAACCAGCGCGAGACGACCGTCGTGTGGGAGCGCGACACCGGCAAGCCCATCGCCAACGCCATCGTCTGGCAGGACCGCCGCACCGCCGCCGTGTGCGACAAGCTCAAGCGCGCCGGCAAGGCCGCGCTCATCCGCCGCAAGACCGGCCTCGTCCTCGACGCCTATTTCTCCGGCACGAAACTCCAGTGGCTGCTGAACAACGTCCCCGGCGCGAAGGCCCGCGCGAAGCGTGGCGAACTCGCGTTCGGCACGATTGACTCCTGGCTCGTGTGGCAGCTCACCGGCGGTCGCGTCCACGTCACCGACCCGAGCAACGCCTCGCGCACGATGCTCTTCAACATCCACAAGGGCGACTGGGACGATGAGTTACTCGCGCTCTTCGGCATTCCGCGCAGCCTGCTGCCGCAGGTCCGCGCATCGTCCGAGGTCTACGGCGAGACGACGCATTTCGGCGCGGCCATTCCCATCGCGGGCATCGCGGGCGACCAGCAGGCCGCTCTCTTCGGTCAGGCCTGCACGCGGCCCGGCATGGTGAAGAACACCTACGGCACCGGCTGCTTCATGCTGATGAACACCGGCACCAAGCCCGTGACCTCGAAGAACAACCTGCTCACGACGGTCGCGTGGCGCATCGGCAACCGCACGGAATACGCGCTGGAAGGCAGCATCTTCATCGCGGGCGCGGTCGTTCAATGGCTGCGCGACGGCCTCGGCATCATCAAGTCCTCGCGCGATGTCGAGGTCCTCGCCGCACAGGTGTCCGATACGCACGGCGTCTATCTCGTCCCCGCCTTCGCGGGCCTCGGTGCGCCGCATTGGGACCAATATGCGCGCGGATTGATGGCCGGCCTCACGCGCGGCACGACTTCGGCTCACATCGCCCGCGCCGCGCTGGAAGGCATCGCCTATCAGGTCGCCGACGTGCTGCACTCGATGGAGGCCGACGCGAAGATCAAGCTGAAGGAACTCCGCGTGGACGGCGGTGCGAGCACGAACAACCTGCTCATGCAGTTCCAGTCTGACCTCCTCGGCGTCCCCGTCGTGCGCCCGCGCGTCTCGGAGACGACGGCGCTCGGAGCCGCCTACCTCGCTGGCCTTGCCGTCGGTTACTGGAAGGACCAGAAGGAAATCGCGTCACAATGGCAGGTGGACCGGCGCTTCTCCTCGGCGATGAAGGGCAGCGAGCGCAAGCGCCTTACCGCCGGCTGGGAAAAGGCGCTGGAGCGCGCGAAGAAGTGGGAAGATTCCTAGCAGCAGCGGAGCGCCGGTCTCCGACCCGGCGCGTTCACCGTGTGGCATGCTCGACGCCGGGCCGGAGGCCAGTGCTCCGGACTCGTGCGGGTGCGCCCGCCCAATT
>Ga0172379_10008402_pt1 | contig 13003 bp, 16 predicted proteins | sample GrowelOW334metaG_FD_119756 | JGI IMG/M metagenome (GOLD analysis project Ga0172379, IMG submission 119756) | Groundwater microbial communities from an aquifer near a municipal landfill in Southern Ontario, Canada - Groundwater well OW334 metaG | ecosystem: Environmental > Aquatic > Deep... | reverse complement strand
TCCAAAAAATCCTCTCTCCAAAAAATGTTCGGCTCGAACCTGCACCTCTCCCATCAGGAAGTGGCTGAAATCCCTTCTCCACCCTACGCGGCGCTCTGCGCCGCGCGGGAAAATTTTTCAGAAACCGACCCAAGTTTTATTCGGGCTGCCAGACTTGGATTCGAACCAAGATACTCAGATTCAGAGTCTGAGGTCCTACCATTAGACGATCTGGCAATGGTAATACTTTACTCTATTGCAGATTCGGCTTACGGAGGACCGAGGTCCTACTGCAAGCGAAGCGAGGCAAAGAATGAGTGTCTGCACTTATTCTTTCCGAGCGAGCGCCGCAGAAAGCCCGTAGGGCTTACCATTAGACGATCTGGCAATGTATTTTCTCATTCAACACCGTAGCACGCTGGCAATAGCACGACGTCGAAGCGTCGTGCTCCCTGCACGATACTTGAAGAGAGCTCTTTATTCAACTATGAGAAATCGCCGGAGGACCGGCGATTTCTCGTTCGCACCCTTTTCGCTACAGCCCCTGCACCGCCGAAGCGGCGGCGGCCTCATCTGCAGTGAGTGCCGCAGACGGGTCGGGGGTCTGGCTCAGGTCGGCTGAGATATCGGCAGTCGTGTTGCCGGCAGTGAGCGCCGGGACCTGCGTCTGGTCAGCAACCGGTGCGGGTGCCTCTACCACCGACTCGGCGAGAGGTGGTACGAGCGTCGGTTCCGATGCTCTCATCGTGTAGGCGTAGTAGCCGAGACCGAGTGCGGCGACCACGGCCACACCCATGAGGACATACCAGACGCCGTAGTGGTGCCTCGGCGCTGATACCTGATCCATCACCGGTATCGCCAGCGTTTGATTCACTATCGGCTCCGGTGCGGGCGGCACCTGGTCTATAACTGGCTCTGGCGCCTGGCTTGTTGCAACGTTCGGTGTCTGTTCAGTTGATTCCATAGATAAAGATTATTGGTTTACTGTGGTTGTCGCTGCTGCCGCTGCCGTCGGTGCAGTCTCTTCGTCGACTCCGGGGACACTCGAGAGCGACTGGAGCGCCGCCTGCACCGCCTTGCGCGCATCCGTCATCACTCCGTCGCGAAGCGCGAAGAGGTCCTTGAAGAGGGTCTTGTGGAGGTTCTGAAACGTGGTTCGCAGACCCTTCACGAGCTCTTCTTGTTGGCTCGGCGTCGTGCTCGCAGTCGCAGGAGCAAGCGTCACGGCGTCGGGCGTGTAGGTCTTCGCCGCCTGCGCGACAACCGCAGCCCGTGCCTTCTCGACCGCAGTCGCGGCCGAGGTGATCGCCTTGTCTGCAGTGGTCACGTCCTTGCCACTTGCCGCGGCGACGGTCGCACGGTCGCGCATCTTCTGCAGGATCTCGTCGTAGCGATTGGCGAGCTCTGTGAAGTGGTCAGTCCATGTCGTGTTCAGCTCTTCGAACTGATTCGTCAACTTCTCTGCTATCTGCTGCTTCGCCTTGTCTTGGATCCCTGCGACGCGTGCGGCTACCTTTTCTCTCTGTGCCTCGATGCGTACCTTCGCCTCTTCGCGAGAGGTCTCGATGCGCACCTTTGCCGCTTCGCGTGCGGTCTCCATCTTCTTCTTCGCTTCTTCGCGAGCTACCTGCATCTTAGCGAGTGCCGGCTTAGTAAGGAGCGCCGCTTTGGGTGCGGTGGCAGCCGTCCGCGTCCGGTCGAGCGCGGTCTGAGCTGCTGGTAGCGGTGCGGGCACTCCGGGCGCCACCTTCGCCTCAGGCGAGGGTTTCCTCATCGCCGATTGGAGCGACGCAGCAGTCGGCGGCACGAGTGCCGCAGTCGGTGCTACCTGTGCTGGCGCAGCAAGTGGTGTGGCGGTCGTTGCTCCTGGTGCCACCAGCGGTGGTGGCGTAATCACCTCAGTAGCAAACGCAACGTTTGCCGACAACAGGATCGAAGCTCCGACGACACCAATGATTCTCAATGTACTCATATGGATACTATGAATTAATAAATGTATACGTGAATTGTATCACCCCGCTCCCCTACTGCGCCCAGAAGAGGTGGTAGATAAACGAGACAAACGGATCAGCCCCCGGGCCGTAGACGATTGCTGCTCCGAGTGCTCCGGTGACGGTCATCCCGACCAGCGCGAGGAGCGCGAGCACCGGGAGAACCCGAGTGTCGAGCACGAGGTGCGCGAGGTACCGCTTCACGTTCAAGACGCGGATAAGGAAACTGTTCGAGCCGACGATGCGCGCGCTCCAACCCTTCTCATCGAAGATGCGCACGATATATGCAGCGGCGAGAACGAGGTAAAGAAGCGTGGTCGCGCCCGCGACCGGCGAGTGCACTTCGAGGATGTATGCACGCCCGGACCCTTCGACCAGCTCTTCAGCCATGCCGCCGGTGATAAGCGCCGCAAAGGCGGCGAGCGCACCAGCGAAAAGTAGAAAGGCCTTCACCGAGAAGAGCCAGCTCTGCCGCCGGAGCGTCGGAGAGAGGTAGGCACCTATCTCAAGAACTGAATACACGACCAAGAGCCCAATCGGAAAATGTACAAACAGCGGGTGAATGTTCATACCTGATATTCTACCGCATCACAAACGCGCTAGAATAGGGGCATGATTCGCAGCGTTGCACGACCCCTCTCTCGCACGTGGCAGAGCGCACACCTGCTCCGGCACCGACGCATGTGGATAATCATGTCCGGCATTGTCGGTGCAACACTCCTTGTATGGTTCTTGAACGACTTTCAGAACGTACCCCTCATCACGCTTGGCGACGCCGTGTTCTGGACCACCTACCGTCTCATCGTTGCCTACAGCATCGCGCTTGTCCTCGGGGTCACGATCGCGCTCCTCGTCGGTTGGAGCCCCTTCGCCGACTTCTTCTTCCCGTTCTTCGATATCCTCCAGAACCTCCCCTCCTTCGCGCTTATCCCGATCTTTATCTACGTGTTCGGCTACACCAATCAGATGATTATCCTCTTCGCCGTGACCTCGATTATCTGGCCGATACTCTTCGCGGTCCTCACGGCGATCAAGAGCGCACACCGCGACCTCAGCGACGCAGCGACTATCTTTGGCGCACGCGGGATCGAGCGCGTCTTCTACTACCTCGCACCGCTCTCCTTCCCCGCGATCCTCACCGGCTCGATTGTCGGCATCGCGATCGGGTGGGAGTCGGTTATCGGCGCTGAGATTATCGCGCACATTGCCGGCTTCGGTAGCTTCATCAGCGAAGCGAGCACCTCAGGCGTCACCGAGGCCTCAGTCGCCGGCACGATCGCTATCCTCGTAATCGTCTTCGTGATCAACCGCCTTATCTGGGCGCCGCTCCTCGCCGACAGTGCGAAGCGCTATGCCGAATAATATGCCGCACTCAGAACCCATGGCACTCGTGCTCTCCCGTGTGACAGCCCACTTCGACGACGAGTCTGCACATGAAGCACCCGCGATTAAGGAGGTCTCCTTCTCGGTCCCTGCCGGAGGGTTCGTCTCGATTATCGGCCCCTCAGGCGCAGGCAAGTCGACCTTGATGCGTGTGATACTCGGACTCATGCCGCACGCAAGCGGTACGGTCGTGCGCAACTTCTCCCGGCCGGCAATGGTATTTCAAAATTACGCGCTCTTCCCGTGGCTCTCGGCGCTCGACAACGTCGCCTTCGGTCTGCGCATGGCTGGTATGCCGAAGAAGGAGCGCGAGCGCATCGCCCGCGAGAAGCTTAGGGAGGTCGGCCTCCTGCACGTCGAGCGCCACTACCCTGCCGCCCTCTCGGGCGGTCAGCGGCAGCGGGTCGGCCTCGCGCGCGCACTCGCGGTCTCTCCCGATATCCTAATCATGGACGAACCTTTCTCGAATCTCGACACAATCACTGCCGAGGCGCTCAAGGCCGACCTGCTCCGGATCTGGCGCTCCTACGGGATGACGATCCTCATGGTGAACCACCTGATCCCCGACGCAATCGAACTCTCCGACCAGATCATCGTGATGGGTGCGCACCCCGGACGCGTGGAGAAGATATTTGCGGTCGACCTCGTGCGCCCGCGCAACACGCGCGGTACCCCATTCTTCAAAGAGGTCGACGAGCTCACCGAGGCTATCCGGAAGATTTCGTAAGTCTTCATTCAGAATCCCGAGCGCATCTGATATACTGCCCCCTCTATGTATGCATGAACCTGCACTCGTACTCACCGATCTGAAAAAACGCTACGCGGGCGGCACTGACGCGGTGAAGGGTGTCTCTCTCACCGTACCCGCGGGAGAGCTCTTCGCGCTCCTGGGCCCCAACGGCGCCGGCAAGACGACCATCATCGGTATCATCACCGGGCTCGTGACCGCAACCGGTGGGAAGGTCGAGGTCTTCGGTATCGATATCGAGAAGGAGCCTGCAAAGGCACGCGCCCTGATCGGCGTCTGCGGGCAAGAGATCAACTTCGACCCATGGATGAAGCCGCTCGACGTGCTCGTCAACCAGGCGGGCTACTACGGGATCCCTCGCTCGGTCGCTATCCCCCGTGCGAAGAAGCTCCTTGAGGATCTCGGCCTCGCAGAGAAGAGCGATCAGATCGGCTTCAGGCTCTCAGGAGGGATGAAGCGCAGACTAATGATCGCTCGCGCACTGATCCACGAGCCAAAGTTCCTGATCCTCGACGAGCCGACCGCCGGTGTCGACGTCGAGCTCAGACGGAGCATGTGGGACTATCTTACCGGCCTCACGAAGAGCGGGATCACGATTCTGCTCACGACCCACTATCTCGAAGAGGCGGAGCGCCTCGCGAGGCATGTGGCGATTATCAACAAAGGCGAGATCGTCGCGAAGGGCACAATGGAGGAGGTCCTCGCGCTCCACGACGACACCGCCCCTGCAAGCGGCTACGGTGGTGGCAAGCTCGAAGAGGTCTTCGTCAAGCTTACGAGCAATACCTGATATGCCTCTCGACAAGCAATTCATCTCGTTCTATACAATCCTGCGTAAGGGAGTCGTGCGTATTATCCGTATCTGGTCGCAGACGCTCCTCCCGTCAGTCGTCACCTCGGTGCTCTACTTCGCCGTCTTCGGCAATATCCTCGGATCACGAATCGGCGAATTGAACGGGATCCCCTATATCCTCTTCGTCGTCCCCGGTCTCGTGATGCTCGCAGTGATCACCAACTCGTACATGGACGTCGCGACGACATTCTTCGTCTCTAAGTTCTTCTCGCGCAACATTGACGAGATACTGGTCTCGCCGACACCTCCGAGCGTTATCATCGCCGGATTCGTCGCAAGCGGCGTTGTCCGCGGCATGCTGGTCGGAGCGCTCGTGCTCATCGTCTCACTCTTCTTCGCGCTCCCCTCGATTGCCCACCCACTCATCGTGATCCTCTTCCTCTTCCTCTCCTCGCTCGTCTTCGCACTCGGCGGGCTGGTGAACGGCATCTATGCAAAAGATTTTGACGGCATCTCCATTGTCCCGACCTTCGTGCTCACGCCGCTCGTCTACCTCGGTGGCGTATTCTACTCGATCAACTCGCTCCCGCCCTTCTGGCAGACAGTCTCACTTGGGAATCCTATCTTCTATCTCATAAACGGTTTCCGCTACGGATTCCTCGGTACGAGCGACGTCTCGCTCCTCACCTGTTTCAGCGTCCTCTTCGCACTCATGCTCGCGCTCCTCGGCGCAAATATATACTTCTTAAAGAAAGGTCTCGGTTTGAAGCAGTAATAGAAAAAGGCCACCCGTGGGCGGCCCTTGTCTGGTTGCACAGCATGTGATTAGTTCGGGTCTTCAGCCGCGAAAGCAGCAATCATGGACCCGCACTCGTTCAAGTCAGGATCGAAATCAGAATCTCCATCCCCGTCTGTCGGCACAATCTGCTCGGCAGCTCTTGCTAACCTTGCTTCCGTTTTTGCCTCGCTCGCCTGAACACTTTCGCGAAGCGCCCGCCTTTTTGCATTGTCGTGGATCATTGCTTTTGGCATCTTCCCTCTCCTGGTTGCCCTACGTTGAAATTACTACCGCACGAAAGACCAGACCTATATTAAGCCTCTTTAGGTCGAAATAGTCAATAACTTCTATTTCCCGACTTCCCCGCCAGAACTGGGGATACTAATCCAAGACACTACGATATATCGTAGTATTTGTATATGAAAAAGAGAATGCATGAATTGAACAAGGAAGAGCAGATTAAAACGTTGGACTCACTCTACACTGCTGCCGCTGCAGTCCGCGGACGGTCTGCCATGAAAGCTTTCCTGCGCGATCTGCTTACCGAGAGCGAGCGCATTATGCTCGGGCGACGGATTCTTATCGCCCGACTACTTCTTTCAGGCGAGACGTATGACGGCATACATGACCGCCTGGGAGCAAGCCCCGGCACCGTACGCAATGTCGACCGATGGCTCCAAGATCAGATGCCCGGTTATGAACACGCGATACAAGCAATGGAAGAAGAATTTGGGAAACGCGAATTCAAGAAGAAATATGCAACGAGCATGATCTTCCGTTTCAAAAAAAGATACCCGCTTCATTTCCTCCTGTTCCCCGAACCAAAATAATCTTTCACGAACACTACGATATATCGTAGTGTTTCTACTTCTTCGTACCTAACACTGCGGTATTGCTACTGCTATTGCCTCACTTCTTTCTCTTGCGGTCGAGCGCAGCGCGGAGGAACTCGGTAAAGAGCGGGTGCGGGGCGAGAGGGCGTGCCTGGAGCTCGGGGTGGAACTGCGTCCCCAACATGAAAGGGTGCGTTGTGCGCGGGAGCTCGGCAATCTCCATCAGGACGCCGTCAGGCGAGGTACCCGAGAAGACGAGTCCGGCCGCCTCGAGCTGCTTCACGTAGGCAGGGTTGATCTCGTAGCGGTGACGATGACGCTCTTCGACAAGCTCTTTCTTGTACGCGGCGCGCGCCATGGTGCCCTTCTTGAGGTAGGCGGGGTACACGCCGAGCCGCATCGTGCCGCCGTACTTGTTGTCGGCGAGATGCTTCTTCTGTTCGAGCATCACGTCGACTATCGGATCGGCTGCCGTCTTCTTGATCTCGGTTGTGTTCGCGTCTTTGAGCTTCAAGACGTTCCGCGCATACTCGATCACCATGAGCTGCATGCCGTAGCAGAGGCCGAAGTACGGGATCTTGTTCTCGCGCGCGAACTGGATCGCCCTGATCTTGCCTTCGATGCCGCTCTCGCCGAAGCCACCGGGGACGATGATGCCGTTAAACTTCTTCAGCATCGCAGTGGCCTTCGCGCCGCCCTTCTCGAGATCCTTCGAGTTTATCCACGTAATCTTCGCCTGTCGGTTCAGCTTCGCCGCAGAGAACTTGATCGCCTCGATAACCGAGAGGTACGCGTCGGAGAGGACGAAGTTGCCCGTATCAAAATATTTCCCCACGATCGCGATACTGACCTCGGGCGCCTTGGTGCTCGCGACTGCGGTCGCAAACTTCTTCCATGCAGCGAGCGAGGCCTTCTTCTTCGCCGGCATCTTGAGCGCGTCGAGTATCGCGTCGCCGAGCCGATCCTTCTCGAAGTTGAGCGGTGCCTGGTAGATGCTGTCGATGTCCGGTGCGCTGATGATGCGGTCCTTGCGCACGCTGCAGGAGATCGCGAGCTTCTCTTTGCGCTTGTCGTCGACAAGCTCCTTCGAGCGGGCGACGATAAAGTCTGGCTGCACGCCGTAGCTGTTTAAGTCGCGCACCGCGGTCTGGGTCGGCTTGGTCTTCATCTCGCCGAGGGTGCCCGGGGTCGGCAGATAGGAGACGATCACGAAGAGTACGTCGTCGGGATACTCCATCTTCAAGACACGCGCCGCCTCGATAAAGAGTGCGTTCTGGAAGTCGCCAATCGTCCCCCCAATCTCGATTACCGACACGCGGCTGCCGTTGTAGGCAGCCGCGGCTTCAAAGCGCCGGAGGATCTCGTCGCGCACGTGCGGGATCGCTTCGACACACTTGCCGCCATACTCGAGCGCCCGCTCGCGCGCGATGACCGACTGATAGACCATACCGCTCGTCATATAGTCTTCGTTCGTGAGGTCGCGGTTTAAGAAGCGCTCGTAGTTGCCCATGTCCTGATCGGTCTCGAGCCCGCTCCGCAGCACAAAGGTCTCGCCGTGCTCGGTCGGGTTCATCGTCCCTGCATCCACATTGAGGTATGGGTCGACCTTGACCAGATTTACCGGATACCCCTTCTGCTGCAAGAGGAGGCCGATCGAGCTCGTGACCACGCCCTTACCTACGCCGCTCATCACCCCGCCGAGGACGAATATGTATTTGTGACCTTCTTTTGCCATACCACTAGACCTTCAAATACCTATTGATAGCGAGCACCGAGGCGACTGCTCCGAGCACGACGCCCGACACAAGGAGGATCGAGGCGACGAGTATGAAATGGCCGCTGTAGTAGGTCGCAAGGTTGAAGCCGCCGAACCAGCCGACCGTCTGCGTCCCCGCGTACCAGGTCGCCGGCCACAAGAGGATAAGGACGCTGAGCGCTGCGAGGATCCCCGTGATCACTCCCGTGACGACGAATGGCCCCTGGATGTAGAAGTTGCTCGCGCCCACGAGCCGCATCACGGCGATCTCCTCCTTCGCAGTGTAGATCGCGAGGCGGACAGTCGCGAAGGCGATGAGGATCGACGCGAGTGCGAAGAGCACGATGATTGCGAAGCCGATCTCGCGTGTCGCTTGTATCGCGAGCGCGAGGCGGTCGATAATCTCTTTGTTCTGCGTGTAGTTGATCCGGTCGACGATCGAGGTACCGCCTGAGGAGAGTACCGGCGATGCCTCGAGGAACTTCACGATGCTCTCGTACTGCGACGGATCCTTCGCAAGCACCTCAAGCGAGGCGTCGAGTGGGTTGCCGCCGAGCTCGTTTAACGCCTGGAGTGTGAGCTGGTCGGTCGCGTGTCGCTCGCGGAAGGCGATGAGTGCCTCTTCTGCCGAGGTGTAGGTGACGTTTGCGACCTGCGGGAGCTTCTCGAGCTGGTCCTTCACAGCGAGGATGTCGGTCTCGCTCGCGGTCGTGACGAAGTAGACCGAGACGTCGACCTTCTCGGTGATCGTGTTGAGGGTGAAGGTGAGCAGCGCCGAGAGGAAGATGAGCGAGGCGATGATTGCGAGTGTGACGGTCATGATCAGCACCGTGGCCGCCGAGACCGCACCGCCGCGGGAGAAGTTCTTCCCTCCCGCAATCAGCATCCTCTTGGTGAGCATCCATTTCATAGGTAGATTCTACAGTGAATACTTGCCGCCCGCATCATCGCGCACCAGGCGTCCGCGGTCGATCGTGATCACCCGTTTGCCGATCGCGTCGACCACGCCCTTGTTGTGCGTCGTGATGATGATCGTCGTGCCGAGCTCGTTGATCTTCTTCAAGATCTCGACGACCTCGTAGGTGTTGATCGGGTCGAGGTTCCCGGTCGGCTCGTCGGCGACGATAAGGTCGGGCTGGTTGATAATCGCGCGGCCGATCGCGATGCGCTGCTTCTCGCCGCCTGAGAGTTGGTCGGGGAAATGGCGTGCCTTGTCAGAGAGATTGACGAGCTCGAGGATGTACGGCACGTCAGCGGCGATCTCTCCGTCGGTGCGGCCGGCGGCCTCCATCGCGAAGGCGATATTCTCGTAGGCGGTCTTGTTCGGTATCAGTCTGAAGTCTTGAAAGACCATGCCGATCTTGCGGCGGTAGTGGTGCAAGGCCGAGCTCGGCAAGTCGTTGATGTCGATTGATTCAAAAAAAACAGAGCCGTCCGTGGGACGCTCTTCGGCGAGGAGGAGTTTGAGGAGGGTGGTCTTGCCCGCGCCCGAGTGACCGACGATCGAGACGAACTCCTTAGGGGCGACTGAGATCGTGACCTCCTCGAGGGCCGCCGTGTCTCCATATCGTTTCGTCACCTTGTCGAAGTAGATCATGCGTTCCTCTCATTGTACCCCAACCGACAAACCCTCGTCCACAAAACGGCTTAGGTGCTCAAAAAGGCTGGGGATATCTTTATTCTGCTGCGACAGCAGCGTCAATGAACCCGTCGAGGTCGCCCTCGAGGACCTTGTCAGGGTTACTCGACTCGTGCTCGGTGCGGTGGTCCTTGACCATCTTGTAGGGGTGGAGGACGTAGGAGCGGATCTGGCTCCCCCACTCGTTCGCCGTCGTCGCGGCGATCGAGCGACCCTTTGCCGCGGCGAGACGCTGCTCCTCGTCTCGTGCAAATATCTTCGCGGCGAGGAGCTCCATCGCTTTCTCGCGATTGGCGAGCTGACTGCGCTCGCTCGAGATATGCACCGAGAGGTTGGTCGGCTTGTGGAGGATCCGTACCGCGGTCTCGCGCTTGTTCACGTTCTGACCGCCCGCGCCTCCGGCGCGGGCAAACTGTATCTCTAAGTCATCCGGCTTGAGCTCGACCTTGTCGCTCGCGACAAGCGTCGGCAGCACCTCGACGAGCGCGAAGCTGGTCTGGCGCTTGGCGTTCGCGTTGAAGGGCGACTGACGTACGAGCCGGTGCACGCCTGCTTCGTGCTTGAGGCGGCCATACGCGCCCGATCCGGTAATCTCGAGCATCACGTTGCGGTATCCGCCGTGGTCGTTTTCATTGGCGTGGAGCTCGCGCACGCGCCACCCCTTCTTGCTTGCGTACCCCTCGTACATGCGGCGGAGCATAAAGGCGAAGTCCTCAGCGTCGTCGCCGCCCGCACCTGCGAGTATCGCGAGTGTCGCATTACCCTGGTCGTGCGGGTCGCCGGTGCCACTCTCCTTCAGGCTCTGATACTCCTGCACCAGGGCTTGCGCAGCAGTCTTGTCCGTCCAGAACTCGGGCGATGCCATCATCGCTTCGAGCTCGGCGAGCCGCGTCTCTCTCTCCGTTTCTTTTCCGTCAGTCATGACGCGCCAGAATCACTGCAGACTCCGTTTCCTGCCTTCGAGTTCTTCTACGAGACTCCGCTTCTCCTGCTCCAGCTTCGCAATAGCCATGAGGGTCACCTCTTCGACTGCGTCCGCAAGCTTGATCAAGTTCTCGTCGGTCAATTCGCCCTTGCGAGCCCGACCCTTCTCGAGCTCTTCGGTCCTCGCTTGTATCTCTCTCTGCTTATCCTGGATTTTCGTATTCAGGCTCTCCATCCCCTCTTCAAAGGAGGCTTTATGTTCAAATGCCTTCTGTCTCGCCGCCGCTGAAGGGCCACGGTGTTCTTCGCTTGGATTATGTTGCATTCCTTCTGGTGCCATATAGAGATATTCTACGACCTTCCTACCAATCATGCAAAGCCGACGCTTCAATCGGCTCACCGACCCTGAAGGGCGTCGGTGCCACGATTCCTTGGAGCCGCCTCCCAGGCTTGAACTGGGGACCTACGCGTTACGGGTGCGTTGCTCTACCAACTGAGCTAAGGCGGCGAGAGAGGAAATACCGAAATGTATGTCCTCATATATTTTGGCATTCTCCGAACGAGCCGACTACAAGCGTGCAAGCAATGCTTTAGACGGCTCTCTCCTTTTCTACCATATAATCGCTCACTGAAAAAGAGGTACTTATCCGAAGTAATTGACAATCTCAAACCTATGGTATATAATATAGTTTGATTCTTTCAAAGGAGTAAGTGATGTCACATCCAGTCAAACTCGAGACTCTTAAGTTGCTCGCCGAGGGAGTCGCTGAAGAATATGGCGTCAGTCTCGAACAGGCGACTCAAATGTTGATCCACGAACACGGGCATGAGAACGTGGATTTCAGCGGCGGACGCAAATCCGACGTAAGCGACGATACCGAGATAATCGAGCACCTCAAGAGCGTCGCTCGCTTCTACGCGACCAACCCGAGATGAACGGCACCGGCACCGCGACCCCTCCCTCACCTACGGGTGACGGAGGGGTTTTATTTTATGTCCGAGGGGCTCTTGAGGACCGATAGTTGCGCATTATCTAGTGTTGATACATCAGTGCGAGAGGAATACGATATAACCATTACCTATAAAGTAACCATTATGAGTGCAGAGAACCCGTTTAAAAACGTACCGAAGACAAAAGAAACCATCGAGAAATACGTTGTCACAGAAGGTGAAAATGCCGGGCGACTGAAGGCCGATACTCCGGAAGCACTCGAGTTCGCTAGGACAGTGGCAGACAAAGAGCAGTCCCTATATGTGAGCGCCGCGGAGGAATACGCACAAGCTGGAACAAAGATGACCGTAGAGGATGTGGAAAATGAAATCAATGCGTACATCAAGAAATCCATCAGTAATGAAGCGGCGTCAGGAGTTATTCAAGAAGGCGAGCAACTTTTGAAGGAAATGCGTGAACATCCGGAATATCGCAAGGAAGGAGACATACGGTCCGGATACTCGAAAGAGTTTCTAGATCGACTAGAACAAGTTCGCAAGCATATGCACGAAACGTACCATAAAAGCATGGACGAGACGGGGACGGTTCTGGAAAAAACAGGAGAGGGAGCATAGAGACGCAAGCCTTGCGATTCCCTCGATTATTTCGCTGCTTTTCCCCCTACCTTTGAAACTTGAGCCGAGAGTCGGGATTGAACCGACGACCTGCGCCTTCGCTTACACCTCCTCTTTAGGTATACAAGAGGGCTAGACTGTATCTTTATCCCGCAAATCGCTGGACACCCTTGTCAGTCGTTCGGGCGCAACACATTTGCGCCACGGTCTTATCCACGTATGGACTTTAACCGTTATTCGGGATTCACTTATTTGTTACCAAAAGAGTGGGCGGGGACTGCGTCCTACCATGGCGCTGCTCTACCAACTGAGCTATCTCGGCGAGAGAGGAAGTGTGGATGTGCGTCTTCGTACGTCCACACTCTCCGAACGAGCCGAAAGAAAAGCGTGCAAGCAACGCTTATCGCGGCGAATCCAATATCCCCTATCGCACCCGAGTATAATAACTGAATTCCTTTAATCTTTCAAAGCCGACGCCGGAAGTCGGCTCCCCGACCAAAGCGTCGGGGTTTCTATGATATATACTTCTCCTATGAATCATCTTGAGCATTATGAAAAAGAAACTCGCCCCTGGGGCGATTTTGAACGTTTTACCCTTAACGAAAAGACTACG
>Ga0172379_10008401_pt1 | contig 13003 bp, 12 predicted proteins | sample GrowelOW334metaG_FD_119756 | JGI IMG/M metagenome (GOLD analysis project Ga0172379, IMG submission 119756) | Groundwater microbial communities from an aquifer near a municipal landfill in Southern Ontario, Canada - Groundwater well OW334 metaG | ecosystem: Environmental > Aquatic > Deep... | reverse complement strand
TACAAGGCAATTCAAACATAAAATACCTTGTTGATAACAATACCCATATTTGGGATGAATGGGCATACAAAAATTACAATAAAGCCTCGGAAAAAGGTGAAGTCCCAGTATTATCACAGGAAGAATTTATTAACAAAATTGCTGAGCTACCGGAAACCGATGAATTTGTTGTCAAATGGGGCGAGCTCGGACCTGTTTATGGCCGTCAATGGCGAAAGTGGGAAACCAGCGATGGTAGGATTATTGATCAGATAGGATGGGTGATTGATAAACTTAGAACTACTCCCGAAAGAAAAAGTATCATAGTTTCTGCCTGGAATCCTGAATATATCTATGAAATGGCTGTCCCTGGTAAATCTATGGCGCTTCCACCTTGTCATACAATTTTCCAACCAAACGTAAATAACGGGAAATTGTCTGTACAGTTATACCAGAGAAGTGCTGATTCCTTTCTAGGTGTGCCTTTTAACATTGCTAGTTACGCACTTCTTACGATGATGCTTGCCCAAGTTTCAGGACTTGAGCCGGGAGAGTTTGTTCATACTTTTGGTGATGTTCATCTATACAGTAATCATTTTGATCAAGCAAAAGAACAAATTTCTAGAGAACCACGTCCATTCCCCGTGATGAAGTTAAATCCAAAGATAAAGAATATTGATGACTTCAGATATGAAGACTTTACTATAGAAAACTATGACCCATACCCTCCAATTAAAGGAGAAATTACGGTGATAGGCGGATTTGATGAAAAACACGCCAAAAATGCAAGTTATATAAAGGTAAAAGATGAAAAAACCAAAAATTAGTATGATTGCGGCTGTTGCCGCTAAAGATCGGGCTATTGGCAAAAATAACCAACTCCTGTGGGATATTCCAGCAGATTTGGCTAGGTTTAAAAACATTACTAGCGGGCATCCAGTAATAATGGGCTTGAATACATTCAAATCACTGCCCTTTCTCTTGCCAGGACGGCTAAACGTTGTTCTTACTCCCGATGAGATGGATATACCAGGGGCAACAGTCGTCCATTCCCTAGAAGATGCTTACAAGGTTGCTTCAGAAGCTGACTCAGAAGAAATATTTGTTATTGGTGGTGGTTATGTATATACTCAAGCCATAAATGACGCCGATAGATTGTATCTCACTCTTGTAGAAGGTGATTATGAAGCTGACGTATATTTTCCTGACTATTCTATGTTCACGCGTACAGTCGAGCAAGAGACTGGTGAGTCGAACGGTTATAATTTTACTTATGTAACATTGGAGCGATAATGGTACTGATGAGTGGCAAGGAACTTGCCGATAGTATAAAAGCTGGGGTAAGAGCAGAGATTACGGCCAATGGACTAGATGTTGGTCTTGGCGTAATCCTTATAGGTGATGACCCTGCGAGCGAGAAATATGTTGAAATAAAGAAAAAGGCTTGTGAGGCAGCTGGTATTGGTTTTAAATTGCACAGATTTACAAAAAGTAACTCGCAGGATGAGGTCTTGTCTCTTATTAGAAAAATGAATTCGGACGAAAAAGTCACAGGCATGTTCATCCAGCTTCCTCTTCCTGATGGTTTTGTTCCGAACGAACTGCTTGAAGCGATTGATCCAGACAAAGATGTCGATGGACTAAACTCTGTCAATTTGGGTAAACTCATAAAGGGATTACCGGGGTTGTTCCCAGCTACACCAGAAGGCGTCATCAATCTCCTCCGCTATTACCAGATACCGCTAGCTGGGAGCAAGGTAGCAATAGTGGGGCAGAGCAATCTCGTCGGCAGACCACTCTCGCAAATGCTACTCACCGAGGAAGCAACTGTCATTAGTGCCAACAAACTAACAAAAGAATTGAAAGAGGTGACGCTGGAGGCTGATATAGTCATATCGGCTGTCGGGAAGTCAAAGCTGATAACTGCCGACATGGTAAAAAATGATGCTGTTGTTATAGACGTTGGCACGTCGCTTTACAAAGGCAAACTTGTGGGTGATGTGGATTTTGTAGGTGTTTCAAAAAAAGCAAGTTACCTGACTCCCAGTCCAGGCGGAGTTGGGCCCATGACTGTCGCGATGCTTTTATCTAACCTTGTTAAGGCGTATAATTTTCAACATAAACGGGGGAATCATGGTAATAAATAACATCAATCTATACTACTAATCAGCATTCTTTTCACTTTGCTGTAATTAATTTGAAAGGAAAACCAATGGACGCTGAAATATTTGAAATAATAGAACAAGAAAAACAAAGACAGAAAAATGGTGTAGAACTTATAGCGAGCGAAAATTATGTTTCCGAGGATATACTGGCGGCAGCTGGCTCTATTCTTACCAACAAGTACGCCGAAGGAACACCACATCACCGCTACTATGGTGGCTGTGAGGTTGTAGATAAATCTGAAGATTTAGCGATAGAGCGAGTAAAAAAGTTATTCAACGCAGATCACGCCAACGTACAACCGCACAGTGGTGCCCAGGCTAATGCAGCCGCCTATTTTGCATTGATTGAGCTTGGCGACACAGTCCTTGGTCAATCGCTTGATCAAGGTGGGCACCTGACTCATGGTAGTGCTGTGAATTTCTCCGGTAAATTCTACAACTTTATCCCTTATGGACTAAAGACTGATGGCACAATTGACTATGATCAAGTTGAAAAATTGGCCCTCGAGCACAAACCAAAGCTAATTGTAGCCGGTGCCAGTGCTTACCCACGTATTATTGATTTTGCACGTTTTAAAGCGATTTGTGACAAGGTCGGAGCACTATTTATGGTAGATATGGCACACATAGCCGGACTTGTTGCTACTGGCCTCCACCCTTCACCAGTTCCATATGCAGACATAGTTACATCTACTACTCACAAGACGCTACGTGGGCCTCGTGGCGGCATTATTCTGTGCAAACAAGAATATGCCAAGGCCGTCGATAAAGCTGTCTTCCCGGGGCTTCAGGGCGGTCCCCTGGAACACATTATCGCTGCGAAGGCTATTTGTTTTGGAGAGGCGCTGAAACCAGATTTCAAGATTTACGCAAAACAAGTTGTAGAAAACGTCAAGGCTATGGAGAAAGTTTTCACACAAGAAGGTGTAAATATGGTCTCTGGTGGTTCTGATAACCATTTATTGCTTCTTGATTTACGCTCACTTGGAGTAACTGGCAAGGTAGCCGAAACCGAGCTTGATAAAGTCCACATCACTGTAAACAAAAATGCCATACCAAACGACCCAGAGAGTCCGTTTGTTACATCTGGTATTCGTGTCGGTACGGCAGCTATCACTACTCGTGGTTTTAAAGAAGCGGACTGCGCCCGTGTGGCCGAATTACTCGTAAAGACACTCCGCAATGTCGAAAACAAGCAGGTTTACGATGAGGTACGAGCCGAAGTGTCAAAACTTGTGACAGACAAACCCGTACCAGGCATAGCATGAGAATAGGCTAAGTCTTCCAAATATTGACTTTTCCTAAAAATTATTGTATCCTAGGCCCCGTGTTGGGGCCTTTTGCCTCTCAAACAAGTACAACCCTGCCAAGGAGGCAAACTATGAAGAGCTTCAAACGCGTCGTCATATACGACAGCAGTCTCGGCAAACGAACTCACGAGATTGCGGTCCATATGTGGGACGGGAGTACTTTCCGTTTCGGACGTAATCACATGTTGTCGAAAATGGAGAAGTACGGTTTGAGCGTAGAGTTTCTCACGGAAGTGAGCGATGTCACTCTAAGAGAAGTGCGCAGACTCTCACCGCCGCTGCCTGAGGGCCACGAAGAGATGACTGATGAAGTCATCGTCCAGAACCTGAACGAGCGTCGCGTTAACGTATACAAACGAGCTCAACTGCTCCTCATCGAATTTGGGGAAGCGCTTGAGACCTACTCGTCCAGTCATACCTAGGCCGCAACACGCAACACCCCATGCAATATGACATCGGGCGCTGCGGATAGCGGCCTTTGTCATTACAACAACTGTTGACATCAGGTCAAAAATAGATTATAATTACATTTCAATTTGTTCTGTAGATTTCCGATGATTACTTCTTCGATGTTCTATGTAACGAATGAAGAAGATTAATTAAAAAAAGGAAATCATGCAGAATATCAGAACTGCTAAAGGCAGTTTTAATAAAAAAAGTTCTCAAAGTAACTTCAGAAGTCGCGGAAACAACCGTACTTTTGGACCGAATCGAAACTCACGCGCAAAAGGCGAGAGTAATATTGATATAAACGCTTTCATCGAAAAAAATGCTCGTAAAGCACGGGAAACAAACACTCCAGAAGTCATTATCAAGAATAAGTTTGTTGACTTTGGTTTTGTTGAACCACTTACCACTAATCTAAATAAGAAGGGCTACGTAGCCCCCACAGCGATTCAGGACCAAACTATCGAGGCTGTTATGAACGGCCGTGATATGATTGGTCTCGCAAATACAGGTACAGGCAAAACAGCCGCGTTCCTGCTTCCATTTATCAATAAAGTATACTTAGATCGCTCACAAAAGGTGCTTATCATCGCCCCTACACGCGAACTTGCTTTACAAATAGAGGATGAATTGCGTCAATTTGCCTGGGGAATGAAGATATTTTATACCTCATGCGTCGGTGGACTGCCTATTGGCAAGCAAATTAACAGTCTTCGTATGCGCCAAGACTTTGTTATTGGTACACCTGGACGTCTAAAAGACCTCGCCAGTAGGGGACACATCAAGTTCTCTGACTTCAATAACGTGGTTCTGGACGAAGTGGACCGCATGCTTGATATGGGTTTTGTGGATGAAATAAAGTTCTTTTTATCACAACTGCCAAGTGAGCGTCAGTCACTCTTTTTCTCGGCTACTATGCCAGACAAGATTGCCAGGCTTACAGAAAGTTTCGCCAAAAATCCTATCACAGTGAAGGTTAGTACGGGCGAAACAGCTGCAAACGTACACCAAGAAGTAATTAAAACCACTCGTTTTGAGAAAAAAGCCAAACTCCATGAAATTCTGGCCGGCCCTGGTATGGATAAAGTACTCATTTTTTCTGAAACCAAGAGAGATGTAGAGAAACTTGCTGTTGAACTCGTTGAACATGGCTTCCTAGCTGAGTCTATCCATGGCGATAAGCGTCAGGGGCAAAGAGTCAAAGCGCTTCGTGACTTCAAAGACGAGCGTGTCAAAATCCTCGTTGCTACTGACGTAGCAGCTCGTGGTTTAGATATAAAGGACGTTAGTCACGTAATCAATTACACTACTCCAAAGACATATGACGACTATATTCACCGCATCGGTCGTACCGGTCGTGGTGATTCGCTTGGTATCGCTCTTACATTCGTTGAATAACTAGAGGCCTACGGGCCTCTTTTTTTGTGGACTTAATATATATCCTAGTGTATAATCGGCCCATCGTAGATACAAGCACCCCTAGCCTTCCTAGGAGGAACCATGACAACAGGCTCGGAGTTTGGAGGCAAGACCGTTCGTGTCGTAGACGGTGAGCACCTTTTCAATGGAAAGGAAGGGACGGTAATCTTCGTGAACGAAGAGGGCCGTATGGCACTTGTGGGTTTTCCTCCCGACTCTCTACCGGCAATCTGCCGGGAGGAGTACAAAGGGGAAGAACCTGTCAAACTGCCCCTCTACCTCTACCAGCTCGAGATAACCAGCCAGCCACAGTAATCGCACTCTCGTGCACATCACCCCGCCTTTCGCGGAGCGACGAACCGTCTCTCTTGTGGAGGCGGGGCGTTTGCTTTTTAAACACAATAAAGCGATAATATTACCATGCTTATTCCCAGAGAGAAAAATACTGTAACTCTATACTGTTTTTCACCCGCAGTTATGTTGGCAACTTTTATTATAGAGTTTGGACTCGCAATATATGTCTTTGCGAAAAGCCGGATAACACATAGTGATTACGGCATAGTGGCAATTCTTGTCTTTCTCGGCACTTTTCAACTAGCCGAATATATGATCTGTCGAGGCACAGATACACTACTCTGGACTCGGCTTGGTCTATTCTCAATAACGTTTTTACCAGTAATTGGATACTATCTCATATCCAAAATCAGGAGTAGATATAGCGTAGCAAAGCTGGGAATAATTTTAGCAATTGCTCTCGCGTGCTTTATCGTGCTTTACCCCCCGGCTGTTACGGGTGGTGTATGTGCTGGCAATTACGTCATTTTAAATGTAAAGCCTGCGATTTATCAATTTTTTGGTTACTATTATTACGGCTTCTTGCTACTTGGTATTTGGGATGCTCTTCGGGGTATAACCGAAAATAAAGAGAGTAAGAATACCAAGAAGGCCTTAGCATGGCTAATTATTGGGTATCTATCATTTATCCTGCCGCTTACACTTGTCTATATTTTTCTGGCAGGTGCTAGACAAGGAATAGCTTCCATTATGTGTGGATTTGCTATAGTCTTTGCCTTTATATTAACCTTCAAAATAGCACCGATTTACCACGACGCAGTAAAGAACGCAAAACACAAGAAAACATTGACTAAATAGTCGTTTTTTGCTAAAATGTGTAGGTAATTTCCGAAGACAGTAGCCGTCCGCGAGGACTTAATTTGCTACCGAGGGAGTAAAACTCATTTTTTTGATTTTATTCCATCCAACGTCGCTGCGCTATGCAGGACAAGAATCGTCTTCGAGAAATCGAAGATTTTTATTTGGTCGACAAGCGCCATAGGCGCACGGGTCTAAAAAGCCCGGTTAAGGGGTCCCCAAAATCGCAAGATTTTAGGGGAAGAGGAGAAATCACGAAAAGCGGCAGCAATTAACGTAAGTTAACTTGCGAAAGCTGGAAGTAGATTTAGACGATATGGCAATTACAAGAGAAAAGAAGGAATCCCTAGTCGCTGATCTCGCTGCGAAACTTGCTGGTGCCAAATCTGTAGTATTCACGGATTATCGTGGTCTTACAGTAGAGGAAATCGATGAGGTTCGTAACCAGTTACGCAAACAGGGGATAGAATTTAAAGTTATTAAAAATACCCTATTTAAGCTAGCTGCCAAGCAAGCAGGCATTGAGATTAGCACTGATGTGACTAGCGGTCACCCTGTAGCTATCGCATTTGCCGGTACTGACGAAGTAGCTCCAGCTAAAATTACATATACCTACAGCAAAAAGAACGAAAAGTTCGCAATAGTTGGTGGGATCCTAGAAGGTAAAGAAATTAGTGATATTATGGTCAAGTCACTCGCTAGCTTGCCTAGCCGTGAAGAACTATATGCCAAGATTGTTGGCTCACTGGCATCTCCGCTCTCTGGAATGGTAAATGTACTTTCGGGTAACATACGAGGCCTAGTAAATGTACTTGGTGCGTATAGAGATAGTAAATAAAGGAGTCAAATATGTCTGATGATGTAACAACAGAAGAAGTAACTGAAGCAGTAGAAGCTGCTGAGGAGACGATCGAAGAAGCAAAAGAAGAAGTTGCAGAAGCTGCTGAGGCAGTAGAGGAAGCAGCTGAAGCTGTTGCTGAAGTAAAAGAAGTTGTAGCCGAAGCTCCAGTAGCCGAGCCTGCAAAAGAAGAGAAGAAACCAGAACCATCTGGTAAATTCAAAGAGCTAATCAAATCAATAGAAGAGATGAGCGTACTTGAGCTTTCTGAACTCGTTAAAGCGCTAGAAGATCGTTTCGGCGTATCTGCTGCTGCTCCAATGATGATGGGAGCCGCGCCTGCCGGTGGTGGTGCTGTAGCCGAAGCTGAGGCGGAGAAGAGTGCTTACAACGTAGTAATCACAAGCGCTGGTGCCAACAAAATTGCTGTCATCAAAGCTGTTCGTGAAATTCTACCAGAACTTGGCCTCAAAGAAGCCAAGGACCTAGTAGATGCAGCTCCTGGTACCGTCAAAGAAAACATGAAAAAAGACGATGCCGAAGTCGCAAAGACCAAGCTTACAGAAGCTGGCGCAACTGTAGAACTACAGTAATCCAGTTCTTCATAGAAAAGGCCCCTCCGGGGGTCTTTTTTGTGCTATAATTGTGCTCATGAAAACATTTTTATTTGAATTAGAAAAAACAGATGGCAAAGCACGGGCTGGGGTCATTACCGCTGCACACGGTGATATAAAAACGCCAGTTTTTATGCCAGTAGGTACTGCAGGAACTGTAAAGGCCATGACGCCAGAGGAATTAATTGTAGATGGCACAGAGATAATTCTTGGCAATACTTATCATTTGTATCTCCGTCCTGGTATGGAAATACTAGAAAAGGCGGGAGGTTTGCATGAGTTTATGAACTGGCACGGCCCAATACTTACAGATTCTGGTGGCTATCAAGTGTTTTCCCTGTCTCAAGGCGAAGATACACTTGTTAAAATAAAAGAAGACGGGGTTGAGTTTCGTTCTTACAAAGATGGCTCCAAACACATGTTTACACCTGAAAAAGTGATTGATTTTCAGAGAATGATTGGCTCAGACATCATGATGCCTTTGGACTTTTGCCCTTCGGCAGAGGCGAGTCATGACGAGATAGAAAAAGCAGTCGATATCACTAGCAAATGGTTCGAAAAAGCCTGGAAACACTACGATAAACAAAAAAATGATGAACAGGCACTTTTTGCCATTGTCCAGGGTGGAACGCACGCTGATTTACGTAAGAAATCATTCCTTGCGTTGTCACAGTGGCCTGTAGCGGGCTTTTCTATAGGAGGGGTGGCAAATGCTGGTGAATCGAAAGAAAAACAAGAGGCGGCACTAAATGCAACGCTACCACTGCTACCGGCTGACAAGCCAAGATATCTAATGGGCGTGGGGGAGCCAGAAGACATACTTCTCGGCATAGAACAAGGTGTTGATATGTTTGACTGCGTTACTCCAACACGACTCGGACGTCACGGCACTGTGTGGACGCCTTCGGGTAAGTTAAATCTTCATAACACAGCGCTAAAAGCCGATTTTAGCCCTCTTGATAACACTTGTGACTGTTATACTTGTAAAAACTATACACGTGCATACATTGCACACTTGATCCGCGAGAATGAGATATTAGGCGTAAGACTAACGACAATTCACAACATAAGGTTTCTCATCAATCTCGTTAATGACGCCAGAGATGCCATAGAACAAGGAAAATTCAAAAAGTATAAAGAAGAATTTTTGACAAAATATAAAGTTAAAAGAGTATAATAAGTACATAAAACAAAAACAAAAATGCCTGCCAAAGGCGGACAAGGAGGGACCATGGACGACAGAATATTACAAATACAAAAACTGCTTGATTCAGCAGATGGCAATTTGAGCACAGCTCGTACGATGATAAGGGAGATGACTGCTGACGAATCAGCACCGCTTGATTTAGACAAAAAGTTAGAGGGCGTAAACTCTGCGGAAGAAAAGGTGATTGAGGGTGTCTTTGATGGTGAATCCATGGTATCACCCGATGGTCAAGTATATCCCGTACCACCAAATTATGCCTCAAAGTCCAAGCTAGTAGAAGGCGATACTTTGAAACTAACAATCTCGGGGGACGGTAGCTTTGTCTTCAAGCAAATAGCTCCTACAGAACGTAGAAATGCAGTCGGTACACTAGCCCTCACGGACGGTAGTTATACTGTAAGTGCAGAGGGAAAATCTTACAAAGTTCTGACCGCCAGTGTTACCTTTTATAAAGCAGAACCAGGCGACCAAGTAACCATAACCCTTCCAAAAGAGCATGATGCTGTTTGGGCTTCACTTGAAAATGTTATAAGAAAAGCGATTGCGATAGAAAACGCCACGGGCACAGAAGCTCCCGAGGAGGTAGTAGCACCAGAACCAAGCGTAATACCTGCGGCAGAGCTATCAGTACCGAATGTTGGAGAATCCACAGTTTCAGCATCTGTAGATGCGCCTGATATTGAATTTCCTTCTGGTACAACAGAGCTTTCAGACGAACAGCTTCTGGAGAATTTGAAAAACAATCTGAAGAATATAAGTCAACCTGCATATACTGCCCCTGAAGTTGCAAGCGGTCCTGCTAAGCCTGCCAGCCTTGACGCTAGGCAGGTTGATAATATTGTGGCAAATGATCTTGCACAACTGGATAGACAATCAACAACAAACAATCAACAGTCATCCGATGACAAACCAATAGCAGAACTCGACATCTAGTTTATTCCCACGTTTTCCACCGCTTTTACAGTTTTATGCCCCAAACTGCTTGATTTTGTGCTCGCAAAGTACTTGCAGTCTCTATATAATAGATATTGTTGAAATAGTAATTTAGCTGCGAGCTAAAGGTGATATTAGTGTCAAAAATTGCATTATACAGAAAGTACAGACCAACCAACTTTGATGAACTCTATGGTCAAGAGCATGTGTCCACAACACTAAAGAACAGTGTTGCTAGTGGTAATTTTAGTCATGCCTATCTGTTTTACGGACCCAGGGGGACTGGTAAGACATCCGCCGCTCGTATACTAGCGAAGGCTATCAACTGTGAACACAATGAAAAGGGGAATCCAGATAACAAATGCGCAAAATGTTTGGAAATAAATGAGGCAAAAACTGTCGATATCATTGAGATAGATGCAGCCTCACACACACAAGTCGATAATATTCGTGAAGTCATCATTGAAAAAGCAAATTTTGCTCCCACCAGTCTCGCCTACAAGGTATATATCATTGACGAAGCACATATGCTTTCCAAGTCTTCATTTAACGCACTACTAAAAACACTGGAAGAGCCTCCGAAGCACGCAATATTTATATTAGCTACGACTGAAATCAATAAGATAATTCCTACTATTCAATCTCGTTGCCAACGCTTTGATTTTCGGCGCATAGATGATGTTAGTATGCAAAAACGTCTTGCCTTCATAGCAAAGGAAGAAAAAATCCAAATTGATGACAAGTCGCTCGAGATGATTGTGCGAGCTAGCGAAGGTGGATTTAGAGATGCGATATCGCTACTAGACCAAGCAAATGACCTGGCTGGAGATAAAATCACAGAGATTGAGCTTGCGAATGTTCTTGGACTTGCTGACTTTGCTTCCGTCGAAGATTACGTATTCGCACTTGTATCAAAAGATGCAGGTGCTGCCCTTGAGATTTTTCATAAAGCACTAGAGAACGGTTATGAGCCAGGGCAGTTTTACAAAAATTCAATCGAAACGATGCGTAGGTTACTCTTTGCTAGCGTTTCAGGACTTGATGAGGTTGGACTGAACGAAGTTAGTGCAAAAATGTTCAAGGAAGCACTGACAAAAACGAGCCCAAATGAGATACTAGCTGCCATAGATACTTTTATACGTACTGATACTGCCTATAAATACTCTGTTCTGCCACAGCTTGCTATTGAGATATCGACTATCAAGATTTGTTTAGGTGAAGCAAAAGGTGAAGAAGCCTATGTCTCGAACGAGGCGGGAAAGCCAGCTAGCGAAGTATCTAATCAAGCCCGAACGGTTGATAAGCCCGTGACCAAAGCGGGTAATCCTGAAGCCAAGTGGCAACAATTCTTGATGGAAGTAAAAGGCAAAAACACATCCATCCACGCTGTTCTGCGTGTTTGCGAACCAGACTTCAAAGGAGACGAAGTGTGCCTAACATTCCCATACAAGTTTCATAAAGAAAGAATAGAGGAAACAAAGAACAGAGAACTTGTAGAGAATGTCCTCGATAGAGTCTATGGAGAAAAATTCCGCATCAGATGTGTTCTTCGACCCAATATGGCAAACGAGCCTGCAACGCAGGCGAAAGCAGTTGGCAAGGATGATTTATTAGACGATGCACTAGAAATATTTGGCGGAGAGGTTACAGAATGAGCGCAAATGAAATGAGCCAAGTCAAGGTACCGCCACAAAATACGGAAGCGGAAGTATCTGTTCTTGGTGCCGTACTTCTCGACAAAGACGCCATTATAAAAATTGCAGACATTATTACTGCTGACGACTTTTACAAGGACGCCCATGGCAAGATATATAAAGCGATGATGAATTTGTATGAACATCGCGAACCCATAGACGTAATCACCCTTACAAATAAACTTGATGAAATGCACGAACTTGATCGTATTGGCGGTGGTAGCTATATCGCAAGCCTGGCAAGCAGTGTCCCTTCTGCTGCGAACATCGTTCATTATGCCAAGATAGTGGCTGACAAATCGATTCTTCGTAAGCTTATACATGCCTCGGGTGATATTACAGAACTCGCCTTCAAAGAAGAAAAGGAAATTCCAGAGATATTAGACAAGGCCGAGCAAGCCGTATTCGCAGTTTCTCAAAAACATACAAAAGGTTTTTTTGTAGCAATAAAGGACGTACTTACCGACTCCTTTGATCGCTTGGACGAATTGCACAGAAACAAGGATAAGCTAAGAGGTGTCCCTACTGGTTTTCGAGATCTAGACAACCTCCTGGCTGGCTTGCAACCATCTGACCTTATCATCCTAGCTGCTAGGCCTAGTATGGGTAAGTCATCCCTGGCTATCAATATGGCACAGCATATAGCGATCCACGAGGGCATCCCCGTAGCTATTTTCTCACTCGAAATGAGCAAAGAACAACTGGTTGACCGTCTTCTGGCAGCAGAGGCAAACATTGATTCCTGGAAACTTCGCAATGCTCAACTATCAGACAATGATTTTCAGAAAATAGGTGAGGCCATGGCCAAACTTTCCGAAGCTCCTCTTTTCTTTGATGATTCAGTCGGCATAAATGTAATGGAAATGCGCACGAAAGCAAGACGTTTGCAATCTGAACACGGTCTAGGTCTTATAATCATTGATTACTTACAACTCATGCAAGGGAATGGTAGTTCAAATAGGGTAGAAGAAGTATCTGATATCTCCAGATCCCTAAAAGGCCTCGCTAGGGAACTAAACGTCCCAGTTATTGCCCTCTCACAGCTCTCACGTGCTGTTGAAAACCGCCCTAGCCGTATCCCACAATTAGCCGACCTTCGTGAATCTGGATCTATTGAGCAGGACGCTGATGTTGTCATGTTTATCTATCGCGATGATTACTACGACAAGGATTCAGAAAAGAAGAATATTGCAGACATCCTCATCCGCAAACATCGCAACGGACCTGTCGGACAAATAGAACTTT